>VTLG01012766.1_pt1 | contig 51352 bp, 76 predicted proteins | sample 4694571 | NCBI WGS metagenome assembly VTLG01 (sample SAMN12604809, study PRJNA352737) | marine metagenome | biome: ENVO:00000447; feature: ENVO:00000209|ENVO:00000569|ENVO:01000036; material: ENVO:00002151; isolation source: viral sequences binned using virsorter ... | reverse complement strand
AGAAGTTGACCTGTATAAAGCTTGGTATGAAAATGAAACAAAAGATGATGAATATGAATATCCGTTCCATGTAGAAAACGTGAAAGCTTTCGCTGATTTCTGTAAAGATTCAGGTGGGTTTTCAATCTGTTAATGTTTCTATTATAAACAGTGCAAAATTGAGGGAGGTTCTGCTTCCCTCTTTTTTGTTTTTTTGAAATCACTATCACGCATAAGGGAAAGGAAAAGGAAAAATGAATCAATTAGCATGGAGTAAAATGTCAGGTAAAATGGAAGGTATACCAGCATTAAACACAGATACAACTAGCAATAAGTTTTGTATAGCAAAGTCTAAGAATAAAGACTCAATTTGTAGCAAATGTTATTCTTGGAACATGTTGACAACTTTTAGAAAAAATGCTGTTCCAAGGTTTCAATTGAACAGTAAATTACTCTCAGAAAGAGTGTTAGATTTTAATGAATTACCAAGACCAAATAGCAATACTGCAAGATTCAATGCACATGGGGAGCTAATTAATACGAATCACGTCCAAAACATAGTGAATTACGCACTTTTTTATCCAAAGGTAACCTTTACCCTATGGACAAAGAAAAAGGCTCTTATTCAATCGTTTTTTAATAAGTGTGATAAACCTAAAAATTTACTGTTAATTTACAGTAATGAAACAGTTGGAGTAGTCTATAAGAAAGTTCCAGCATACTTTGATAAGGTGTTTAACGTAGTAGAAAATTTTTCTAATGATGTAAACTGTGATGGAAAATGCCTTGATTGTATGATGTGTTATACTCAAGGAAATAGTGTCGAGCAAATTATAGAAAAAATAAAATAAAAATATAGTATAATTTATTAGTATATGAATTATAATACTTGTAAATTACATAACCATATACGGAGAAAATATGATAAAAGATAAAAAATCCAAAACATTTTTGGTCAGAAATATACCTGCTGAGAAATGGGAACAGTTCAAAATTAAAGCAATTCAAAAAGGAACTACTTGTAACAAGGCGATGCTTGAATTAATTAACAGGTATTCGAGATGAATAGCCCATTTGATTTAGATAAATTTTATACAGACTTTATAGATAAAAAAAATGATGAAAACTATAAGGAAAGGTATAAGGATAATGAGGGATGGTATAGAGCATCTTCTGCAGGCTTTTGTTCAAGGAAAATGTATTACGAATCAGTAATGAAATTAAAGCCAAGTGAGGCAGACGATGATGGTAAAAAGAAAATGAGGCTTGGAACAGTTTTTCATGATGAGATTCAAAATGCTTTAAAATCTTTTTCACCTGAACAACTATATAAATATAAATCTATGGATACTATATATATAGATACATCTATAGATACATCTATAAATACATCTATAAAAGAAAAAGATAATATAATCCAAAAAGAAAAGGTCAATATCCATGTTGAAGGAAATATACAGATTGATGACTTAAATGTTAGGGGTCATTATGATATCGTATTTGAGTCTGGTAAGGTCTATTTGTATGATATTAAGACTATCGGAGCATTTCCTTGGTCAACTCGTTTTGGTAGAAAGAAAACTGTTCAAACTCGTGCATATCCACTGCAACTTGGAACTTATGCACTTGGTATTGAAGAAGAATTTGGAAGGATTGATGGTATGTATCTGTGGTTCTATAACAAGGACTCATCAAAGACTCGTACTGTTGAAGTTCCAATGATAGAAAAGTCAAAAGCATATATGTATTGGGATAAAATAAATGAAGAACATGCAAAGGGACTTCCACCAATAGAGCTTGGTCAATCTCCAGAAAAAGGTTGGGCTTGTAATTACTGTGGATTTAGAGATGTATGTAAACCTGATGATTATATTAAAGAACAAAAAAGCAAAGGAGTCTGGTTCTAATGGCAAATAAAAAAGAGCATTACTTTGAGATATTGCGTAAACACAATGTCTCTGAGCATATGGAAAAGAAAGGGCAGTTCAATTACCTTAGTTGGGCATATGCTGTAGAGGAGTTAAGGAAATTAAAACCTGATGCAACATGGAGAGTTATTAAAGATGAAAATGGATACCCATATACATCTACCCCTGCAGGGCATTTTGTAGAGGTAGAGGTAACTGTGGATGATATATCATTATCACAAATACATCCTGTGTTAGACCATCGCAATCAATCGATTGAGCAACCAAATGCATTTCAAATAAACACATCAATACAAAGATGTTTAGCGAAGGCAATTGCGTTACATGGTTTAGGGTTATACATATTTAGAGGTGAAGACTTACCAGAGTCAGAGCCTTTAAGCAAAGGTCAGCTTGAGGAAATAGATTCATTACTAAGACAAATAAGTGATGATGCATTTACAGAGCTGGTTAATAGTCGAATAGACTCAAAAAAGATAAACGATAACAACTACAATGAAGTAGTTAGCAAACTAAAAAGTAAATTAGAGCAAGGAGAAAAAACAAATGTCTAATATAGATGCAATATTCAATGATGATGATTTCTTTACCGATATGGGTAATGAAAAAAAGGAAACCCCTAAACCTAAATTTACACCATGGGCAAATGGGGAGTATTATGGGCATATTACTGACGTAGAATCTCGTGAGGTCAGTACTCATAAAGGCAAACACAAAGCAGTAGTCCTTAATTTTAAAATTGTTATTGATGAGGCAAATTCTTCAAAACGATATGAATATGATTGGGGGAATACAAGTTATACTGCTAAAGGGTCTGAATATGTTGGTCAAAAGATAAGAGCCTGTGGAGTATTTAGATACCTTGTCCCAAAGGATGGGGATGATTTCACTGCGAACCCTGAAGGGAATAAAGGCTATGGATACTTTTGTGAGGCACTTGGGATCGAACTTCCGACTTTAGAAAAAGAAATCAATGGTGAAAAGGTAAAAGTTAAGTCATTGCCTACTATAACTACTGATGATATCGTTGGCATTCCTGTGATTGGAGTTGTTGGAAAAGGCAAGGCTTACACAAACAGGAACGGAAAAGAAGTTACACCAAGAGAAGTTAAGTTTGTAAAATCTTGGAGTGATGGGGTTAAAAAGGAGATGAACGCAGATGCAGCTATTCCGTTCTAAATATATCGTGAGGCTTTTGCTTATGATGGATATAAGGGTTAAGACTATATGCAAAATTACTGGATATAGTAAGCCAAGGATTTATCAGATAAAAAACGCTAAATAGATATTATCCAAAAGAGCCACAGGCACAAGTGATTTTAATATTGCTTACCACATAGATAATTAGAGCAGGAGTTGCTTGATGATATTGTCGCACATAACATTATAAGGCTGTAAGTTGCTTATAAAAAACTACAACAAGTCCTGTGGCTATGGATAAAAGGAGAAAGAATGAAGAAAGAAACAATGAAAGAGTATTGGAAAAGGGTTAATAAAGAAAGAAAAGATGAGATGGAAAGAGTTGAGGAAGAATATCAAGAACACTTAAATAAAGTACATTCAAAATGAGAGCAACACAATTCATTCATTACATTAACTTAGAATATGAACCTATCCCATTGGCGAAAATAACTGATTATAGTCATTTAGTCTTCTGGAAGGATGTTCAAAGTACAAAAAAAGAATATAGAAAAAATCTTAAGGAAAAAGATGAATTATAAAGTAATTTTAATTGCATGGCTTATAATTGCAACATCTATTGTATATTGGGATAGCCAACGATGGGAAAAGCAAGAGCCTATAAGTATATGTCATAATGCTCCAATAAAAATATATCATGACAGACCAATGTGTACTGAATGTAAGTTATATTGTGAGGTGAAAAAGAATTGAAAAAAATAAAACCTTCAAGGGCATCAAAAGAAATTGCTGAGAATTGGACAGATAGGTTTGAGAGTATATTTAAAAAAAGACATTATGGTACATTAAAAGATAAAGAAAACAAAAATAAAATTCGTAAATTGTGAGGGCTAATATGATAGCAAATCAGGATTCAAAGTATTGGATACTTGGATATCCAAGAAATACTTCTTATGAAGAAGAAAGAAGAAGAAAGAAAGGGCAGCATGCAAAGGAGTATAATACTCTTTATAAATGCATTAAATGTGATAAGGTCTGGGAGCAGTTTCCTGCCTATAAAGGGAAAAAGCTTATAACTTATAGTCATATGCCATCTTATGGATTAGATAGAAGAGATTGTAAAAAATGTAAAGGAGAAAGCAATGGGTAGAGCTATTGACATGGAAAATGATATACATAAAATTAATCAAAGGCTTGAAAGAATTGAACCAGCATTAGAAAAAGTGATTAATTGGATATCAGGACAGGAAACAAAAAATGATAATAAAGTCAAATCGAAAAGCACGACAACTAAAAAATCAGCCAAGACAAACAATAAAGTGTCAGATGTGTCAGAAAGTGTCGAGCATTAAACCATATGAACTAACTCTTGTTTCTTTTACAGGCTTAGATGATACTGTGCTAAAGGTATGTAGAAATTGTGCATACAAAGAAACATTTGGGACAAAAGGGATGATACAGGCTATGAGGGAGAAAGTAATTGAAGAAAAAACCGACTAAAAAAGATATTGAAGTAGTAGTATCAAATCTTATCAATCATCTGCAGGTAATAGAACAAAAAGCAGATGCACTTGATAATATATTTGGTATGTATATTAAGTATAAAAAAGATGAAAAAAGCTTTCAAAAGTATGTTAAGAAACAGATTAATTTAGCATCTGATGATAGGGATAAGTAAGGAATTAGGCTATATATACTTCACCTCTACAGGTGAGGCATATGCAAAAAGAGAAGATGCTGAAAAGCGTCAAGCAGAGATTAATTATACTAAAGAATCAAGAGAAATGATAGAAAGGAGACTTCTTGTGGATGCAGAAAAAATAATGCATATACTGAATGAGAATGGATGGGGAGTTTATTATAAAACAAACCCAATTCATGTTCTAGGTGTACAAGGGGGTGAGCCACCTATCTTCTCTGTCAATGCTGTTAGTGATGATATACTGTTGAGTGCTCTAACAGGCAAAGACAAAGGAGATGACGAATGGCAGGACTCAGAGAAGAACTTGATGTAGCAATAGAATTTGATGATTGGCTTATAACATGGTATGAGTCAAGAATAATCAATTTTATGGATGATAGAGGAGAGTTTACAGAACATGGGACTTTTATATCCCCAACTCTTATACAGGCTACTATGAGAAGATATATGGAATTATTGGAAAAAAGATATGATATTGACAGGCAATTGCAAGGAGAAGTTAAAAGAAATAGAGAGTGATTCTATACAATCATGTATAACCTCGCCTCCTTATTGGGGTTTACGTGATTATGATGACGATGAGCAGCTTGGGCAAGAAGACCATCCTGAAGAGTTTGTACGTAACTTAACAGAGATATTTATGGAAGTTCATCGTGTTTTGAAGGAGGATGGTACACTATGGCTAAACATAGGAGATACCTACTTTGGTGCTAAAGGTGGTCACTGGGGTGGGGATAATTCAATAACAAATGAATCATCAGGGACTAAGTTTAGGGAGAGTAGAAAAGCCCCACCCAAACACCACTACTTAAAGACAAAAGATTTAACAGGAATCCCTTGGATGTTAGCAATGTCTTTACAAAAACAAGGATGGTATTTAAGGCAAGATATTATATGGCACAAACCAAATCCAATGCCAGAAGCAGTTAATGATAGATGTGCCAAATCACATGAACATATATTTCTTTTAAGTAAGAAGCCTAATTATAAATTTAATGCTGAAGCTATAGCAGAGCCTACAAGAAGAAGAACTGATGTATGGACATTAATTACATCTACTTTTAAAGGTGCTCACTTTGCAGTATTCCCACAAAAAATACCAGAACTATGTATTAAGGCTGGTACAGATGAAGGAGATATAGTCCTTGACCCTTTCATGGGTAGTGGCACAACTGCATACGTAGCTCAAAGATTGGGACGTAAATGGGTTGGTGTGGAACTAAACCCTGAATACGCACAAATTATTAAAAATAGGGTAGCACAGAGGGAGTTATTTTGAGAAATAAGCTTAAACGTAAAATAAAAAATATATCTAATTTAAGTAAGTGGGCAGAAAAAAAGATGGAGCAATCAAAAAGAAGAAGGCATAAAGAATCAATAAAGGTTAAAGTAGGATTTGAATATAAGAAGGATAAATGATGGATATAGCAAATGGACATAATAATATGGCAGAAAACGATTTGAATGATATTGTGAATCATCCCAAACATTATACATCAGGGAGTATAGAGTGTATTGATTATATCAATGCCTGTAAATTTGATTATCTTGAGGGTAACATAGTAAAATATGTAACAAGGTATAGAAATAAAAACGGAGTCGAAGATTTGCGTAAAGCAGAGTTTTATTTACGCATGTTAATAGAAAGGGAGTCAATAAATGGAAACGGAGATGAGTCTTGAGAATGTAATTCTCGGTCAATCCATAAATACCCCAAAGATTATTGATGAAATTGCACAGTACGTCCCCAATGGGGATGTTTTTGTTCAAGGACGAGCAAGGAGACTTTGGGAGATATTAACTGCAAGGCAAAAAGATGATAAGAAGATAGATTCATTGTCTATAAGTTCATCCTTATCAACTTATGATAAAGAACAGGGAGTAGATGCCCTATATATTGTGGATTGTAGTACTGCTGCCACATTCCAAAGTAGTACTTTAGATAAATTAAATCATGCAAAATTAATGTATGAAAAATATTTATTAAGAAAAGTAATAACTTACTCTAAAGGGATAGAATCTTTAGCAAGTAATAATTCAGGCGATGTATATAATGCCATTGATAAGGCTCATAAAAATCTTGGACAGATATTAGAGTTAAAACCTGATAGTAAGTTTAACATTGATAAAGAGCTACTGACTACAGTAAATTCTATTACCGATAGAGAATCTCTTTTAGTCCATACAGGATATGAGCCACTTGACAGGCTTGCAGGTGGATTGACTAAAGGTGAAATAACAATTATTGGAGGTCGCCCAGGGCATGGAAAGACCACCTTTATGATTAATCTTCTATCTCGAATGATTCACTCTGGACTCCGTATAGCCTTCTTTAGCAGGGAACTCCCTAATAATGAACTGCTAAAGAAACTCCTCACCCTTGAATCAGGAAGATTATCGTATGGGATGGTTCGTAAGGGAATCTTTGAACAAAGCGACCTTCAAGAACTTGAGTATGTTAAAGACAAGATGGTAGAATGGTACTCAAAGGAAAAGTTTATAATGTTTGACCATATAAGAGATTTTACAACAACAGCAAGTGAGATAAGAAAATTTAAACCAGATGTAGTTTTTGATGACTATCTTCAATTAGTCTCCCCATATGGTGCATTTAAAGAAAGAAGATTACAACTTGAACAACTTGTCAATGATTATAAGTGGGTTGTAAAGGAAAACCAATGTGCCTTAGTATTAGCATCACAATTAAATAGGTCAATTGAAACAAGGATTGACCCTATCCCTCAATTATCAGACTTAGCAGAAAGTGGAGCAATAGAGCAAGTAGCTGAGAATGTATTTTTTGTATACTACCCACATAAAGTAAAACCTGATAAAGCAAATAGCAATCTTATTGAGATTCGAGCTGCAAAAGTAAGATATGGAGAGACAGGAAAATGTGAACTTGGATTTGATGGAGATAAGGCAAAAATGTACAGCTCAATGGAGGAAATGATAGATGAAAAAAGAGCAAGTAAAAAGGGTAAGAAAAACAGGGTCTTACAAGAAGAAGATGACTTCGGACTTCCATTTTAAGAAATGGATTGGCATTGACCCAGGAAAGAGTGGGGGTATATGTATAATATCAAACGATGATGTTAGGGCATATAAATGTCCTCAAACAGCAGATGAGATGGCTACTTTATTTGGAGTAGCAGTTGGTAACGATGCCCCAATAGAGGTTTATTTAACTATTGAGCAGGTATGGGCAAGACCTACAAATGGATCAAGACATTCATTTGCATATGGAACAAATTATGGGATATGGTTTGGGATTGCAGCAGCACATGAAGTTACGATGAATATCGTATCCCCACAGAAGTGGATGGCTGAAGTTGGTTGTCCAAAAGGAATGGAACTTAAAGAAAGAAAACATTGGTTAAAGGATAAGGCAAAGAAGTTATATCCAGCATTACCAAAGGTAACCTTGGCTACAGCTGATGCTATAATGATTGCGAAATATGGAAAAGATATTACAAAAAATAGTTAAGCATTTTGGAGAATGCGAAATTGAAGAGAAAGGAATATGGAGACCATTAATTATGGGAAACTTTAAAGATGATTTTAAGAAAAGAAATAATAGGTTTATAGCCGAGCCTAAATGTGTAGAATACTTAACTGAGAAAGGTATATTGCATACAAGATATGGATTTGATGCATTATTTGATATACCAAGAGACGAGTTTCTTAAGATACCCCCACATATTGCAAGAACTCCTGACTACGTTGCATTCTCAAGTAAAGCTATATTTATAGAGGCAAAGGGCTGTCATAATATACTTAGGCTAAAAGAAGATGATATGAAGGCATATGATTGGTGGCAAGAAATTATGCCAATAACAATGTTTATATACTCAACAACAGAGCAAACTCATAAACTAATTGCATATAGAAATTTAAGAGAAATTGCGTTGGAAGGAAAGACAGGAAGATATCCTGATAATAATAAGCTATATTATGAAATTCCTTGGGAAACTATTTAAAAGGAGTTTCCTACAGAATATAATCTTCTATATCTACTAAAGCTCTTTAATCTTTTTGCTTTATTTAGATTCTTTTTAAACTTTCTCTCTAAATCTTTAGCCATTTCCCAATCTCTAACCCCATGATTCGCTTTAATCCAATTAAGAAAAACTTGTCTTTGGGATACTCCAAACTTTCTTCCTTTAACTTCTTTACTAAAGTTTACAGGATTCATACTTCTAAGGGAAGACATGATTGCCTCATGTGCCTCTTTTTTAATCTTACTCTTTGTCATTGTAGGATTTGAATGTTGAAGTTCACGACAGACTACATTATGAGCTGCCCAATAGGAACGTGCAATTTGCTCATCTGTTCCAAAGTACATATTTTCTTTTAACTTTCTATAGTATGGAGACCTTGTTGTTCCTGTTGTAACATTGACTTGAGATATTCCTCTTTGGTCTTTAAATTCTTTTGCCATTGTGTTTACTCTTTTTTGATTTGAATAATCAGGATGAACCCTTGCATCATAAAACTTCTCAGCTTGAGCAGCTATTACAACAGTCTTTCTTGTAAAATCTTTTAAAGCTTGGTCTAAAGTTTTACTTCCTTCACCTCCAAATGCTTCTGGAGTTGCTTTATATAAATTCTTAGAAGCTTCTATTGCATTTCTTATAATTACTGGCTCCATAACAGGATTGGGAAGTGTTCCAAATCTTTGGTCATAAGGAGTAATAAGTTCATTAAATACCCCAAGGAACTCTGCACGATGTAAGTTCATCATTGCCTTTTCAAAGAACCCAGAGCCTGTCTTTGGAGGCTGTGTATTAAACATATGTTCATATACCTGATAAAGAAGCTCTCCCCCAAGATAAGAGCCAAAAGTTGCTGCTATCATTGGAGCAAAATTCCCATGCTTAATAGCAGGAACAAAATAGTTTCTATAGGTATCCCATGTCACAGCTGTTGCAAATCTTTGGAATAAGAGGAAAGGTTTTACTTGTTGATGAGACATCCATAAAGGAAGATTTCCTACACCTGTTCCACCTTGAGATGATACATGGGAAAAGTGTTCAACTACTTCCATTATTCCTTCAAGTTTTTTCCTATTTTGAGGTTTATTAAACTCACCCTTCTTAAGAAAATCAATCTGCTCATTATTTAATCTCCACATATCTTTCATCATGTCTCTTACTTGACCCTCTTTCATTCTTGTGCCAAGTATACCATGTTTACCTTGAAGATTATTCATTTGCTCAACAAATTGCAATCTACCAGCTTCCATTGCAGAGATTCTATTTATATTTTCAGATTGTGTCATAAGATTTAATTTGAAAGCTTTGTCCATCCTAAATAATCCAAATGCCTTTTGGTCAGAAAGCTCAAGAGTTTTTGCACCATACTCTAATGACCCCTTTAATCTTGCTATTTCTTTTGCTTCAGGGTTGAATGCGAGTCTTACTCCTTTTGCTGTATTCATAAGCCCATAAGATGCAACATTACGAATTTGACCTAATATTAAATTTTTCATTCCTGATAATGGAGATGATAAACCAACAACAGCAGAAGTTGACGCAAAACTTTGTCCAACTCTTGCTGTTTTTGAATGGAATAAGTCTTGTTGCTCAAGTCCAATAATTCTCCTTATACCCTTCTTGGCATATTGAGCAAACTCAGCATCTCCTGCTTCCATTTCTAATGTAGCCATCTTTGAGCCCTTAAGTGAAAACTTTCCTCCAATATTTGTATATTCAGGGAATACTTCAACTGTTGCAATATACTTTGACATTCCTGATACATAAGGGTCTACAATAGCCTCAGAACTTGTCTCATAAGTTTTTACTCTTTTAAGCTTACCATCAGCTCCTGTACCTTCAACATATTCAGGGAGAACAGGAACTCGCTTCATTAAGTACCCATTTTTAATCTTATGATGTTTATGCTCAAATATATTTAACATATCTTTATAAATCTCTCGTTTGATTGTCGCCATTTTTTCTGCATTTTGTTCTATCTGAGCCCTTGTAAGTTTACCCTTAGACTTTAATACTTCTCTTGCAACTGCCTTATCTACAAGTGATTTAGAAGCCTTCTCAATAAAGTTTCCATCTTTGATAATATCAAGAGCCTCACGACTAACCCTTCGAGTCATATAATCTCTAACATATTTACTTCCCATTCTATCTTCGAATAGGGCAAATTCAACAGGATTATGATGTTTCTTAGCAGCAGACATTAACATTTTCCAGTAACCTTCGGTCATATTTCTATAGTGTTCCCTTGCAATATAGACATCACTACCACGAATATCCATTTGCTTCACAAACTCTTTTTCTTTAGCTGTGAGGTCTCTTTCACTCATAACCTTTTTACGCATCTCTCCATCTAATAACCAAAAATTCTCTTGATGCCCCCCTTTTTTAAGATGCTTATGAATATTATGGGCATGATGGTCACCTTCCCCTTTAATCTTATAGTTATGGATATAGTCAAAGTCAATAATCTTTTGAGCTATTTTCTTACCTGCCTTACCACCATATGTATCTAATACATAATAAACAGGCATGATGGCTCTTTTTACTCCCCATGGGAGTTGGATACTTTCTCCAAGTTTTCCTATATTTATGCTCGTAGTGTCTTCAGGATTAGTTCTTGTTCCATACTTTCTTACAAATGCTAAATATTGCTTTATTGTATTATGTTCATTTTTAATGTTGTCTAACTTGCCTTCACGAACCCCCAATGCTTCAAGAATACGTTTTTGTTGAGAAGGAGTAATTTGATATTCCATATTAGCTTCTCTTATAGTCCTTCCTGTACCAGCTGTACCATCAAGCTTTGTCATTAAATAATCCTTATACATTTCCAGTTCAGCAATTTCAACTTTAGGGGTATCATAGGTTCTGTGCTTCTTATCCCTCATATAAGAAGATGTTATATAATCTTTTCTCATTTGATTTATTTCTGCACGAGTCATTCCCTCTTTGAGAAGTATTTTTTCAAATTTATGTATTGTTTTATTAAATCTTTTTTTAGTTTCAGTTGCTTCTTTTCCTGTTTGAAATTTAACAGCATCAGCTTTCAAGATTTCTTGTGGAGTCCTTGTATCAAGTTTACCCTTTAGTACTTTTTCAGATAATATTCTTACAACATCACCTTCAGTCTGAATGCCAAAGAAGTTCCTAACCTCACTCATCATTCTTGAAACAAATTCTTTTGCACGAGACACCATGCTACGATTTTTCATTCTACCTGCTGTATATTCACCGAGGGCTTGTACAAGCTTCTCTTCAGAACCAAACATCTTTTTACCATCTCTAATCAATGCTTTAGATTTCTTTGTACCAATAGCAGTCAATACATCAACAGCATGGTGAGATATTTCATGAGGAATAGTGTCAATCTTTGCCTTGCCTTGAGCAATATCAATTATATGTCCACGAATACGACCAAGAACTTGCTCACCACGAAACTTTCCAAGAGTTTTATGTAATTTTATTTGAATATTTTTATACGCAGGGATGTTACTAAAATATTCTATTTGTCTTTCAAGTTCTTTAATTGAAGCAGTATCAAGTTTGACATCTTTCTTTAATTGATGTTTAGTCTCAATTTCTTCTTTAACCTGTTCTGATTCTTTACCTTCTTTTTTACTTTTTAATATTTCTTCTGCTCTTATACTATCTTCTTCAGTAACAGTTTTTATCTTTTTTCTATCTTTATTAAATTCCAGTAACTCTTTAGCTATATCTTTTCTTCCAGCAGCAGTATCAACATAATGTTTATATGCACCTTTTTTATCTCCATGTGCAAGTATAATATCTTCTGCTAATTTTCGATAATCTTTCCCTGTTTCACGAAATATTGCTTCAGCATCTGCAACTGCAGAGTGCCTAAAGTTATGAGCTGTAAACTTTTCTCCACCACGAATAGATTTTGGAGTTACTCCTGCTCTTTTTAATGCCTCTTTAATTACATTGTTTACAGATGATTGTAGAAGAACATTTCCCTCTGTTGTTGTAAATAAAAAATCTCCAACTTCTTTCCCTTCAGATAGTGCTTTTAATTTTTTAAATAATTCAGGATTAGTTTTGCCAATGTTTATTTTTTGAGCTTTACCTGTTATAAGATTACCTTTAGAATCCTTTATATCTTTCCCATCTTTTAAGCTTCTATAAACTTCTTGATTTCTTTGTTTGGTTATAAAGAAAGATACTTCTCCTGTTTTAGTATTAATATCCCCTGCTCTAAGTCTTAAGACCTCAGCTATTCTTTTAGGGAATTTATAAAGAAGGTCAACTATTGTACTTGAAGTCTCTTTTGATGCACTTCCTTTTTGTCCTTTTCCTATATCAATAATATTTTTATCTGTTATGCCACTAAGCGTTTTATCTATAAGCTTTTTATCAGAAGGGTCAATTCTTGTAGCTTTCCCTGGCTCTACTTCTTTCCATGTTACATCAAGAACATCTATATTCTTTTTCATAAATCTGCCAGCAAATCCAAGCCCACTTGCGATATTAAGCTTTCCTGTAGCATGTCGAGTACCAAAAAACTTAGCAAGTTTCCTAAGAACTTTATTCCTATCAGCCCATTGACCAGTTTCCTCTAAATATCTTACTATTTCGTTCTTCCCATGCCTTTTACCAAGTTTGAATCCATTTTTCTCAAGCCATTTAGCATAATCAATGACTGCTTCAACAGTTGATTTTGTGCCTTTTGAATATGGAAATGATTCTTTAATTCCAATAATAATTTTCTTTTGAGAGTCCTTGCTTAATATATATCCATCTTCACCTTTTTTTCGTACAAGTTCAGCATATCCCTTTCCTTGCCCTGTTGTGGCTTTATTAACTGAAACACCAGCCTCAGTAAATGTCGCTTTAAAAGCTTTAATTGGGTCAATCATTCCCTCTGCTTTATGAAGAAGTTCAACTGTTTGTTCAGCTGTCGATACTGATAATTTCTTTTCACTCTCACGAATTGAATCAATCCTTCTTGAAAGCTCTTCTTTTGTGGCTTCCATTATAGGGATTTGTACTTTCTTCCCTTCAACAGTACGAGTTAAAGTTTCTACTTTCTTATCAGAAAGATAATCAATCATTCCTTCTTCTGTTTCTTTAACAATATCTATTTTAGGCTTTTCTCCTCTTGCAGTAGAATTATAGTCTTTACTTAAATCTTCCCATTCTTTTACATATTCGTCAATTCGAGCTTTTTGCTCTTTTAATGCAGTTTTATCAGCACCTTCAGCTTTTTCAATCCTTGTCTCTAAACTTTTTGAACGATTTCTTAGAACACCAAGATTGTTATTGCCTTGATTTATAAATTCTGCTACTTGTTTTGCACTCAATTCAATTTGTTTGCCCTCTAATATGTCTATTAGAGAATCATTCTTTGTACGTATTTTCCTTAATTCTGCTTCAGATTCTTCTCTAATGCCTTTTGATTTTTGAGCTTCTTTATCTAAGACATCTATTTCTCTATCTAAAGAACCATCTTTGTTATTTTCTCGAAGCTCTTCTTTGACATTATCATAGCTCTTTTCTTTTCTTTTCCTAACCTCGTTTTCAAGCATTTTCATAGGTTCTTTAATAACTGCCTGTGTATCTTTCCATAATTTTGATTTGGCTTTTAATGTTCCAAATAATCCAGCGTTCTTTGCAAAGGCTACCAATGCATCTTTTGCATCTACATCTTCTCCTGCTTGGACTCTATCAATCATTTCAGAGCCTGTAAATACTGCAGACTCAGCAGCAATTTGTCCAGGGACTCCAAGTGTAAGGTTAATAAATCTTTCTTCCCCTTTAGTTAAGGCTTTGCCTACTCCATCTTTTGCTTTCTTTGATTTATTCCATAAACCTTTCTTTAAGAGTTCAGCTTGTTTAGCAGCCATTCCTTGACCAACTGCCCCTGTGATTGCACCAAGAATACCACCATGGAAAACTCCTTCAGTTGTTGCCTCAAGAATTTCTTTTTCACTCTTACCTTCATTATAAGCAGATATTCCTCCAAACGCACCTTCATAAGCTGCTAATCCACCAGCTTGACCTGCAGCTCCAAATAATAATCTTTCACTTAAAGCTGCTTCAACTGGTAATCCTGCTTTAGTAATATGTGGAGCTATCTTGCCTGTTGCTCCTTGCCATCCCATAACTCCTAATTTACCACCAACTTTCATTGCAAGTATATCTAAAGGGAACATAAAAGAAAGAACAGTAGCTCCAATGTCCTCAATAACATTCATATCTTCAGCATATCTACCTGTGTCGTACTTTTCTTTGCCAAGTAAAGCTTTACTTGCTTCAGAGGTCAATGAACGATTATATGCTTCTTTAAAAAAATCAGCCGAATCTTCAGTTATAGTATAATCAAGTAAATCACCCAAAAATGATAGATTGCTTTCTTTTGGTTTTGGTTGCACTTCTATTGGTTTGGGAGCTTCATATACCATTCCTTCAGGGAGCATATTTTTTCTTGAAAGGAGTCTTCCTACCATTTCATCATCCCTATTTGCAAACATTGGATTTTTAGATTTCCAATCCCTTACGTAGTTACGAACTTGTTCATTCATTGGCATTTATTCTTCTTCCTCTTCATTCATAAATTGATAAACATCATAGGCTGTCAATCCAATCCCAGCGAGTGTCCCTATTAAATTTCCAATACCAGGGGCAGCTGAACCTGCAACTGCGCCTCCTACAATTCTTTTTGCTGCCGTTTTCCCTAAGAAGTTAATTAATTTTTTCTTTCCACCAGTAGTTGTTGCCCATTTTGCAAGTTTATTAACACCTGTTTTGCCAAGTTTATTAGCTAAAACTCCTGCCCCAACATCAGCCCCAACTTGGTATTTACCTACATCAATCCCAAAAGCCCTATTAACTAAATCTCCAACAGCATATCCTTGAAATACCTTTCCAAAAAGCTTAGGAGAATAGTTTTTTAGTCTACTACCTAATGTCAATACGTCCCATCGTTTCCTTCCATTAAGAAGCCTTCCTACAACGTCTTCTGCAATTCCTGTTCCTTCTGAAATATATTTTGTATTATTTTTGATTATTTGCTTTATTCTATTTTTTAACATCTCTTCTTTTTTCTTGCTTAGTCCACCTGCATCAAGTTTATTTTGTATTTCTGCAATTTTACTTACAGCCTTTTTAACAGTTTTGTGTTCAAGAAGTTTTTTGGTTTGTTCAGCCCCTAGTCCATAAACATCTTTTAAGTGCTTGGCAGATTCCACAGTCTTATTTGCTAAATTCACTCCAGTCTTAACTATTGTATCAGCATTAACAAGTGCAGTACCTCCTGCAAGAGTAAGTCCAAGAGCTTTAATATTAGACATATCCGTACCTTCTTCATCAACCCTATCAGAGATAGTCTTGTCATCTGAAACCTCTACGCCCCCTTCAAAGCCTTTATCATCTATTACCTCAGATACAGGGTCTCCATTCCCTGAGTCTGGAAGTCCTTGCAGATATTGTGCATTGAATCCTGAAGAATCTAACCATGAACTTTTTTCTACATTGAATCTTGATTTTTTATGATGTTCATCTAAGTTTACAAGTCTCATTCCAATATCAGCAATAGCATCCTCTACATCAGTTTTCTTCATGGGCATGAATACTTCCTCCCCACTCTTAGAGGTTTTATAATATCCTTCTTTTTTCTCTTCTTCATAATACTTAATAAGAGGGAGTATATCATTCCATCCTTTATATTCTTCAATATCTGCTTCCATGCGTTCAATATTAACACCATATGCTTTTTTATCTTGGTCATTTTCTCTTATTTGATATTGTTGAAGATGTTTTGGGTCAAGGGTTGTTAATGTTTGCCCAAGTGCAGTTTTTTCGCCTTCACTCAATATGCCATCATCAGCCATTGATTGAATTGCAAATGAACCCATTTCATGTATTGAGTCCATATCTCTATTTAAATAATCAAATGCACGAGAACTAAGTCTATCAGCATGTGTTGATGAAAAGTTTCTTCTAACATCTGTATAGTCAAGCAATATTTGCTTCATTGCTTCTGGATCAGGCTGTTGTTCGCCATCTGCCATATTCATCCAATCATTCATTTGATTGGTAACATTTGTTAATTTAGATTGATACATATCAAAATCAGAGTTCTTTTCCATTTGCCTTGACATCATAAGTTTTGCATTCTCGTAGGCTTCTAATTCATCAACACCCATCTTATTCTTATTCTTCCCACCAAATCTTTTTTCAAACATTTCCATTCTATCTTTGAGTTGATTATTATTATATATTTTGTCATAATCGCCCATCATAGTTTCCATGCCACCAACAGTACGAGCAGTTTTCTCTTTTGATTTTTGGTCAAGTATCTGCATGACTTGCATTGCATTATCAAAATACTGATTAGAAGTCCCACCAGTACTTTGTTTTTGTCTATTTATTTGTTGTGCTAATTCATATATACTTGCCATATCACTCCTATCCTATAGGTTTGCTAAAAATGTATTCATACCTTCATTAAATTCTGCATCATCATAAGCAGAACCACCAAGACCATATATACCTCCTGACCCAAGGTCATCCATCCCAGTTCCACCACCTTCTTCACCTGGAACTCCATATAACCCTGCTGTAGCGTCTGCAACTGTTCTATCTCGTGTTAAAAGGGCATCTGCAATTCCCCTTCTTTTCCCTCGAACCTCAGAAGCAAGTCCTGATAATATTCCTTGTCCACTTGCTCTCATTGCTTGTGATGCATCTTGTTGTGCAAGTCTACTCATTCCCCCACCAAGACCTTTACCGAACATCCCTTCCCTTCTTTTCTGAGCTCCTTGTGATTGAAGTCCATATATATCAGACCTTGCTCCTTCAGCAGCAATTCCAATGTCTTCTATTGCTCGTGTTTCAGTTATGCCATAATCTTCTTTTGCTCTTTCAATATCTGTTTCAAAGCCATACACCTCTTCATCAATGCCAGCTTGATGAGCAGCTCCTCCAGCATGTGGGAAATCTCTAACTACTTGTGCTTCAAGCTCATCAAGAGTCATCCCTTCAGGAGCAAGACCTCTGGTGAATAATAATTCAGCAATTTCCCTAGGAGTCTTTCCTTCAAAATCTGCTTGTGTTAATCCTGCTTGTCCAAACGAAATTTCACCTGCCTGAAATGTTCCAGGGTCATCTGGATTATATGTTTCCCCTGTACCAGTAAATATGCTTCCTTCGCCTGTAGTCCCACCAGCATCAGTAGTGTACCCCCAACTTCCAGGGGCTAAACTAAGTGCAATAGTTTTTACTTTATCTAGTATTCCATCAACATTAAAGTTACTCTCAATATTGCTATCATTCTCATGATAATCAACATAGTTTCCACTTTTGCTATACCACCCTGTATCATTCCATGCAATAAAAGTATCTGTTCTACCATCACCACTTGAATCATACCAAGCTAAAGGCTTATCTTTTAAACTTGCTACTGTCATGTTATTATCCTCTAAATATAGTTAATAATTCATCTAACTCTTCCTGTGTCATATCAGGATTATTTGCAACATAATCCAATAGTTCTTGTGGATATTGAGTAAATGAATTTAGTATACTTGACTCTTGAGTCACGTCTGGTAATTGCATAAGATTGTCAAGAAAATTACCTGTACTATCGCCTGTCATTAAATTAAGTGATGGAACTCCTTCAGTAGCTAATGAAGGGTTAAAGCTAGGAGTGGGCATTTCAGTTAAAGGGGTATCTGCAATTGATTTAACTTGCTCTAAGTCTTTTGGTATAACGCTAGAAGCTAAATTAGTTTCCCCTGCTGCTTCCCCTATTCCAAGTCCTTCATCAAATGGAGTTATCCATTCTTTTAATGATTTCAATGGAGTAGATTGTCCTATTCTTTCCCCAGCCTTTTTTGAAAGATTTTCAATTGCATCCAAACTTCCTACTGTCTCCAACCCTTGAATACCTCCACTTACAATAGCTGACCTTTTCATTCCTTCGTCTGATTCATCAATTATTGATTGAAGCCCTTTTTTAGCTTTTTCTGTAGCCTCTCTTCCCCTAAAACCTCCACCTACTCCTATATCTTCAACATCACCCCCCTTATCAAGAACTTCACGACCAAACTCATCTATACCTTGACTAATCCCATATTGACCTATTCCTTTAGCTGCTCCTGTAAGAAGTCCTCCTCCAAGAGTTGATGCTAAACCTGAGCCTGTCCCAGATAAAGCCCCTAAAAGACCTGCTCCTGAGCCTGCTGTGCCTGCTGTGCCTACTCCTCCAAGAAGTGAAGCTAATGCACCAGTACCTCCAGCTAAATTTCCAAGACCTCCCATAATTGCTCCACCTATTCCAGGCAATAATACGGAAGCTGCAAGAGGAGCTGCAATGGAAAGAAAACTTCCCCAATCACTTTCTTCTTTTTGTTCTTGAGCCATTTGGTCAGCAAGAGTTTGAGCTTGTTTTTGTCTCTCATGGTATTTTTTAAATCTCAATGTATTTATTGCCATAATCCTTTCCTTTCTTTATGCTACCCTATATCCTTGAAAATATGTATATGCTGCTCCACCAATTATATCATAATCACCATCTGTCCCACCTGCCTCTGCTTTTCCCCTAACTATTGCTGTCTCAGAAGCAGACAAGTCTACTAAGCATGACACAGTATGTGTTGTATAGTCATCATAAGTATTATGTTGCCATCCCCAAGTTGAATATGAACCTCCACTTGTATGAATTTGTATCATGACCCATTTATCGGTATCTTGGTTACGGACTGTTACTCCTGTAGTAAAAAAATATTTACCTGCTACTGGAGCTGTAAATGTATCAGATGCATAATTCGTGCCAACATCAAATACTTCAGTATTAAAATCTATTGTAGTATATGTACTTCCATCAGCAGTAAGGTCTTGGTCTAAAGAACTATTATAAGCACTAAAACATGGAGTATTTGGAGAAGTAAATCCATGTGTTGCATCAAGAGTAAGGGCTCCAGTACATTCTATTTCGAGTGTACCAGACGAATCAATCTTTGAATTTCCTACTAAGCGTAATTCTGGAGTTGAATCTAGTACAAACCTAAATCTCTCCGTACCATTACCTTTAAAGACTATATCCTCACCTACTGCATTTAAAGTTAAATCCCCTACTGAAGTTGTTATTGACCCTGCATCCGTAAGATACATATCTCCTTCTAAATATAAATCTTGCCAAGCTGCACTCGCACTCCCAATATCATATGTATCATCAGTAGCAGGTAATAAGTCTTTATAAATAGTTAGAGACGAAGAACCAATACTTATAGCTTCATCATTCTTGCTATCTTTAATTTTTGATATATATGATTGAACTTGCTCATTTGTATTTGCTTTATTCGTCATAATATCGAGTGGAGGAGTCCCAAGCCATTCAGAACCTTTTTTAACAAGAAGCCTTAATCCTTCCTTTGTATCAGATATACGAATATCTCCTTCAAACCCTTCATTCCCAAGTGGAATCCTTTTTTCATAAAGGACTTCTCTTTGTTTTTGATGCTGTAATATTCCTTCTTTTCTTGTTGTATTAAATGCCATATTATTTTATATTTTTTATTCTATATACAATTGTTATATCATTAATTTGAAAGTCAGCTTCTGCTGTTCCTCCAAAACGTAAGGCAAAACTAAATATATTATTGATAGATGAAACAGGTCTCAGCTCTGCCCTTATCCAATCATCTGTATCTGAATCTAATAATGGCGTAGTATCTGAATTTGTTTTATCCGATGTTCCATCAGCAGTTGTTCTATAAAATGGTGCAACTGTATCTGTGTCTCCATTAACTGCATATTGTAGCGTTACTTGGTCTCCATCACCCTTATATGAAACATATACTTTATAGATTTTCTTTCTTGCTGCTGGATTCCCAAAATCATAATCTTTGGTATGTATTGCAATCGTTTGTGATGCAGATGTATCATTATATGCAGAAACAGCCTCACCTTCAGACTGTTGATACCATATTAACTTTTGGTCGTTTGATGATATTATCATATTACTTCTATCTTCATCTGCCCCAAAATATCCGTTTAAAAATGTCCATGCTTTTACTTTAAAGTCATATACCAATGCATGCCCATGATTACTATCTTCAGATGAAAGTCCAAATGCACTAAAATCTTCGCTTGTCCCAGCCTTTACGTCACAATCAATTATTAAATGTTTTGATTTCAAATCATATCCAATTGAAGAATTGGTATTAAAAAAGTCTTCCCAACCACTCTTAATTAAATTATCAGATAAATTATTAATCCTATTCCCATCGAAATGGAATACTCCATTTTGATTTATCCAAAGTATACCATATTCAGATTTAATGACATGATGCCTCTTCTCAACTCCCATTCCTTGATATTCACCTTCAATAAATTCACTTCCTTGAGATACATTTACTATATATAAAGTTCTTTCTTTAAAAACAAAAAGTCTATCAGCAAATGATTCAAGCTTTACAATTGAATCTCCATCTCCAGGAACTACATCAATAAAGAAATTTGTACTAAATGTATCATATTTCCCTTGTGGTGTCTTCATTATTCTATCGCCATATGTTTGACTATTTGTTACATCATAAATATTACCAATATATACACTTCTATTCAATATTGTTGAGGTTTTATATTTAACATCAACAAGAGTTCCATTTTTATATCCATTTAAAGAGTAATAAGACTCGGCTGGAAGTTCTGCGAGACAAATTCCAAATTGAATAGTTTGCGTTGTTACACTTGAAAGGTTAGCCCCCACACCATCACTATGAGCAGTAATAAATTGATGAGCAGTACTTGCGTCAGCATTGTCAAGAGTTATTAAAGAAGTCTCGCTAGCGACATTATTATCCCCATGACAAAACTGTCTCCATCTCCCAGCAATCATATCAATCTCAGCTATGCGTAGCCATGTAGCTCCTGCATCTCTTCCCCACCCTGTAGTCCCAGGACCAGTATCTCTTTCACTAATATATATTCTCATGCCAGTGACTCTTGGACTCCAATAATAACCACTTGCATTATCATGTTCTCTTCTGAAATGAGCTGTTATTATTTCAGGATAAGTATTCGTTGAAAGGTTGAATGATTGAGCATTAACACTGTCATTTGATTCCATTTTAACTGTAGTTATATTACTTTCTTGACCTTCACATCCATTATCTTCTCCATCATAAATATATGAAACGCCTATATACCAAATAGATTTTAATGATTCTGAAATAGTTCCATCGCTAGATTCTTGAACTGTAAATGCAACACTTCCTCCATGAAGAAGTGCTTTGCTATTTACTTCTGGCCAGTGGTCACCATGGTCATGGTCTGTAGTATTTGCATCGCTATACCATATATTTCTTCCCTCTCCAAATGTAAGCTCTGTATTGGAAAGTGTGCTTGTGGCTGCTGCACTCAATACAAATGTTGTAGAATTAGTAATTGAAGCAATATAAGTCCTAGAGGGTATCCCACTCCCAGTTACAAAAAGCCCTTCTACTATTGATGCATTTTCATTATGATTAACTGTAGTATTACTATTAGTATCACATGTATCATCTGTAAAAACACCAGATGATTGAAGTCCAGAAGCTCCTTGTGAAAAAGGAGCACGAATATATTGTGGTTCAATAAACCATCCCTCTTTTTCTATAACAGCATTAGTTGCACCAGTCCAAGTACCAGCACCAGTACGATATACTGCTCCAAGTACTGGGTTTGTCTCAAAGAAAGTTTTATTTATTGCCCCAATCCATAGAGTTGAATTTGTAGTATTATCAAAATTAGCATCAGAAACTCTTAACGCATTATCAGCAAAATGATATATCGGCTCAGTATTGACCTTTATAGACTCTCCCAACTCAAGATTTCTATCATTATCAAGCCATCGAAGTACAGCTGATGTTGTGCCACCACCTTCAGATGTTCCACTTGCAGCAGATTCCCAAGCTGAATCAGCTCCATCATAAACAAATAAATGTTCTCCTTCATTTATAACATGAAAGTAAGCATCAGAGTTTTGCTCACCATCCCATTCATAATCAGCTCCAAAAGAAAAGAATCCATTCCCTTCAAGATAGTCAGTATTATTAAGGTCTTGTGCTGTAAGCCCTTCTGCAGCTTTTGCTGAAGCTGTTCTTATTATACCTTTTTTATCAACATAGCATCCTGATAATAATGCAAATTGATTCTCAGCAATATCTCGTGGGTCTGACTCAGTATTCATCCCTCCATCAAATTTATTAATATTTAAAGATGCTTTTGGCATTTATACTTTTTCTAATATGGCTTTCTTGATTACTTCTTCAACTGTATCATATAATGCATTGAAGGCTTTTTCTTCAGTTTTTTCTGATAAAAAAGGTATATCAATATTAGCATTTAAAGCATCAACAATTTCCTTTTGAAGTTCATCATTAAATAAATCATTTACTAAATCTTTCTTTAATCCATCAAATAAACCCATTTTACTTCTCCTTTATTTTGTTTTTACAGGTCTCACAATTTACGAACTTTCTTGGCTCATGAGCAACTTGCTCAAGCCATATGATTCTGTCTTCTAAATCTTCTACTTTATCATCCAATTCATTTGGTTTTTCTACATAATCCAATACTTTATCAAGCTTAAATACCATGATTAAATGGTCAAGAACTTTTGGAAGTAAAAACTTTAATAACATTGGAGGTATCATTTCTTTGGCTCTCCATTCATGAGCCTTGAAAGTATATCTTCTATCCCCTCAATATATCCTTTGATTTGCTTTAAATCCATTTGCGTAATCTTTTGTTGGTCAATTAATTTAATAATTATACCTTCCAATCTTCTAAATTGATTCTCAAGATCATCAACAAGTTCCTTTTGAATCCAAGTTTGTTGCTTCCAAATAAAATAACCGAAAGCAATTGTAATTGCTATTGGCAATCCATATTGGTCTATAATGGTTAAATCCATTACTTATTCCCATCTAACAATTCACCCCATAAAGATGTTTGACCATCAATAATTTGAATTACATGCACAGTAAATAGACCCCCATTATAAAAATCAACAATAGCAAATGCATGTGACCAATTGATGTTCCTACCACCAAGCCAAGCATTTTGTTCTTTAGACATATCCTTAAGACACCCAATACTCCACGCACTTTTAACACCATCCATGTGTGTAATGGAAGTTTGTTGTATATCATGATGATGTCCATACATTACATTTGTCCCCAAACGTATAAGGTGGTTTCGTGTATGATGAACTCCAGCAAAGTGATGACCATGATAAAACCATAGTTTCCCTATCTTTAGATACTTCCCAGCTGGGTGATACTTGTACCCACGTTTCTTTAGACTTACACATTCTTCAAACCTCATTTCCTTTAAGTAAGGATGCTCATCTACAAAACGATTCATCCAATCATCATGATTACCTTCAATCATATGACGTTCTTTACATTTTGCCTTATTTAATGAAGCATCAATTATATCCATACCTTCATTTACATCTTCAATATCTTTCTCAATAAATGGTAATTGATATTCTAATGGTGGACGCTTTCTTTTCTTCCATTGCCAATGAGAACATCCATGCCATTCTCCTACATCTCCCAAATCAATATATATATCAGGTTTCACAATCTCAATTGCTTGACATAAAACATTTATTGCTGGCATATCTGCTAAAGGGAAATGCTTATCAGGCGTTACAATAGCCCTTTTTACAACTCCCTTTTTCTTTTTCGCCATATTAAAAAGCTCCTATTATTATGTTGATACATCAAATTTTAATACTATAGTAAAAGTTATATCATTCATAGTACTTGTTGGGTCAAAAGAAAACATAATAACTTGTCCTTTTGTGAATGTATTTGTTCCTGCTGATGCAAAATCAAATTCATAACTTGTGTCATCTGCTGCCATATCTACAGTAACTGATTGAGTTGCTGTTGCACTTGGTATTTCAGTCCCATCAGAGGCAATATGTATACCAAGGACACTGCTATCACATGCTTCTTCAGACCTTGCCAATACCTTTTCTACAGAGCCATTATAGGGACATATAAAAAGAAATCTTTCTGGAGCCCCAGTTGGATTAGTAGATTCTCTCATATCATCTGATGCTGCTATAGGCAAGTAAGTCTTAGTAGCATTCCCTGCATAAAATCCACATTTAATAAAGTGATATGTATTAGCATCTAAATAATGCTTAGGTACGATTTCATTAGCTGTTGAGGGAGTATAAGTACCTGCTGCTCTGAATGCATAGATTCCACCAGAGCCAGAATCTAGCGTAACATGCCTACTTGCATCTAAAAGAATATCTCCTGTAGATGTTTCTATTTCTAAATGTCCAGGTGCAGTTATCTTATCTCCATCAATATCTAAATCACCTGCTATTGTAGTCATAGACGAGGTACCAGAGCCAATAGTTACATCAATTTCATCTTCAGCATCCCCATCTTCAATAAGAAGACCTGTAACCATTTCCCCATCATGTGAGGCAACACTAAATTTTAACTTTCCACCCTCTGCTCCATCTGATGCATCAGAAATATTGCATTCAATAAGACCAAAGTCTATAGCTTCAGGAGTTCCTGCATCATTACGACCATTAAACATTATTCTTCCAAGATTATCATCATCTTGTCCAGCTGCTCCTCTATTCTTGACAAAATATAGCAGCCCACCAGTAGCTCCGTCATGAGTTGATGAGAATAGACTTAACGGACCTCCATCACTTGCACTTGATTGAGTAAGTACATTACAAGAAAGAGTCCCTGTTGCAGTTAAATTACCTGTAAGAGCCAAAGTCCCAGAATCAGTTGAAAGCCCATTTCCAATAATTTTTAAATTTCCAGCAATATCTGTTGTACTACTAGTTCCATAACCAATATCTACATGTACGAGGTCACTTGTTTCCGTCCCCTGTGCATTAAACGCATTTCTAAGATTGGAAGTTGTCCCATTACTTGCAGCAACCTCAAGGGCAAAAACGCAAGATTCATCACCATCAGTTGCATATATATAATTTCTCATTCGTGCATAATTTATTTGTTCTTGGGCATCATTATCAGCGATAAAATCTATATACGCAATTTGGTCACCATCACCCCCTGCAGCACCTTTATCCTTTATAAATTGTAATCTTGAAGGTTGATTGTCATTTGTAGTATTCTTAATAATAACCAATGGGTCATTAGAATTTGCTGATACAAATTTAGTAGTATCTCCAGCAACAATTAAGTCTCCAACAATATGCAATTCTGTCTCTGGTGCTGCTGTTCCAATACCAACATATCCAGTATTGTCTATTCTCATTCTTTCAGCTAAAGTTCCATCTACCATAGTTGAAAATTCAATAGTGCCATCTTCAGCTCCATCCGAGGCATCTTCTATTGAGCAAACAATTTTAGCAAAATCTGTTAGTTGAGGTGTTCCGTTGTCATTATATCCTTGAAATAGTAACTCTCCGATTTCATCATTATCTTGACCTGCAAGCGTAGTTCCTCCAGACATTGTTCCTGATGAATCTCTTTCTCTTGTAAATATTAATCTTGTTCCATTGGCATCATTTGCTGATGATTTAAGTGCAAGCCCTCTGTCATGGTCATGAACAAGTTGAACATCAGAATTAACCCCAAATAAAAAATAAGAACCATCAGTAGTCATTTGCATGTTACCAGAGCCACTAATTTTTATATTGCCTGTAACTTCAAGTGCTTGCCCAGGAGCTGCTGTTCCAATGCCAACACCTCCACTAGTAATATTTACAGTATCGTTAGCTGCTCCATTAACCTTAGTTCTTAATATTAAAAGTCCATCCTCAGAGCCATCAGTAACATCTTTTATTTGTGATACAATAGCTCCATATTCTATTTCTTCAGGAGTCCCTGCATTATTAAATCCTGAAAATTCAATCTTCCCTACATAATCATCATTAACTCCAGCTGCATCTCGACTTCTTAAAAATTTAAAATGAGCTGCTCCGACAGAAGGCTTTTCTACTTCAAGTAAAAAATGGTCTTCATTGTCTATTTCGCTTTTTACATGCAATCTACCTGCTGCTCCACTTCCTAAAGTCCCAATGCCAACCTTACCATCAGAAGTGATTATCATTTTCTGTGCATTTGCATCTGAGCCATCTTCACTTGTCCAAAATTCAAGGTCTACAGGTATATCTTCATCGGCATTACTTGGAGTACTTCCTGCTTTTGCAAGGATAGCTGCTCCAGTATCATAGTTTGTATAAACATCTCCTCCAGTACTTCCTAAGAATCCTGAAAAAGTAATTCCACCAAGATAATCACCAGCAGCAACTAAAGATGGACTTGATTGCGTTCCTCTTGCACGAACTAACTTTATACTTGGATAGTTTGAAGAAGTATCGTTATCAAATGATTGAACTAATATTGCTACATCATCATCATCATCACTAACAACATGTAATTTTTCTAAAGGAGTTGTTGACCCAATGCCAACCTTACCATCTGATAGAATGGTTAATCTTGTAGTATTATTTGTACCAAGATATAAACTTTTTGCTTCTCTATTATGAAGATATCCATGTCCACCATTAGTTCCAACAGTTAATCCATCATTATAATCATTAATTCCAGTGGTTGAATCATAAAATTGTACAAATGAAGTAGTATTCCCATGAAATTCTGCTATTACAGTATCAGTGCTTCGTACATCAAGCTGTGCTGCTGGAGCTGCTGTTCCAATACCAACTCTACCATTAGAATAATTTGCAGTTATTACATTATCACTTGACCCAGGATAGCTTATATTTAAAAATGCATCAGTATGCTGCTTTATTACCCATCCTCCCCAAGCTGCATCTTGGTCTGTATTTGTGATTCTTAAAGCCCCTTCACCTGCAACTTCAAGCTGACTTGCAGGACTTGATTCTGCAATACCAACCTTACCATCATCATCAATACGGATTCCTTCATCACCACCATCATTGGAAAGATACTTACCATTAAGTTTGAGATTACGTTTTAATGTATAATTGGGTATTCCTGGGGATATTAATTTTGTTTTAGACATTATGTTACAATACTTATATTAAGCTTTTGACTCCCATCAGGGGCACGTACAGAAATATTATCAGTATCAGATATAGGAAGAATTAAGGTTTCGCCTGCACTTAATCTTATGCCCTCTGTATCATTACTTGATACTCCCCCATCTCCTATCATAATAAAACTTGCATTGTCAAAATCAGGCTGTATAATAATCTCTTTACAGGAAGTAACTTGACCCCCTATTAATGTAGAAACAGTTTGAGCACTTGTTGTAGCTGTATCTTGAGGATAAGTAGTAAATGTACTTGAACCAGTTCCAATTGTAGCATTGACATTAAGTTTTCCATTTCCATCATCTAATGCATCGCCATCAGAATCTATAAGCTTTATCGAGCTTACGCCAACATTAGCCAAGAGTTTCTCCTATACCCTTATCTATAATTGGTTCTGATAAAATTATTGGCTTAGCAGGAGATTTTTCAACTCCACTAAAGTCTCCTTCTCCTGTCAGATATTCTATGATTCTTGTTTTAACTTGAGATTTTGTTGCAGACTCAGAAAGAGTTCCATCTGTCCAATCAATATAATTGCCCTCATTATCTGTAATTCCAAAAACCCAATGTTTATGAGCCCCATCAGATTTTGTTGCTTCCATTCTAACTATTGTTGAGGCTTTTGCTTCATTTTCTGTAAATATTGCCATATATACTCCTATTTACTATTTAATATTTCTGCTAATCCTGCTTTATTTATATTATTAATTTTATTTTTAAGCTTAAGTCTTGCAATATCTTCAAGAATATTAACTTTCCATTTTGCAAAATTCTCTTTTACTCTTTCAATATTCTTTTTTTCTTCTTTAAGCCTATTTTCTTCTACTTTAACTTTTTTATTCCAATTAATAACTTCATCTTCAGTTTTACTTGCAAGAGATTTTAATCCAGACAATTCATCATTTTTTTCTTTAATCTCTTCATTCATAGTTTTGATTTTATAATCATAATCTTTTTGAAAAGACTTTAATCCATCTTCTTTAGATTTATATTCTTTAACTTTTTCATGATAAATAGAGGATGCTTTTTCAATATCTTCTTGAATTTTTACTTTTTGAACTTCATAATTATTATTAAGATTATTAATACTTTCTAAGAGATTATCATAGTTTTCATGAAGAGAAAACAACTCTTTTGCTTTATCTTTTTTATCTTTTTCAATAGAGTTTATATCATTAAGTAATCTTTCAGCTTCTTTCTTTTGAAAATCTAAAGATGCAACATCTTGAACAAGTATTTCTTTATCTTTCTCAAGCTTTAATATACTTTTATTAAGGGAACTTTCATCTTTTTTAAGAGTAGAAACCTTGGAGTCAATCTTTGAGATTTCATCTTTTACTTTATATACTTTATTCTTTTCAGATAATAAAGATTTCTTTTCACCTTCAACTACCTTAATTAAAGATTTTATTTCAACATTATAAGATTTAGATTCTTTATCTAATGCTTTAATAGTCTTTTCTTTATCTTTAATAGATAATTCAAGTGACTTATTTTTAACTTCAAGAGATTTATTCTTTTTTAAAACTGATTGTTTTAAGTCACTCTTTTTAATCTGTATTTTAGGTTTACCAAGAGTTGCCATAATTCTCCTTAGTGAAAAGAAAGTACAGTTAGAGCATCATTATCTGTTCCAGTTCCATCACCATGGATTGTAACTTCTTCAACTAATAATCCTTTTACTGTAAATGGAAGATTATCATGATGAAGAACGATATCAGCTCCATGAGCTCCATTTACCTTTAAGCTTATAGTTATTCCCTCGTCATCTCCTGCGAGCCCTGGGCTATATATTACTACCTCTTTTGCTGGCTGTGCCTCCCAACTTGTAGTTGTTTTAGCTGTTGTTCCATCTAATGTCAATACTTCACATTTATACGTATAATACGCATCTGCTGAGTTTACTGCTTCTTGGACTGTAAATCCGTTTCTTCCATATGAACTTGCCATGTTTATTCTCCTTCTGAGTTATGCTTTAAGCTCTTGGCAGAGCATGAATGCATTATTTTATATCCTTGTTAATCTTTACCATAATATGAACAAGAGTAGCAATTAATATGGCTACTCTCAATATATCAGGCAAAGCACTCCAGAAGCTAAGAGCAATACCTGTTGCCCCTTGTCCTGCAGTTACTAATGAATCCTTAAGACTCTCCATCAGTTTCTTTCAATTGCAACAATACTTCCAAAGCACCTTCTGCCTTAAGAGTCATTGTTCTAAAGTATTCAGCCTTTTCACGATAATCTTTCAATTGTGTTTGCAATGCTTCAATTGATGACTCAACTGTGGGCTTTTCTGTTTCTTTTTTTAACTCTTCGTATTTTGCATCTTTTACTTTACTTTTTGACATTACGTCTCCTTTTTATGCGTTTTCTAACGCTGTTACCTTTGCTGACAATTCTTGAATTGCTTTAACCATAACTGGAATTAATTGATAATATTGCATCATCATTTTATTGTTACTAGATTTAGGAATATAAGTTTCCTTTCCGTTTTCATCTACTGATACATCGTATCCATCAAGACAGTCATTTGTTTGCTGTACACTTTCTGGGATAATACTTTGCATTGTTTGAGCTCCAAATCCAAGCTTATCAACTGGAACTTTTGCGTCTTTATAGGTAAACTTAATTGGAGTAATTGCATTTACTTCTGAAAGTCCATATGGAAAAGGACTACTACTTATATTTTTTAATCTTTCATCTGAAGTTTGGTCTCCGACTACAGTTGGACCAGAAACTTTTCCAATATCAGTTTTAGTAGTAGTTATTTTGAGTTCATTATCATCGCCAACAAATAGAAAATTCCCAGCTCCATCAGATGCTTCTAGTCTTATAAAACTTGTTGGAGCATTTGTATCAGAGCCATTTTCATATATAACTCCTATTTCAGCAATATTAGTTACTGAGTTCCCAATACCTGAAACTCTCCATGACGCATAATCTGTATCCGTCAATGCAGTTGCTGTTATAAGACCTTCAAGATTAGGGTCACCAGTCCTAGAGATGTGAAACTTTGACGTTGGCGATGCAGTCCCAATTCCGACATTGCCATTACCAGAAGAATTAAATACTATATCACGACTTGCTCCAGTTGCATTGTCTATATGAAGTATATTGCTGCCATCCATCCAGAAAAAAGAAGATTGACCTCCAGAATTTTCAATCTGAAGTCCACCAGTATTATCATTGTCGCTAGTACTTATACTAAGTTTTGAATAAGGCGAAGTGTCCCCAATCCCAACTTTGCCATCATCTTGTATAATCATTTTTGTAGTAACACTACTTGCCCCATCAAGAGAAGTGCCAAAGATGAGGTCAGCCCCAGCATCACTAGAATCCCAAGTCCCTGAAGCTAAGGCTTGAACGTATGCTGCAGTAACAAATGTTCCATCAGACGGATCATCTGCTCCAAAGGTAATTTTACCTAAATTCTCACCAATAGTAGTGTTAGTATCTTCTCTATTTAAAGCAATGAAACCTCCATTTGAACCATGAACACTAAGTGCTACTGGAGGAACTGAAGTCCCAATACCAAGTCTTGCAGCCCCCATAAGTAATAAATCATCAGTACTTTCATCCCATAACATATAAGAGCCACTTGTTGCACCAAAGAATTTTACATCGTGCCCTGTATCATCAACTCCAACTGTCAATGTAGAGTTTAACTGTGTAGCACCTTCAACAGTAAGAGTCCCATCAAGACTTACATTGTTAGTAGTTGAACTTGTAGCAGTTGCCTTTGTATTTCCATCAGTATCCCACGATGTATTTATTGAACTCATTTATATTCTCCTATAATCTCGGCACAGATAATTGCCTTATACCTGATTTTCTTGATGGATATTGCTTTATAGCCTTTTCATACATTTGCCTAAAATATTGAGCTTTTTGTAAATCACCTTGGTCTTCAAATAATCTTGCTTTTACATAACATAATAATGCATTTTGCATTCCTGTATCAAGACCATGAGTATCACTCATTTCTCCTGTTAAATTAGATGTGCTTATAGTTTCATATTTTGAGTGGAATGTAATTCTTAAGCCATGTGCTACATCGCTTTCGGATTGAAATGTATCATACTTTTCTTTTGTTCTTTCACTTGTATCCGTAGATGTAGTATCTTTTTCCAATATAGCAAGACGCTTATCATCATTATACCATGCAAAATAATTATTTGGAAAATCTCTTAAAGCCATAATACTCCTAAATTAAATCGTCTGTTGCAGTTCCATCAGTAATATCAATATCAGTATCTTCACGAAGAAGTCGGTGTGGGTCTGCTAGTTTCGGTATTCTAATATATCTTCCATCAGTATCTTTAATTTCAACTTTTACAACATCAATTACTTGGTCATCAAGTTTATACCATCTTTTATATTGCTCTAAAGTTGTTGTGGCTGATACAGTATATTCTTGCTTCTTTGCACCCATATCTAATAAGCCATCATTCATTAGTCGAATCATATATCCTTCAGGTTGACGACCCATTAAATGCTCAATTTGTTGTATTAATTCTTTAGGTTTCATTTATACTCCTGCTACCATTACATTTACAGTTGCTTCTCTTGTTCCATTTCCATAATTTGCATCATGTATTTGGCAAGAAGCTATTGCTTCACCCATATGAAGAGGTATTACTACAGACTCTCCAGGAGTTAAAGCTGCAAGTATCTCTCCTGATACTGTAACATTTACAACACTATCGCTTCCTAATTGAGATACATACTCAACTGCAATGACATGAGCAGTAGCTGGAAGAGTCCCAGAAGAAAGTCCTGATGCTTCTGTCCATCCATGGTCATTTAGTCCATCTGCACTTGTTGCACTTACAACAACTCCACTCCAATGAGCTACATCAGCATCAGTATAAGCTGTAGAAATATTATAATTACCCCCCCAAGAACGACTATCTGCATGGACATCTAAATTTAAATTCGTATAATCTCCATCAGAGTCCCCTTCATTAGCAACACTATTATCATTTACGATTTGGCAAGATGTCTGTATTCTAATTTGATTTGCCATTTATTATTTCCCTCCTTGCTGTTGTGAAGAAACTCCACCACCTTTAAGCATTTGCAATCCATCTATATAATCTTTTTTTAATAAAGCATATTGCCCTTGAAGCCATTGATAATCCACAGTATGCTTTTGAATTTTTGCATTATAATTTGCTAAATCTTGTGTAAATTTTTGAACATTTGAATTTACTTCAGCTGAATAAACTTGCGTTTCAGCTTGATATTTTTGAAGTTTTCTTGCTTCATGGGCATCCAAAAGATCAGCTTCTTTTATATTTTCTTGTATATCTGCTTGATATATAGCATTTTCTTTATTAAATATATTTAATGCATTTTGAATATTTGTTTGATATTCTCCTAAATCTGCTTGATGTCTTGATTGTTTGTTAGCTTCTTCAGTTTGCCAAGTTTGAAATGTATTATTTAATTCCAATTGGTATCTTGATAATTTTTGTTGATATTCCTGTACTTCTTTTGATATATTTGCTTGATACTCACTCAAATCTGCTTGATATTTCTGCAATTTCCTTGCCTCATGTGCGTCTAATAAATCTGCTTCTTTTATTTTATGCTGAATATCAGCTTGATATTCAACATTGGCATCATTAAATATATTTAATTTATTTTGCATTGCTTGTCCATAAGCACTAATAAAAGTAGATATTTTTTGCAATTGAGCTGATGCCAATTCAGTGTCTTCTTCATTTTGTATAAAGTCTCCAGCAACTTGAAACCATTTAAGAAAATCTATATTTTCATTATCAAAATCATAATCTAAGCTTGTCCATGCAGCTGTACTTAGTTGTGATAAATCATTATCAGTATCATAGCCTATAGAACCATCTGTAGCATTAGTTATTATTGGAGGAGTATATACAGGGGCACTTGAGAAAGCTGCAACTGCTTGTGAAGATATCGATGGGGATACAGGTGGAATCGAAGTTAAGGTAAAAGCACCTGGGTCAGCATCTCCAAGTTCTCCTGGCCAGTAACTTGCCCATGTAGCACTTGATTCTTCTATTGGAGATACAGGAGGTGTATATGTTGGTGCACCTGAAAAAGCTTCCACAACTTGCGCAGATATTGTTGGCACAGTTGGAGTGACAGGCAGTGTTAAGTTAGATATATCACTTGGTAAACTTGCTGCCTTTGCCCCTATCGCACTTTGAAGTGCTTTTATAGCACCATATAAAGGAACTAAATATTCAGCCTCATCAGGAAAATTTGCAATACTGGACTCATTATATGCAATAGAAGGATAAGAAATATGAAATATTTTTGCATCGCTATCTGAGGTAGGATTAGGCTTAATATATAATTTTGACGCATCTCCAGTGCCATCTACCCAATAAACAGGATCAGTAGTTGTTCCATAATACATTAAAGAGCTTGAGTCTGATGCCATGCCTCCATACATTGAAGGAATCTTTCTACATGGAGCATATATTGTTGTACTATCTCCAGTCTCCCTAGTAACAAACATTACTTCCCCAAATCCATCTAAATCTTGACCACTCGAACCAGTCAATGCAGTTATAGCCATACATTTTTCTTTTAAATTTGAAGGAAGTTGATTGATTATTTCTTTTGCCCCATCTGTAAGAAATTGAGTTAACTCAGATTGACTTGGAGCTGTAGAACTTCCGTTAATAGTTAATCCTGTTAATCCCATTACTTGATCGTCAAAGTTAGCCATTAATGTTTAATCCCCATGTCTGTCATTGAATCAGCCATTGTTGTCTCCCTAAATTCCATCTTAGTAGTACCTGACCATGTTGTTCTCATGTTAACATGATTTTTAGTATTATCAAAGTCTCCACCGAATGAGTACCCACATTCGCATTTAGGTGTCTCAGCCATCGGCATCACAAAGTCGTTGCTTTTCTTGCATTTGTCGCAATAATATGTCCTCGTTCTTTTCATAATCTTGCCTTTTATTTTTTACTTTAAATTTCTTAGATTTCTTTTTATTATATTCATTTCGCTTATAACCCATTACTTATTTCTATCTTTAGCATTAGCTACTGGAAAATCAAACATTCCACCACCTTCAACTTTACCACCATGTCCATATTTAGGCATCATATTATCAACCATTCCACCACCTTCATATGATTTACCCATTTCCTTTTTAATTTTACTTTCTTCACCTTTTCCATAAGCATCTTTTTGTTTGTCAAAAGCAGGTTTAGATTTAGATTTAACAATATCTGTTACATTAGTATCTTTAACCTTACCAGCTACTTTATCTCTATCAAGCCTTCCAACACCACTTGATTTTGTTTTATGACGCTTTTTTACACCATAATGTTTATTGATTTGGTTTTGAGCTTTTGCATATGCATCTTTATCACCACTCTTTTTTGCAGCATTTCTTGCTTTAATCAAATCTGTCATTTTAACTCCTGATGCTTTTGCAGATTTTGTAGCCTTTGACCACGACTTATTTGCAGCAGATTTTTTAGCCTTAGAGACTTTTTTTGGTGAAGCTTTTTTAGCTTTAACTTTTGTTTTTTTAGCCTTCTTTTTGGCTTTAGCTTCTTGGTACTCCCTTGAGCCTTTTAATCCTTTTTTAATATCATCCCAAATACCCATTACTTTCTCCTTTTTTTTGCATCGCTAACAGGTAAGTCACCATGCTTATTAATATATTCTAATGTATCAAGAGTACTCCTATTTACAGAGTTTTTCTTTATTATAAATTCACCACCTTCTGCTTCAATAGGAATACCACCTTTTGCATGTGATTTGCCCTTTAACTTTCCACCATTGACAAATTGTCTTTTTGAGCCTTTAAGTCTACTTGCTTCAGGATTTCCCTTGTTTTTACTTGATGATTCAAATCCAGAGATTTTACCACCTTTATGAGATGCATCCAAACCATCACCATTTCCATAAGTACCTTTGTCTCTATTGTACTTATTTAATTTGGCACGATATGCTGACTTTTCTTTTTGAAACTTTTCATACTCTTCTTTATAATTTCTTGCCATACATCTCCTTAAATTTTAAGGGATTTGGGAGAAGCCCTTTATACGACCTCTCCCCAGTTCCCAATTACTGTTATCCGTTAGGATTAGGTATTACTTGAACTTGTACCTGCACTAATATCACTAATATCTTGTGATATACCATGCATAATAAGCCAATTGCTACCATCACATACAAGTCTCATTTCAAACTCACCAGCAGCAGCTGATGCAGCTACAACCAATTGGTCATGAGATGAACCATTAAAGGCTACCTCTGCAGCTGAACCAGACTCTCCATCAGCAACAGTTCCTAAAAAGAAATCTGTTCCATCTTGAGATTGAATTGTAGTTGTATGAGCAGATAATGCTTCGTGTAAATAAAAATCATACCACACGCCATCGTTTCCACTTGCGTCTGGTAGATTAATCAATTTAGCACCACCACAATTTCGTAATAAAACTAAAGCACCACTTGATTTTGGGCTCAATTCTATTGTCGCAGTATCATCTTGAGAGTAAACAATTGTTCTTATTTGATTAAGTCCATATTTACCACTATTACTATTTAATGAATCACTTCTCATATCATATCCCTCCTTACAGGTCTGTAAAGTTATATAACAAGTGAGTCTCTGGTAAAGATATTTCTAAACCAGCTTCCGTAATAATCATGTCTTTACGTAAGTCTTCGTCAGCTTGTTGTACGTTAGTTACAATATGAGTGTCTCGATTCAAACCATTTCCAACGAGAGGACGATAAGCAATCTGACTTAAATCACAACATAGCATAAATCCACTTGAAAGCTGTCTAAATAGAGGCTCTTTAGTTAGATTTAATGTACCATGAACTGTATCAATAGCCATTAACTTATGTCCAAACTTGCCTTGAATATTTTGAATATCCATGCTAAATGCAGTTGCTGCGTAATTACTGCCATTAACAGTATTACCAAGAGCTGCATTGTTTGCAGAAAATCCACCAAGTTTGTTGAAAAATGAAATAACAGGAAGTGATGCAAGACCTAACTTAGATGTTCCCCCACCACGAGCAGGGTCAAATACAACTTCAAAATCACTTAAGATTGAATCATAAGTAATTGCAGTTGAAGCAGCACTTGCAAAGTAAGGAACACCTGATGAATAACTCAGGCTACCACTTGCAGCACTTGTACCATTTTTAAGTATATGTCCTACAATACCTTCTGAGTATTGTATGTTTGAAGAACGAGCACGTTGACTGAAAAGCATTGCTCTTTCAATATCAACCTTATGTTCTCGTAACTTTAAATTCCAGATACGATTCCATTCATTTGCATATCCACGATAATTAGTCGCAATTGCAGTATTAGTCATTTCAGCAGCAGTTTTGAAGATTTGGGTATAACCAAAATCATCGTCTAACTGACTTGACCAAACGTCAGGAGAACCTGAGCCTTCGGCAAAAGCAGTACCAATTATTTGACATTCGTCATTATTCGCAAGAACATCATCTGTTCCATCAGCATTTGACATGGATAGAATCCGTCCTGTAAATGATGTAGTACTACCAGCATCAACAGGAGCAGTTTCAACCCTAACAACTGCTTGACCAGTGTTATCACCACCTGTAGTTGTATTTACAGCAAATACCATGCCTTTAATTAACCAATCGATAGAGGCAGAGCCATCATCAACTGAAAAAGCATATCCAGTATCTGCAGAAACTGCAGAGCCACCATTAACGGCAGCAGCTAATAACATTGTGCGAGTTGTCCAATCAATTTTTGACCGATTTTCTAAGAAACGAAAAACTGGGTCATTAGTTGGACTTTTAGACATTTGTGTCAGATATACAAAGAATGGAGATTCTTCTGGAGCCAATTCGTGAACTCTGTCACTGAAATCGTGTATTCGTCTTAAGTCAGCCGAAGCACCAACTGCACTTGGTACAGTGTTGCCTGTTTGGTCGACATTATACGAATATAACGTGTCCTTATTGATTGCCATAATAATCTCCTATAGCTTTATATGTTATAATTAATAAAATTAGAATGACCTTCTCTCATCAGCTGACAAGATACCTGCCCACATCTCATCTGAGTCAGACTTTGGAGTTACAGGTTTTTGACCTTGTAATACTCCTCCAACTTGTTGAGGTTGACTTTGCACATTACGTACTTGGTCAAGAGGGCTTTCGCCTTGAGTTGCTGGTGACTGAGTTACAGCTTGCCACATTTTTAATACGTTATCCAAACCATACTGTGAAGGATGTTTATCAGCAAACTCATAAAACGATTTAATTTGCTCTTCGTTTAAACCTCTGCCTTGTAGCTTTGAAGTGAGAGCAGCTCGTCCAGATTGCTTTTTAATCCCTTTAGTGGCTTGGTCAACAGCACCATTAATAGCTTGCTGCATCTCTTGCATTCTAAATTGATACGACTTAGATGATGGGTCATTATAGGCTTCCCATGGGTCAAACTCATCAGGCTTTAACGCAACTTGAGGCTGTTCTTGTTGACCACCAACCTTTGATTCGATATCTTTTACGATATCAGGTCGTGATTCAAGAAATTTTCCAATCTCTTCATATTGTTTAAGTTGTTGATTTTCTGAATATAACTTATCTTTTTCAGATTGCATGTACTTTGCAGTCTCTTCCCAGTTAGTTTCAGTAGCTTCCCCTTCATCTTGCCCTACGGATTCGTTGGTTTCACCAGTTTCCTGATTTCCAAATTCATCTGTGCTCATATTATCTTTCTCCTTTCGGCAATCTCTCTTTATCTTTTTGAGCTTGACTACGTTTCTCTTGCTCTGTGGCTAAACGTAATTTCTCAGATTCGAGTTTAACTGCATTTGTTAATCTGCCCACAGCAACTTTGTTGTCGGCTTTAGATAATAATTCTTGTTCTTTAAGTTTACCTTTAAATTTCTCAACTTCGGCAGACTTTCTAAGATGTACTGATTCCCTATCTCTTGTTTGTAGGTCACCAGATAATTTTTTAATTTGTTCTTGTGCTTGTTGCAATTGCCCTTGTAATTGTGCAATAAGGTCAGTTCTTTGTAATATGCCTTCCTTATCAAATATTTCAGTTTTCTTAAGAGCCTCTTGTTTATCGATAAGCCCTGCTTGAAAAGCTTCCATATAAATATTCCACTCTCCCCATTTATTAGAGGGCATAGTTGAATTTCCAATAATACGAATATCAAACTGACCAATTGAAATATCATTTTCTATCGACATAAGCTCTTTTGTTTTATCATCATATAATCGCTTATTAATAGTATATTCAGTCATATCATTATTTGGTTGGACAATTCTAAATTTCTTTTGATATGAATAATGTGATTTTGCGAGATTATAAACAACTTGACCGACTCTTTTTAAAGAACCCTCTATATCACGCAATTTAGACTTTGAACGTCTTTGCCCAAAATCTTCCATCATCATAGTAGCTGAAGATGTTTTTGGCGCAGCTTCACTATTCCCTTGCATCATTTCAAATATACCCATATTTAAATCAATATATTTTTCTACCATTTGTGGCAATTGCATAACAGAATTAGGTAATGCCATCGGAGCTGGGAAATGAGGTTCGCCAAAAGATGGGTCATATTCAATTGTTGCATTTGGATTTGCCCAATCTCTTTCTAATTGCTCAATATCATCTACAGAACCATTAGGTATTAATAATTTTAAACCACTTGATGCTTGTGCATGTGATGTAATAAGTGACATTGTTTTATTAAGATATCTTTGAAAATCTTTATTTTTTCTAATATCACTCATTGGATAAGGAGTATTAGTCCATATATTTGGCACTGGGACAATAGGGTAAACATTAGTATCCAGCACCTTTTCATATAAAACCATTTGTCCAACAGTGCAAGTCAATTTAATCCTTGTTTGCATTACTTGAACAATGTCTATCATCTTACGTTCAATAGCCCCTTTTATATTTTCATCTTGTAATAAAAGTTGCATACCCTTTTCATCAACAATTTTTTCAGTTCCCTTTTGTAAATCAACAATTCTAAAATAAGGAACTTTAATTTTTGAAAAATACTCTATTAATCTAAATTTTTCAGATCCTTCTCCAGTATCTTTATCTTTTACGATATCAGGAGTAAATCTCATTTTTTCTACAGCATTAGTAGAAGAAGGATAATCTTCATCATAATAATCATTATTCTCAAGCTGGTCTATTATTGCCTTCCCATCTTCACCTTGTTCCCCTAATTGAGGATATAAATCTAATAATTGAAGTTTAGTAAGAATGGTAGATAACATCATTCCTGCTGCATCATCAAAGTATCTACTTCTTGAATTAGGGTCTACAACAACACGAAAAGGGTCTATAGATGCAAATTTAACTTCCCCTCTCCCATAATCACCTTCAGAGTCTATATAAGCATAAAAATATCCAAGTCCAGTAACAGCATAGTCATGAACTACTTGTTTAAACGATTCATCTCCATTCGACTTATCCCAGATATATTCCAACATAACTTTCCATACATTTGCAAGTTTATTATCAGAATCCTCTCTGCCAACGGCAGAAAATTTTGGAGGTTTTGAAGTCATGATTGCTTTAAACTGTTCAATAGCAGAATACAATCTATCCATTGCCATGGATGATTGATTTCTTTCAGATAGAGCTGCTACCTCAGCTTCAGTGAAGTGATTCCCCAAATAGAAATCAATGTCTTCACGAGCCTGAATGTCCCAGTCTTTTCTTGCATCAAACCAGCGTCTCCAAAGTTCTTTTATTTCTTTTACTCTAATATCTTCCTGTAGCATAGCCATAATTTATAATATAATAGTTATATAATGCAAATCAGACTCTTGTTCCAGTAATCCAATTATATAACTTTCGTTTTTTAATGAAGTTGCCATTTTTATCCTTAATTTTCTTTGATTTACTTGAAATTGCTTTATTGCCACGAGCAAATTGAGTAGAAAGCCAAAATGCGTCTATACAATCATCATGAGAACCTTTTGGGAAATCTAATAATTCTCCAATAAATTCATGTTGGTCTTTTTTCAAGTGCACAGCTCCTTGCCTAAACATTGGTTGTAGTCCTTCAAAAAGCCTATCTTTTTTCTTTACATTCCCATAACCCTTAATACCTTGGTTAATACCAGGAATAAATAGACCTTCATCTTTACTCTTCCTTTGAACATAATTACGTAGCATCTCTTGATAAGCAATTGTTTCAATATTTACTCGTTTAACAGGCGAGTATCGTTTAACATATTTAAATATCTCATCTGCACATTCCATTGGGAGCACTCTTTTCCTCCAATATTCAATAACATAATAATCGAACTTCGCAGTAACGCCAATAACCATAATAACACTAAAGTCACTATAAGTATTAATTGTTGAAGCAGGGTCAACACCAATGTAAATATTGACATATTCTTTACTTTTGTCATCAAATTGAATATACCAACTATCCATTGCTTCATCATATCTACAATTCCCCCTATATAATCCATCAGTTATATCTCCTTCAGAAAATATTTGGTCTTCTGGAGATTTGGCTTGATTCATATATTCTTGGTAAAATTTAGCAGGAGTACCTGAATCAATATAAAATTGCTTTCTTTCCTCTAATTTCTTGACTGGCCAGCGTGATGGCCAGAGTGTTGTTCCATCTTCAAGCATAGCTTTATAGGTTACAATCTCCCATGAGAACTCTTCACCATTTTTCTTTGCTGCTTGATGGTCTCTAACAAGATTATTTAAGAAAGAGTCGTAATGTACAATTGTTCCATTGCACCACAAGAACCCATTTTTATCAAAATCGATAGCTGGATACACAGCAGCAGTTACCCAGTTCTTAATTTGCTGTCTTGCTTCAGGAGTTTTGGTATTTAATTCTGATTCAAAGTCATCAAGTACCATTCCAGTATATCGTGTCGAATTTTGTTTTTTACCTCTAAGGCGTTGCGATGTACCCTTTCCTATCATTCTGCATCCATTAGAAAGAGTAAATTCATTTTTTGTCCACTTATCTCCTTGGAGGTCTCCAAAATAGTAATGAATTGATGGATTTGAATAAATATGGGTCATAATCCAATTAATATTATCAACAGCTTGGTCTTGAGCTTCTCCAATCCATGCAATGAACTCAGGCTCTTCTTTAGTAGCAAATAAGAATCTATGCATTACGGCAGTAGCAGCTAATGTAGATTTTGCATGATCTCGTGGCAATACTAGCCCAAGTTGTTGTTTTGACTTGTCAATAAGGAGCTTCCCTACCTCTCTATGAAACTCAGGAGTCGCAGAGGCAAGGAAGTCTTGAGGAGAGAATAGTTTGCCGAATGAGATGAGGTCATTATACGCCATATGGAGTATTTCTTCATTCTTAGAAACATTCCCATTAAGATTTAAATTAGCCACTATTTATTCAATTGGCGATTAAATTTGCCGAATTGACGCATTCCCTTTTTAATACCTTCTTCTTTAATTACAGTATTGGGTTGCATTAATTGATTTAATGCTTTTCTTATTTCTTGTTGCTTTATAGCTTCCTGTTTAAATGGATTTGGTTCAGCCTTATTTAATTTATTTTGTATAAAAGTGGGGAGTTTAGGAGTTTCTCTAGGAGATTGAGGTGCTCCATGTCCTACAGGGAACTTTCTTTTTGAGTTAAGTTTACTTGCGAGCCCTTTAAGTTTACCACCCACTCCTTTTAATGCTTTCATGATTCCTCCACCAGAAGGAACTCCAGAAACACCCATAACTAAATTAAGAATATCTTCTTCAGTCATTCCTCTATCTGTAAGGAATTTTAAAGCATTTGCTTGAATATTATTCCCTTCAACACTCTTTTCGCCAAATACTTGAAATGCTTCATTTCTTGTATTATCAGGGACAGCCTCTACAGGTTGAACTTTCTTTTTTAATTCTTCTAATGTCATTTCTTCTCCTCAATTATATGTTCATGCTCTATGGTGCAATATTCTGGGCAAGGATTGTAATTGTCATCAATGTCGCTAAAAATGACACCAAATATAATTGCAAATAATAAAATTATTAAGTCCTCGTTCCCATTAAATTAATCCCTTATGATTTGTAATGTTCCATGCTATGCATGAACGATTTTATATGTCCTTCTCGATGCGATTCATCTCCTGCCCAATGGTAATCAGCCCACCATTCAGGAAGATTTTCGCTTGAAAGTCCTTTTAAGCTTGCTTTTGGATGATATCTAACATTTCCTAAAAACATCATACATTGTGCTTCTTTTGACAGTTGAGAGGCATCTACCCCATTAATCCCCTCTCCAGCCCAAGAAGGAGCTTCTATTTCATGTTTTCCAAACCATCTTAAGAGTCTATTCATTGCTGTTTCGCCACCTTGCCTTACACCAAGCTCAAATTGGAATAATCCTCTTCCTGGTCCTCCACCGATTTGCTTGCAATCAACAACTCCCCTTGATTCATGCCATGCAATTCTATTCATAATATCTTCAATATTGTCTTCAGATTGGCTATATCTATCAGATATATGTTTTAATACATAATTATATAAATCTTTCATTATGCCTCTCCCATTTCATCCATACCTTGGATTCCAGTTAATTTTTCATCATTATCAAACAATGCTTTGCAATGTGGACACATCCATCCACAGCAATAGTCATTTTCATCAATTACTCCAACTCTTTGAGTATATTCATCGTTCAAGTATAGAGATTCTTTACACATTGGACATAAATCTATCTCTTTATTCGACAGGTTCTTCTTTTGTTGCGTGGATGAGTGGTGTATTTTCCCCATTTTTAACTTCCTCCAGTTGTTCAGGCGTGAATCCAGCAAAAACAGTCAATTGTTCTGTCTTCTTTTCATTTATATCAAACAGTCCAGCAATTTTCGTCAAAGATTCAAGGCTTCTAAGCTTATCAGAATCCCTATCAGCTAAATCAGCAATGGTTTTATACCTACCAATAATCCATTCGGCAGTTACTCCCTCGTCTTCTAAACACTTATGTATTTCTTCTTTAATCATCTTTTGTACATACTCCGTCTTTAAGAGTTTATTAGTTCTTTTTTGGATTCCCTGTTCATTCTTGGAACGTGGATAAGCTTTTTTATAGGCTTCAATGGCATTAATGCCTTGAGAAACATATTGAGCAAACAGAAACTGACGACTGGTTGTTGTATTTGTATTCGCAAAATCAACTGGTTTACCAGAAAAAGAGTAAATATTGTCAACAACTCCATTTTCACCAAGCATTTTTGTATTGGCGTTGATGTCAAATGTCCCACACACTGTTCGTACACAGTCTTTATTACCAATTTTCATTTTTCGGAGGATTTGACATACATAATCATCATCAGTCTTTACCCATTCGGTCTCTTCCCCATGCCTCCAATAATGACGAAGGGGCATTCCAGCATTGAATGCCTTAAATTCATCTTCATTGTCATAGAGATACTTCTCAATGCCTTTAATTGTCTTAAAATCCATTGGGTATAATATATCATAGGTTTGATATTCTTTCCAAATTTAGCTTCTCTTATATATATATGTATACATATAGATATATATTTATGAATATATATTTATAGATATATATTTATAGATACATCTATATATATACATACATAAAAAGAAAAATATAATATAATACAAAAAGAAAAGATTCATATTTTCAAAAAAATTCCCCAAAAATTTTCAAAAAAATATCTTAGAATGCGTGCAGTGCTTTTATATGATGGCATACCCCCGTTGAAGTTCCTTGTGGGGTTGAATTGTAGGTTGAACTTTTCATCTTATAATATTAAGTTGAATTATTAACTATTATTAGGAAAAGAAAACCCCTCTATAATGAGGGGTTTTTGTGTGAGGCTATGAGGCGAGAGAGAGGAGTTTATATATGATTATTTCTAAAGTAATTCATATTCTTATTGTCGTAATATATAGTATATCTATTAAACCTCTTAACTCTTTTAAATCTATACATCAAGTCGTAGATTGTTATATTATAATTTCCCATTGTTATTTTCCTTATTATTAATATATAAATATATAATATATATAACATATAATACAATTATTATCTTTTATATAATATATAGTATGCTTATATTACAAGCGATGCACATAGTATAAGATGTGTATGTTCTTTGACATTGTTGGATAAACTCCGTATAAACTACTAACAATAGATTTATACTTTGTTTTGCTGATTAATCTTAATAATAATGACTAATAATAATAAGAAAGTGAGTAATAAAATGAGTAGTTTATTAAGTAAGCTAAATGTATCAAGCAAGGGTAAAACTTCAATTAAAAAACCTTCTACAATACTTGATACAATAAAAAAGCGATTAACCGAAGTAATAGAAGAAACTTTATTAAATGAGTTTTCCCAATATTACTTATCACTTGATAAAACAACGGAAGTTTATAAACATAAGTCAAGTGGGGAGATCGAGAGTAAATTTTTTGCTCAAGGTTATCACTTGGTAATTCCGATTGATGATGTGGAGCTAACTTTCGAAAGCGAGGCTATTAAGTTAGATAAAGCCTTCGCCATCATTAAACCTCAATACTTCGGAGAAGGTACTAAAACAACCAAAGCCGAGTATATAAAACTTAATGGAAAGAAAGTACTAGCAACACAAAACCTCAAGGACTTAAAAAAGTAAACTTCTTAAGACCTTAAACAAAGCCCTTCAACAATTAATTTTGTTGGAGGGTTTTTTGTTATTTGTCAGATATTAAAATCAGCTATCCACAACAATAATTTATAAAGGTAAAGGAAAAGGAAAGAAATGAAATTCTTAACTGATGACTTTAATGATAAATATCATTTGGAAAAGGAAACGCTTCCTGATGGTAGAATAAAGATAATACTTTCACCAAAGCATATTAAATGTTATGGCTGCTCAAAAGAGATAGAGTTTGCTGGTGCGAATCTTATGGTATGGACAGATAAAGACAACTATAAAAGAGAAGCACGATTCTGTAGGAAATGCAAAGAAGAATTAAAAGAATATGGATATTTCAATCAATAAGGAGAAACAGTAAGATGAATGAGATAGAAAAGAATAGAGTTAACAGAAAACTTGACTCTAAAGAAAAAATAGTAATAAAGGCTCTTACTGAAAAGATAGCACTGCATGAAGATACTATCAGAGAACTTAAGTATGCTAATGAAATGCTACAACAGAGAGTAAAGATACTTAGAAGAAAGATAGAACGTAACAGGGATAATATAACTGAATAAGGAGAAACAGTAAATGAAAAGAAGTAAAGCACTGGAGCAAGTAAATCAGGGTCAGATTGCTCCAAACAATAAACAAGATAGAACAAGGCTCAAAGAATATAATTGGGCAGAAGGCTGGATAGAGACATCAACAGGTTGGTATTCTGTGCAAGATGGCGAACTTATTCATGCCCAAGATTCAGAACAAGTAAAGTATGACCCTGATAGTTGGGTACAAGTAAGTGATTTGACTGAACTGAAGATATGGGAATATACTGAACTGAAAGAGCAACTGTTGAAGTGGCTGAAGTATGACTTAGGAATAGGACTTGATGTAGGGAATAAATTTATATAAGGAGAAACAGATGGCTATTTGTAACTGTAAGGGCTGGTGGTCTTATCATTATGATAAGGAAACAAAAACAATAAAAGGTAGTGGCTGTTATCATCACAGCTATAACTGCAAAGGAAGGGAAGAAAATGGAAAGAACAAATAACAGGGTTCTAAGAAAACCAAATTGGACTGCAAAGGAAGGCAGTATGCCTGATAGAGCAAAGGTGAGAGCCTGTACAGATAAGGCAAAGTATATGAATATTAGCATTGACCAATGCGAAGATGAAGGTAGGCTGTATGTTGGGCTGTCTTCTTATCATACATCTACAGAATATACTGCAGGTGATATATCAATGCAAATACAAATAGAAGATGTGCCTGTATTAATAGAAGAAATGCAACAGGCATATAAAAACCAAGTAATAAAACAACACCAAAGAAAATGGAGTAATAATAATGACAACAACTGAACTTCAAAAGCCAATAGAAATTGATGAGGATTGCCAGTTTATGGCTGACCTTGTAACAATAGAGAATGGCAACAGAAACTATAATCTTGGCATGTGGAACTTAATCTGCTCAATCAGGGACTTGAAGCTATTCTGTAAAGGCATCAAACCAAATAGGCACTGGAAGTTTACACCTGTAAAGAAATACTTTGGTATGACAGGCAACAAAGAAACACTGTTAGCCAAATTGCAACTGTTAAAACAAACACTTGATGGAGGAGAATAACAGATGAAAATAAGAATAACTAAAAAACAAGCTGATTATTTATTGATGGCTATTGAAGTCTGTTCAGATGAAATACATCCACCAGACAAAGAAGAAGCTGAAATAATTTCATCATTAATAAATATCAATAATGACCATTATCACTTAGAAGGAGAATAATAATGAAACAAATTGAACAGTGTGAATCAAAGATACCATCAAAGGAACTTATAGAAAGACTTAAATGGCAGGTGAACCATCTGTACAGAATGTTAGAGCTTCATGCAGATGAATCTTTACTGTGGACAGAAGCAATAGATGAACTTGGATATGAAGAAGAGATTAGAGACAGGATAAAAGAAAAACATGGAAGAGTGCCTGATTCTGACAACAAACTGATTGATATGTTAATAGAATACAAAGATAAGGAAATAATAATATGAAAGAATATGTAAATGAACATACGTTCAGAGACAGGTTCATGAGAAGTGATAACTATAAGAACAACTTCAGCTATGAAGGATTACATGCTCTGTTTGAATATATTGAGCAAGTAGAAGATGACATTGGCGAGGAGTTTGAATTTGATATGGTAGGCATCTGCTGTGATTATACAGAATATGATAGCCTTGAGGACTTTAATGCTGATTACAGTAGTGATGATAAAGTATATACAATTGATGACATCAGAGAAGAAACTGTGGTCATTGAGATACCTGATACAGAACGATTCATTATAGGAGAGTTTTAGTATGCAGGTAATAAGAACATTAATATGTCCTGATGGGGTTATTGGGCTCAATGGATGGCAGTATCTGTTAGATAATAATAATAAAACAATGAAGTTTAAAGATGTAAAGTCAGCTAATTCATTTTTATTAGATAATGGCTATACACAGGAACATATAGATGAATGGATTGAAATAAAGGAGACAGAATGAGCAGATTTAAACACTTAAGTAATCAGAATCTTGTAGACAGAATTAATTTAAGATATAAAAATAACTTAAATGATGATGATGAAGTAGCAGAATTGTGCAGAAGGAGAGATGAACAAGGCTTCAATATAATAGCAGATTATGATTCATATAGGATAGAGCAAAAATGAATCAAGAAATAGCAAATAAAATATTTGAAACAGATTTAGGAAGACAAATTGATTGCTTTTATTATACCTCTGATGATAAAGTTTTTATTCGGAGAGAAGAAGCAGAAATGTATAAACAGCCCAATACAGAAATAAAGATATGGTTTAGAGAAGGACATTAGAATAATTATAAAATAAAAAAGGAGAATAACAGATGAATAATACAATGATGGCTGCACACAAAGTAGGGCAGTTCATAATGAATAAGACAGGGGTTAACTTCTTAGAGTTCCCTGATACAGTCGCAGTAAGTGACTGGGTTGATGATGAGATGACAGAAAAAGATATTGATGAGATTGTTCCTGATATTGCTTGGGAGATTCTTGACAATTCTGGCATGGATAGAGATACTGTAGATAACATATGTTATGGAGAATGATATGTGGACTTGCGATGGCTGTCTTTTGCTGTGGAACAGAGAAGAGATGAACTTTGATACTGAATATGAATGCAACTTATGTGATGAGTGTATGGCTCACACAGAAGCAAATAAAGGAGAATAATAATGAGTGATAAATGGATTAAAGCTGACGACTTTGCCAAGAGAGTTGATGAAGTCGAAGCAGAACTAAACAAAAGATGGGATGAAGTACATTCTGATGATATGGAAATAGGATTCTTCCATTGTCTTGACAGAGATGACCCTGATGATGAGAGATATGTTGGAACAACAATGAAGGTTCGTGTCTGTGATGGCTGTGGTGATGACCTTTATCCAACAGCAAGTGTATGCTCAGACTTTCACTGCACAGAATGTGAGTTTTGGTACTCTGGCATTAATGGTGGACGTTTAAAACCACCTTCAATGTGGGGAGAAGATACAGGAGAATCATTTGATAATGAAGGGAAACTGATATGATAACAACAATAATAATCAGAATTTTAGTATATGTGGGCTTTGCATTATTCAGTCTGATTTCAATATATATGGTAATGGAACTGATAGAATGGTGGCTAAAGAGATGAGCAGATTTGACCCACAGGATATAAAAATAAGTGAGCTTGAAAGGGCTTTAAATGTAGAAATGATAAAAAACTGTGTAATGCAAAGTGCATTGGAGCATATTGCATGTGATACAGAAGAAAACAGACAGAATATAGCACAAGAAACACTTGAAGCTGTAGCTGTCGTCAAATAACAATAACAAAAGGAGTAATAAAAATGTTTAATAATAAAATGCCAAAAGCATCATCAGATACGTATGCAAAAAAATATACTGATGTATGGAAAACTAATAACTATAAGCTGTTTAAATATGTTGATGGGAATAGACCCATTAGAGAAAATCATTTAAGGAATATAAGAAACTCTATTGCTGAGAAGCAAATAGAAGTACCTATAGTTGTAGATGAAGAATATTATATATATGATGGTCAAAACAGGTTTGAAGCCTGTAAAATGTTAAAGAAACCTGTATATTTCATAAAAATACCTGGATTAACACTTGAGGATATTCAGAGATTGAATGCAAATACTAAGAACTGGAAAGCAGACGATTTCATGGATAGTTATTGCGAACTTGGAAAACCTGATTATATAAAATATAGAGATTTCAAGGAGAAATATGGGCTCGGTCACAGTGAATCTATGGTTATACTTAGTGGCTGGAGCAAAGGGGACAAAAGTATCAGTCAAGTTTTTAAAGATGGGGGCTTTAAAATAAAAGATTACCCTAAAGCTATTGATATAGCAGAGAAAATAACAAGAGTAAAGCAATTTTACGATGGATACGATAAAAGGTTTTTTGTTCTTGCAATGCTTAAGTTATTTAAAAACGATGAATATAATCATGATAGATTTATTGATAAGCTGTCAAAACAATCAGAAAAAATGAAACATCAGCCAGACGCAAAATCATATCTAATATTGATTGAAAAAATATATAATTTCAGGTGTAAAGATGACAATAAGATAAGATTGTTCTCTTACTAAAATAAACCAATAAAAAGGAGTAATACAAATGGAAAATAAAAGTGTAGCAGTAAGAGTTGTATCAGAGCTTGTTGAAAGAGCTGAGAATCAGGAAAATACAATAGAGTCTCAAAGAAAGAATATTGTTAAGCTTAATAAACAGCTTAAAGATAAGTATAGCACAGATAGTTATTTTCTTATTGAAAGAAATAAACTTTCAGATATGCAGATGGCTTTTGATGAGCTTTGTGATGGATTCAGACAGTTGGAGAATACAATGGATGACATAAACTCTCTTTCAAATGACATATCAAATGAATCAGAGTATAATGATGCAAGAAGTTTTGGAGAAACTGCAAGAGAATGGATTCATAAGATTGAGGATATACTTGACCCTATGCCTGAAGAACAGGAAACCAAGGAGAAAGTATATGAGGAAGATTCTACCAAGAAGACTGGATGTTAGATATATGGACATTACTATGCGCAGTATATGTAATATACTGGTTAATTCAGATAATAAAATCAATAATGGAGGTATAAATGGCATTTATAATAAAATATAAGGTTGATACAAATACATACCAGATTAAACATGCCAATGCCTGTGAACATTGCAAACACAAGACAGGCAACAGTTTAGCTGTTATGAAAGTAGTATTAAATGACGATGGGGATACTGAATATTCTCTTAAATTTAAAGAGATAATATCACTATCACAACTTAAAAGCCTAGTTATGTATCTTGATGGATATGTAACAGAAGTAATAGAAGGGAGATAATAAAATGGGTATGGATGTATACGGAACAAATCCAGTAATACGCAAAGAGCCTACAAGTGAAATACTTAAAGAGGATTGGACTAAGTTGTCAGAAGATGACTTGGGTAAATACTTTGAGGCTAAACAACAGCAAGAAGAAGATAATCCAGGAATATACTTCAGGAATAATGTATGGTGGTGGAGACCATTATGGGACTTTACTTGTTATTATGTGGGATGCTTAACTGATACAGACCATGAACAAGGACATTTTAATAGTGGACATGAAATAAGCAAAAATAAAGCAGAACAAATAGCTTTAACATTAAAAGAGCTTCTTGAAGATGGAGAAGTTGACCTGTATAAAGCTTGGTATGAAAATGAAACAAAAGATGATGAATATGAATATCCGTTCCATGTAGAAAACGTGAAAGCTTTCGCTGATTTCTGTAAAGATTCAGGTGGGTTTTCAATACAATAACAAACAAAAGGAGCAATAA
>VTLG01004005.1_pt1 | contig 51443 bp, 53 predicted proteins | sample 4694571 | NCBI WGS metagenome assembly VTLG01 (sample SAMN12604809, study PRJNA352737) | marine metagenome | biome: ENVO:00000447; feature: ENVO:00000209|ENVO:00000569|ENVO:01000036; material: ENVO:00002151; isolation source: viral sequences binned using virsorter ... | reverse complement strand
ATGATATGGATAATTATCATCTAGTATTAAAGAATCCTAATAATGATACTGGTGAAGCAATTGGTTTAGCATTTGGAATTACCGATACTGCTGCAAAAGTTGGTGCTGCAATTCTTCATGAAAGAGATGCAGCAGGTTCTCAAGGTAGTCTGAAGTTTTTAACTAGACCTAGTAACGCAGGGCCACCAGCAGAAAGACTTCGCATAGATTCAGGTGGTCGAATACTTATAGGACATTATACATCACAATCAGTTTACAGCACCAGTGCATTACAGGTACAAGGAACAGATGCTGCCACTAGTTCATTATCTTTACTTAGACAAAATGGTTCTCCTTATTTGTCATTGGGTGCCACTGGTGGAAGTTCTCTTGGTGGTGTAGTTGCTGTTTCAGCTGATGATCGTTTAGGACAACTTACTTTTGCAGGTGCAGATGGAACAGATGTTAATACTCATGCTTGTTCAGTTTCTGGTTATTGTGATGGAAGTGTAAGTGGTAATACTGTGCCTGGAAGACTTGTATTTACAACATCAACAGGACCTGGTGAACTTGAAAGACTTCGCATCACATCAGGTGGTAAGATTGGATTTAATTATGCAGCAGCTCCACCTAGTGAAGATATTATGATTTGTTCTCATGGTCAGAACCCTCAAGTTGGTGTAACATTAAGTCATTTATCAGGTGGTAATAGATATGGTGCAAGATTTCAATCACTAAGTGGAGCTAATCAGGGGATTAGTATATCTCGTTTGTTTAATTCAACTTATACAGAAGCACTTCTCATTGATACTAATGGGGTATTAACAACAAAACAATCTCATACGAATGCTACTACTAGCAACTGGAACGGTGCTGTTCTTGGTATTCAAAATACACATGATACAGACAGTAACGCATCAGTTCTATGGTTTCAAAACTCTGCTGGTGCTACTGATTGTGCAATACAGGGTATCCATGAAGATGCTGCTGGTTCAGGAAGCTCAAGAAGAGGACATATACAATTTGGTGTATCTGGTGCTTTAAGTTCTGGTGCTTGTACTGAGAGGATGCGTCTTACTGGTGAGGGACATCTTACTTTAGGAAGTGGTGGTCATAATCTTAGTCAGGTTGGTGGTGAAGAGATAACAGGACAAGATTATGATGCAATTCTCAAAATTTATAATCAAACAAATAATCGTTGGTTGATACAAGGAAGAAGTGATACTAGTACAGGTCCAAATGGTATATTCATAAGATCTGGTAATACATCATCAAATTATTCTTTATATGTATGTGGAATTGATGAAGTTAAAAGACATTTAGTTGTTAATGGTAAAGGTGCTGTAGGTATTGGAACTGATGAAAATGAACAGAAAGAAAATCCTAGTTTACATATTCATAATCCTAATGCAAATGATGATTGTCGTATAGTATTTTCAACTCCAAATAAATCAAATTGTAGAATTGGATATTATGGATTGAGTAATAGGTTTGGAATGGATGTGTGTAACGGATTTCAAATTAGAGATTCTACTGCTTCATTTGCAACAAGAATTACCATCGACTCAAGTGGTAATATGTCGGGTGGTTTGAATCCTGATGGTAGCATGTGGGATGCTGGAAATAATAATGGTTGGTATTATAATTGGAATGGTGCAAGTTTCCAAATTGCTACTAGAGCTAACACTGGTTACTCTTGTATGTACATAAACAAGAACACTGGTGGTGGAGGTGGACAGGATAATAGATATATTGATTGGTATTGGGATAGTACTAAGGTTGGTGGCATTCATTATGACTCTGGTGGTACTGATTATGATGAAACTTCAGACTATAGATTGAAAGAAAATGTTGTAGCAATCACTGATGGTATTGCAAAAGTAAAACAATTAAAACCAAATAGATATAATTTTATAGGTCATGGTGGAAAAACTAGAGAGGGATTTTTAGCTCATGAAGCACAAGAGGTAATTCCACATGCATGTAGTGGAACTAAAGATGCAATGAGGACTGATGAGAGAGGAGATACTGTTCCTGATTATCAAGGTATAGATTATGGAAAATTCACTCCAATACTAACTGCTGCATTACAAGAAGCAATTGCTAAGATTGAGACTCTTGAAACAAAAGTTGCTGCTCTTGAATCTGGTTGACGTTAGTGTTATAATAAAAGTCTTATAAATTATATTTTAAGCCTACGTAAATGAATTTCACAGTCTTTTCTAAGGATGGTTGTCCATATTGTGATAAAATAAAGCAAGTATTAGAGTTGACAAACAGTAAATATGTGGTGTATACTCTAGGAAAGCAGTTTGAAAAGGATGCATTTTATGGGGAGTTTGGTGAAGGATCAACTTTTCCACAGATTGTTTGTGATGGAAAGAAATTAGGAGGTTGTGTTGACACAATACAATTCCTCAAAGAAAACAAAATCATTGAGGCATGAGATAAATAAATCAAACGAACGCATGAATCGTGGGTTCGAGCTTATATTAACTGGGAGGAAGAAAAAGAGCAACAAAACGTTTCAAATTCAATTCCCAGGAGGTAGAAGGATGTCCATTGATACTGAGATCGTATTGAGTTTATTGTTACCTGTATCACTATTATTTTTCTTTGTGGGAATATTAGCTGGTTGGGTTGCACGGGACTATATGCTAAACTATCGGGAGATACCAAGACCTCACCCCGAAATGTTTGATGGAAATGGGAACTTAGTTCCTGATGAGGTAATTGCATTTAACTTTGAAAACTATCATGACGACAACGAAAGCGAAGAAGACGACGACTAGGAAACCACGAGCTAAAGTAGTTCCTATTCCAAATCTTCCTAAAAATCCATTTGCCTTTGAGGTATTTGATTTAGTTTCTAGACAAAAATCTAAGGCTAAAAAGATTGAAGTATTAAGGAAATACGGTGAAGCATATATTAAGATGCTTTTAATTTGGAATTTTGATGAGTCTGTAATATCAGCACTTCCTTCTGGAGCAGTTCCATATGATGGATTTGATGATCAGAATGTTTATAGTGGAACTTTATCTACGAAAATTGCACAAGATGTACGTTCAATGCATGAGAATGGCAGTTTTTCTTTAGGTGTTAGTGATAAACAAGGACAAACTACTCTTCGGAGAGAATCAAAGAACTTCTATCGTTTTATTCGTGGTGGGCAAGATTCTTTGAAACCTATTCGTCGTGAGACAATGTTTATTAATGTTCTTGAAGGTGTTCATCCATTAGAAGCAGAGATACTCATTCTTGTAAAAGATAAAGAATTGCAAAATTCTTATAATATTTCAAGAGAAGTAGTAGAGGAAGCATTTCCTGATATAGTATGGGGTAATCGTTCATGACAACAGAAGTTAAGACAGAAAAGAAAGCATCAGAAGAAAAAACTTCTCCTTGGTTACCAGCAGAAAGAGAATCATCTAAAGAAAAATATGGGTGTGAATTTATAGTAGAAAATGGATCTTATAAAGATGTATCTACTAAGAAATCACCTACGGATGCTTATATTATTAAGTATCATCATGATGATAAGGTTTGTTTTGATCTAACAAGGGGTACTAAAATAAATTTGTTTGATATGTATTGGGATAAGTTTAAGAATGGATTAAAGAGTATTGATTATGGTAATGGTACTATTAAACCAAATCTTTGGGGGTATTCACCTATTCCACCAAAGAAAAAGCGTAAATAGTAACCAACCATCAGGCAAAATCGACTTTTTGTTTCAAATATAGTGGAAAAAAAACTCCGACATTTTTTTGGTCTGTAGGGTTTTTTAAGTTTTGTATCAAAGAATACAAATATACTTGCCTATATAGAGTAACTGTGTTAGTATTAACACAATCGTTCAACCCCTTTGGGGTCGCAAGTAAGCCGACTCGGAACGGAATCGTTCATCCCATGATCCCATTTCTTATTGCTACTGCTTTAACTTGCTCAGAGTCTGAGGATCTCATCTCTAAGATGCAGACATACAGAGTATCTGAGGAAGCACGATCCGAAATGATTCAGATTGTTAAGGACAGCGCAGCAGGTGAGTGTGATTGGGACGCAAAAGCCGACTAAAGGAACGGATTAAAACCCCTACTACTTTGGAGAAAGCCAATGGCAAAAGTCACTTATCGTGGTATCACCTATGATACCGAGAACCGTCCTAACAAGACAGTAAGACCAGCAGAACATGTAGAAACATACCGTGGTGTATCGTTTCTTGTAGATGCTGAAGGACACAAACGTGTTCTATCTACCGTCTGATAGGTTCGTAAAATTACTTTAGGGAGGGTCTATTGACAGACCCTCTTTTTTTGTGTAAAATAGTTAAAAGTGGATTATATTAATGGAACCTCAAAGAGATAAATTGAAACTGATAGTCCGTAATTTGGAATTATTAGTTGATGCTCTCAAAGCAGAAGTTTATTCTGATGTAGATGCATATCGAAATTCTGCTGCGTTTGATAATCCACCAGCAGACTATGATGAACTTTATGATGACGATGACGGGTACACAGATTAATGAAAAGATCTAAATTATTACTAAAAGCCATTAAAAAGGCTCTTAAGAGTGAATTTCTTTATGATGATAAAGAAATAATCTACATGAAAGAACAGATTAGGATTCTTGAAGAAGAAATTTCTGCGGCAAGATCACAACGAAACAAAGGATTTGGACAATGAATGTACAGCTTGTTAGTGTAACACCTGATGCTGAAAAGACGATGGCATATATTGCTAGAGTCTCTAATCCATCAAATCAGGATAATGAGAAATATGCAGGACTTTTAAAGTATTGTATTAAGCATAATCATTGGAGTGTGTTTGAACAATCTTCTATGACATTAGAGATTGAGACTACTCGTGCTATTGCTGCACAAATCTTAAGACATAGGAGTTTTACTTTCCAAGAGTTCTCTCAAAGATATGCTGCAAGTACTGCTTTAGGTAATATTGAATTACCAGAACTTCGTAGACAAGATTTAAAGAATCGTCAGAATTCTACTGATGATTTAGATCCTGAGGTAATAGAGAAACTTAATAAGCAAATGATTACTTTGTTTAGTTCTGCTAAGTCATTATATGAACAGATGCTTGAGCAAGGTGTTGCTAAAGAGTGTGCTAGAATGGTATTACCACTTTGTACTCCTACGAGGATCTATATGACTGGTTCATGTCGTTCTTGGGCTCATTATATTAATCTAAGGTCTGCACATGGAACTCAGAAAGAACATATGGAAATTGCAGAAGCATGTAGGAAAATTTTTGTAGAACAGTTTCCTGCTGTTTCAGAAGCACTTGAATGGGTTAAATGAGTAGCACTGTTATCCTCGATGATGTAATTCAAAAGAATTCATTTAAGACTTTACAGAGTGATTTTTTCTCTAAAATAGGAGATAATCCTATTGAAGAGAATTTAGTTGTTGATCAAAAGTGGTATACTTATGATGAAGATCATTTATTTAAAGATATTTGCATTTCCTTTTTACAATTAACAAATTCTTACTTTGATCTATCTTCATGTACTGGATACGAATTTTGGATACAAAATAACCGTAGACCTGGTAGACGACATATTGATAAAGATCAACAACTATTGAAAGAAAAAGGAATTTATAGTTTTCCTCTTTGTTCAATAATTTACTATATTTCAGTTGATGAAAATTTAGTAGGTGGTAAATTGGATATTGAGGATGATATTATAATAACTCCTAAAACGAACAGAATGGTTATTTTTCCTCCAGGTAAATATCATTATGTTCAACCATTTCAAGGACAACGAGTTTCTCTTTTAATTAATCCTTGGGATAAATCTAAATACTTTATATAACTTTATACTGAAATGCCTACATACCCTGTTAAAAACTTGAAAACTGGTGAGGAGAAAGAACTTGTCATGACAATGAAAGCCTATGATGAATGGAAAGCGGAAAATCCTGATTGGGATAAAGATTGGTCCAAGGGAGTCGCTGGAGTCGGTGAAGTTGGAGACTGGCAAAATAAATTAGTTCAGAAAAATCCTGGTTGGAATGATGTTTTGAGAAAAGCAAGTAAAGCACCTGGATCACGGATTAAACCAATATAGATATGCCAAGAAAAAAGAAAGCAACAACTGAACAACCCATAGGGGTTGGACTTACTACTAAACAGATGAAACGGAGAAAACCTCTGGGATCTGATTATTTGGTAGATATTCAACCTATTACAGATAATCAAAAAAGGTTATTTGATTCATATGCAGCAGAAAAGCATATTGTTGCATATGGTTGTGCAGGAACTGGTAAAACGTTTGTTACACTCTATAACGCACTCAAGGATGTTTTAGATGAAAGCACCCCTTACGAAAAAATTTATATTGTTAGGTCTCTCGTTGCTACCCGTGAAATTGGTTTTCTTCCTGGTGATCATGAAGACAAGTCCTCACTTTATCAAATCCCTTACAAACATATGGTAAAATATATGTTTCAGATGTCTTCTGATGTTGAATTTGAAATGCTTTATGGTAATTTAAAGGCACAAGATACTATTAAATTTTGGAGTACTTCTTTTTTAAGAGGAACTACACTTGATAATTCAATTGTTATTGTTGATGAATATCAAAACTTGAATTTTCATGAATTAGATAGTATAATAACACGTATTGGTGAAAACAGTAGAATTGTTTTTTGTGGTGATGCCACTCAAACTGATTTACAGAAAACCAATGAACGAAATGGAATTGTCGATTTCATGAAAGTTCTTAGAACAATGCCATCTTTTGATCTTATTGAATTTGGAATCAATGATATTATTAGATCTGGTCTTGTTAAAGAATATATTATTGCAAAAATGCAGTTGGGTCTTTAATGTTTAATCATGTTGATTTGAATCTTGAACCTCTTAAAAGAGAGACGATAGATGGTGTTCGTTATTATTCTGTTCCTGATGAAGAGGATCTTCTTAAACTAGTATCTATTACTTCTGTTACTAGTCATTTTAATAAAGAAATCTTTGTTAATTGGAGAAAGAAGGTAGGTAATGAGACAGCAGATAAGATCACTAAGGCAGCGACCAAACGTGGTACTGATATGCATACTCTCACGGAGCATTATCTAAAAAATGATGAGGAACTTCCTAAAGTCCCACCTATTTCTGATTTCTTATTTAAAATTGCTAAGGGTGAACTTAATAAGATTGATAACATTCATTCTTTAGAGGGACCACTATATAGTAAGCAATTAGGAATTGCTGGAACCGTTGATTGTATTGCAGAGTATAATGGCGAGTTAGCAATAATAGATTTTAAAACATCTAAAAAGCCTAAACCACGAGAGTGGATTGAGCATTATTTTGTTCAGGCAATGGCATATGGTTGTATGCTATATGAATTAACAGGCATTTCTGTTAAAAAACTTGTAATTATCATGTCATGTGAAAATGGAGAATGTATCGTCTATGAAGAAACTGACAAAGCAAAGTACATCAAACTTCTCGGCAAATATATTAGAAAATTTGTTGGAGATAAACTGGAACTCTATGGAACCAACTAAAGAATTAGAACAGGCAATTGAGAGTAAGTTCTTAACTCCTCAAAAGTTTGCAATTGAAATTGAAAAAATTGTTGCTGAAGAACAATTAAATTATATTGATGCTATTATTCATTATTGTGAATCTAATAGTATTGAAGTAGAATCAGTAACGAAACTTATTTCTAAACCATTAAAAGAACGACTGAAATGGGATGCTATTCGTCTTAATTTCATGAAAAAAACATCTAGAGCAAAACTTCCTATATAATGCCTACTAAGACTGAATTGATGCATTATCGTCTTCAAGCGATATTACGTGAACATAGTTTTCCTGATCTTGAATATCTTGGTGAACGTCCTAGTTATAAAACAGGTAATAATGTTCCTTGGTATCGTATAGGAGGAGCAGAAGTTCCTGTTGATGCTATTACTGAGCTTGATAGTGAAGAGGAAATGGATGATGAAGAAACTTGAAGGATCTGTTTTTGAAGAACCATTTCCACATTTAATTGTAGAAAATTTTTATGATAAAAAGGAACTTGAACTAATTTGGGAAGAACTTACTTTTTATACTAAACCAGGTAAACTTCTTGAAGCAAAAGATTTTGGTGGAGTTGTTGGTAAAACCAATTCAAAGGCACTTTGGTTAGATAAAGTTTATAGTAATAAACCAGATTCTCCTAATTATAGAAATTTATCAAATATTCTTACTGTTAATAGAAAATTATTTACAAGTGATGTACTTAAGGTATTCTCTGAAATTCATGATTGTTGCTGTATAGCTACAGAATCTAATTTTGATATTACTAAAGTAAGGTATTATCATAATAATGAATATTATGGAGAACATACTGACAGAACAGTTCAATTTTTAGCATTTTCATATTTTTATAAAGAACCAAAGAAATTTAGTGGTGGAGAGTTAATATTTCCGAAGTATGATTATGAGTTGACATGTGAGAATAATTCGATTATTATATTTCCTGGATGGGTTGAACATGGAGTTTCAAAAGTGAAAATAGAAGATTCTGATTATTATGATGGTTATGGTCGATATGCTATTACTAGCTTTTTTGGTAATAGAGACAAACAATCTAAATGAAAGTGACTCCATTTGAAACCTATCAAACTTATCTCTCAATGAAAAGTCATTTTACTAATAGTAAGTATGACTTTTTTAAGTACGGAGGTAAATCTCGTGCCACAATGTCTTCCTTTAATAAAAGGAAAGATAAATACTGGTTTGAAAAAACATCTAGAAAGTATTCTGACCAACAGATTACTGATTTTTTATTATCAAATTTCGTATCTACTGACACCCCACAAAACTTATGGATCGGAGAAATTATCAATTCTGGAGAAAGAAATTACGCAGAGTGGATGAGACGACAACAGAGTTTGACGTACTTATTCAAAGAACAACTCAACGAATTACTATTGGAGAACAACTTGGACGAAGTATTCGATTGCTCGAAGGGTCATCCCCCGTTGTTAAAAAAATATCTGGGTGGAGAGACTTCGCTAGAAACGCTTACGATACTGGAAAAAGTCTTTTCTTTCGCAAAAAACTTTGATAAGAAATTATCAGATCCAGTGTGGGAATCCGTCAGTTTAAAATTAAAGAAATACAATCCATTCATAAATATTAATGTGTTCCACTATAAAAAAATCTTGAGGGAATTGGTAAATGAGTGAATTTTTTGACTCTGAATTAGTTCGGGAAAGTCTTAATGATATTAATGAATTGCAGCAAGAAGTTTATGGAAGCATATTAAGTTTCCAAACATTACCTCTTGATCAACAAAAGGAACATATTGTAAAATTGGAAGAATTGTTAGAAAAGCAACAATTAATGTTTACTAGATTATCTTTATCAGATGATCCAGAAGCAGTCGAAATGAAAGAGCAACTTCAAAATTCAGTACAACTGATGGGATTCCCACCAGGAACTGATATAAAGATGCTATTCAGTACTATGGCTCAAACAATTAGAAAATTGAGAGAGAAAATTGTTGACTAACAACCAATTATCTGTTATAATCTAAACATCCAACGAATCCAATTAATCCGAGGTAATCTAAATGTCTTTCGCAGACTTAAAAAAGCAATCTAAGCTTGGCTCATTAACCGCAAAGTTGGTTAAGGAAGTCGAAAAAATGAATAACAATGGCGGTAATACAGATGACCGTTTATGGAAATTAGACGTAGACAAAAGTGGCAATGGATATGCCGTCATACGTTTTCTTCCACCTCCTGAAGGTGAGGATCTACCATTCGTAAAACTATACTCCCATGCCTTCCAAGGACCTGGTGGTTGGTATATTGAGAATTCTTTGACTACTCTTGGTCAGAAGGATCCTGTTTCAGAGCACAATACTCAACTTTGGAACAATGGCACAGATTCTGGTAAAGAGACTGCTCGTAAGCAGAAGCGTAAGCTAACATACATCAGTAACATCTATGTTGTTAAGGATCCAGCAAATCCTGAGAACGAAGGTAAGGTATTCTTATACAAGTATGGTAAGAAAATCTTTGACAAACTTACTGCTGCAATGCAACCTGAGTTTGAGGATGAGGAAGCAATCGATCCATTCGATTTCTGGCAAGGTGCTAACTTCAAGTTGAAAGCAAAGAACGTTGCTGGTTACAGAAATTATGACTCTTCTGAGTTTGCTGCTCAAGGTCCAATTCTTGATGATGACGATGCTATGGAAGCACTCTGGAAGAAAGAGCATTCTCTTGCAGAGTTAGTTGCCGCTGATCAGTTCAAGTCTTATGAAGATTTGAAGAAGCGTCTTGGTTATGTTCTTGGTAATAAGCCTGTTGTTCGTCAAGATCCAGAATTGGAAGATGAGAGTGAAGGTCGTGGATCAGCAGAAGAATTAGTTACTGCTGCAACCACATCAAGACCTGCTGCTTCTACAGATACAGATGAAGATGATGCTCTTAGTTATTTCCAACAACTAGCTGAAAGTTAAATTAAGGGCACTGTCAATAAGACCCCCCGTATAGTGGTAGGGCCTGAGTATAAGCAGGATATCCACTAAAGACCTCCTTCGGGAGGTCTTTTTTATGGCATTGTAATACTTGTATTTTCTGTCTGGATTATATAATCGTCAATATATTCTGATGAATCGTCATAAATCATAGAATCTCTAAAGTCATTTAAGAATTGTTGTAGGTATCCTGGTTTAAGAACGTATATATTTTTTTTATCATTATTTAATCTAGTTTCATATATGAAATTAGATATTCCAGTTCTAGCCGATGTTCCAGATTTAGTAACATTAAGAGATGTACCACTATCATAAAAGGTAATAGAATAGTTAGAATCTACAACATTTCCTTTTGGTATTATTAAACGATTATTACTATCTCTTATTTCTCTAGTCTCATAGAATCTAGTAGCACTTAAATCAGTACCATATTTGTCCAAGGCAAATTCATATAGATCATTACTCGATAGAGGCCATTCATTTCTTACATTAATAATACCAGCAGTTATTAGAACAACCCAATCTAGTTCGTCACTACCATATAAATCTTCTGCAACATTATCTGGTCTTGCGCCTTCAGGAACTTCATACTTATCAAATATTGTAACTATATTTTGTAAATCATCTCTTACTTTAATTCTACGAAATAAATTCTTAACTTCAACATAATCTAATGAAGAGTTTTTCTCAGGTAAAAATGAAGGATAACGTAGTTCTGGTAATTCTCTAAAATATCCCATTAGTATCCTACACCCCCTAATCCTGTTTGTGAATCATAATCAACATCATAAATTGGTTCAAGTTCTTTGAATGATAAATCCATTTGCATAGCAATTGGTGTTGCATCTTCATAGGTTGCATATACACCATCAGCAGTATAATTAACTGAAACGTCAGTTAAGAAGCATTGCTTAAATTTATGTAGAAATGGATGATCTCTATTACCACTTCTATACCTTAATTCAAATACGTTTGGTGTTTTTATAAAAAAGTTACCTTTATTACTTACTGAAGATTTTGTTTTAGGTGCCATATTAGATTTCAATGATCGTATAATTAATTTTATTTGTTCTGCTTCTTTATCATTTCGAGGAGTCATTTTAAAAGAGAAACGGAAATTTCTTAATGTAGGACCATTAAAGAGAAGTTCCATATTTGGATTCATAATTGAACCCTCAGCTCTTGCTAATAGTTGATTTCCAGTAACATTTCCTCCAAATCCTTGGATCATTTTACCTGCTAAATTTTTTGTTATAACATCTTTAACGCCCTCTGAACCACCAGCATCAGCACCAACACCTTGAATAGTTTTAGTGACATTCGATTTTACATCTTCAAATCCTTTTGTTAAATCACCTTCAGCTATCTGCTCAAATGCTTTTGCTCCTGCAGCAGCCAATCCATTTAAACTAGCACTACCATAAGCAACTGAATTAGTATCTTGAATTTGTGATGGAATTTGTAGTAGTATTGTTCCAGTATTTCTTAATGCTCTAGTACCTAATCCACCAATTGAACGCCAACCAACTCTATTATCTAAAGTATTATTTCGACCTCCTGGTCTTGTAATAAATTCACCACTTGCACTTTTCCCTATAGGTTTATATTCTATAATATCAATTTGCAAATAATCAGTAGATTCTGTCATTGCTTCATAGGGATATCTTAATATCCCACCCTGCATTTCAGATGTTATTTGAGATACTGATTTATTAGATGAAACGTTCTTCTTTGATTTTAAGGCTGCTGCAGCTGACATTTATCGACCTTTACTATATTAACTATTTAGACGAAATTTTGCGAAAGGTATTTGATCTAAGTCATTTAACTCATCATCAAAGACTTCATAGAGTCCTCCTGCTACTTCAGACCATGTATATTGTCTTGTTTGACCCCAATGAAAATTAATTCCACGGAATCCCCATTCAAAAATATCTGTCACAGCAACTAAAGGATTTTGATCATATCTAATATTAGGTGTTTTGGGATTATATACAAAAACATAGAATTTACCAGGACTAGGTACTTTATCACCTTCGTCTAAAGCACTTATAATATCTATCATCAGATCATCAGGATCTTCAGTTCCTTTGAGATTTTCTCTTACTGAAGTAATGCGACTCATTTGATTCCTAATTCGTTTTCTGTTAATATTTTAAATTCATATTTTCTATCAAGACACCATTCATTCATTGCTTTCCATTTTGCTTGATTTTTTGCAAATTCAAATGATTCACGTAGATAACTTTTTGGTTTTAATTTTGATCTACTAGGTGGCTTTGTTTGTTTTTCAGGTTTGACTTCAATAATCATTTTTTTAGTTTTTCCACTAATTTCTTTATATTTAATATAGAAATCTGGAAAGTATCGATGAGGTCGATTATCAATAGGTGATTTATACCATACGAATATTTCTTCACTTGACCATTCAATTATATTAGGATTATTATCACAGTATTGCATGAATTTGCGTTCCCAAAGAGAACGGTATATAATCGTAGTGGGATCACCTTTATACTTAGAAGTTCGTTTTGGCCTATACTTCCCCTTTATAGCCATAAATAAATATGAATATCATAGTAAATATTTAGAGTGGCAGAATCGTTAGTTAAAAAGATTACAATGAGTGAAGCCAAACAGAAGTTTGGTAACTTGGCAATGAACAATCATTATCTTGTTCATTTTTCTTCATTAAAATCAACTATAATGAGGTATCTTGAACGTAGAACTGGTTTTGATGATATGAAAGAATTTATATCAAGAGATGCTGGAATTCTTTGTGCAGATGCATCATTACCTGCTAGTGCATTTGCTACTGGTGAGGTAAAGGATAATTTTATGGGTGTACCACAGGAGTTTGCTCATACTAGACTGTATACAGACATTGATTTTACGTTTTATGTTGATAAAAATTATACTATGTTGAGATTCTTTGAAGGGTGGATGGATTATATTACAAGTGGTGCTTATGGAACTGGTCTTAATGAAAGTGTGAAACCATATTATAGAAGAATGAAGTATCCAGATGATTATAAAGTCGATTCAATGACAATTACAAAATTTGAAAGGGATTATCAGGAGAATGAACTACAATATCAATTTATAAATGCATTTCCAAAATCTATTACACCTGTTCCCGTTACATACGGACCTGCAGAGTTATTGAGAGTTACAGTTAGCTTTAATTACGACAGATATATAATGAAGAGATTAAATCACCATGATTGGAAAGATCTATTTTCTGGTTGGTTTGACAATTTATTCTAAATAACCTCCTATATAATACACTGAAAGATTATTATGCCTTTACCAAAGATTAATACCCCAACATTTGAGTTGGTACTACCTTCTAATAACAAGAAGGTTAAATATCGTCCTTTCCTTGTAAGAGAAGAAAAGATTCTTGTTATGGCATTGGAATCTGAGGATATGAATCAGATTACCAATTCAATAATAGAAATTCTTAATGATTGTATTCTTACTAAGGGTATTGATGTTTCAAAATTAGCAACATTTGATATTGAATATTTGTTTTTAAATATTCGTGCTAAATCTGTTGGTGAATCTGTAGAAGTAAATGTTACTTGTCCAGATGATAATAAGACTACTGTTGAATTATATATTGATCTTGATGAAATTAAGGTTAAAAAGAATAGAAAACATAAAGATGTAATCAAACTTGACGATACTCTTTCTATGAAATTGAAGTATCCTTCTATGCAACAGTTTGTTGATAATAATTTTGAAGTTTCTGGTACCAATGATAGCGTTGATAAGTCACTTAGTATGATTACTAATTGTATTGATATGATCTATAATGAAGAAGAAAGTTGGGATGCAACAGAGTCTTCCAAGGATGAACTAGTTGAATTTATTGAACAGTTAAATACTAAACAATTTAAAGAGGTTGAAAAATTCTTTGAGACAATGCCTAAACTTTCTCATAAGATTAAGGTAAAAAATCCAAAGACAGAGGTTGAATCAGAAGTAGTATTGGAGGGACTTGCAAGTTTTTTCAGTTAGGTATGGCTCACACTAGTCTTGAGTCATACTATAAAGTTAATTTTGCTTTGATGCAACACCATAAATATTCATTAACTGAGCTAGAGAATATGATACCTTGGGAAAGGGAAGTTTATGTATCTCTACTAAAACAACATATAGAAGAGGAAAATTTAAAACAACAACAAAGTGGCAGTTAAGGGATTAAAATTAAATATTACTAGTAGATCTTTTGATAAGTCATCATTAGGGGGAATTAACCAATCAAAAATTAGTCCTTCAAGTCTTCTTAATAATAGTGCTGATTCTCTTAGATCTGAAAATGATGGTGCGTTAACAAGTAAAGATTTTGAGACCAAAACTGGTAAACTTACAAATGTTCTTAAAAGAGTTACTTTTAGGATTGGGAATAATGAGAAGGCAATATCGATAAATGCTAAAAAGATTACACTTTTAAAGAATATATTTAAAGCACAAGAACCTTTTGGTGGAAATGAAGATCCATTAAAAGAAATAAATCAAACTCTTGAAGAAATTGGTGTAATATTAGCATTAGATTTTACACGTCGTGAGGAAGAAGCAAAAGAAGAAGCAGCAGCAAGACGAGAAGAGAAGGCAGAAAGAAAAAGATCAATGAAGGAGAGAATGCTAGAGGGGTTGAAGGGTGCTGGCAAAAAAGGAATGGGTGCAGCAAAAGGTGTTGCAGGTGGTATTGGTGGGGCAGTAGCAGCTTCTCCAGTTGGTGATATATTTGCAGGAATTAAAAATGCATTAGTGCTTTTGGGAACAGCAAAATTTGCTAGTGGTGCTATTGATTGGTTAAAGGATGAAAAGAATCAGGAGAAGGTTGGTAATTTCTTTAAATTTATTGCAGAACATTGGAAATGGGTATTAGGTGCAGTTGCTGGTGTTGCGGCTTTAGGTGCTCTTGGTGGACTTGTTAGTGTAATAACTGGACTTACTGCTGCGATTGGTATATTTGCCAATCCACTTGCATGGAAAATTTTGGCTGCTATTGCCATAGGATATGGAGTCTGGAAAGGTGGTAAATGGCTTCATAAGCAGATAACTGGAGGTGCAGATTTTAATGAAGCAGAAACTGAAGCAAGGGATAAAACTAAAGCAAGTGGTATAAAAATGGGTGCTCAATCTGAGTACGTTGCTAATGTTTTGGGTGATGATGGTAAAGTAATGAAAATTAATACTTATGGTGAAAACTCTATTATGGGTCGGGATCATAAACATGGTGATCCTGTTGGTAAAGATCATAAACAATCACTTAATTTGAGATATGAATCTCATCAGAAATGGTATGCTAAAAACTTTGGTGAAGAAGCATTAGCTGAAAAGTTAGCAGTTATTGCGGATTATGATAAGAGGAGAGAGGAGATAAATGCAACCAAAAAAGCAATGGGTGAGCAGATAAAGTCAGAAAAAGATGCTTTCTGGAAAAAACGTAAGAGTGAGAGAGGTGATGCTAGTAATCATATTGGATCAAAATATAGAAGAGAAACTGCTAGATTATGGAATCTTAGAGAGGATGAAATAAGAGCAGAATATGGTGCAAAATTAAGTGGGGCTAATCATGCTAATGCAGCAATTACTCCTCTCTCTAAAGATACTACAACTGAATCTAGTAAATTAGATGCTGTTGAGGATAAGCCGACTATTACTTATATTGAAGGAACTACTACAAGAATTGATGAAGGTGATATTAGTTCAGAACAGACTGAAGTACAAAGTAAAGTAGAAACTATTAGTCCAGTTAATCCGTTGAATACTTATATGACAGAAACTCCTGAATTACTTGGGATAGCAGCTTAAGATGAAAACAATAACGGTTCCCGAAAGTGGGATTAAAAAACTTAAAATAAATGTTACTAACATTAAGAGTGTTCTTCTTACTCGTAAAAAGAGTATGATGAAAATTTCTGCTAATAAAGATAGACTTGATGCTCAAGCAGAAGCAGTTTCTGATAGATCTTCAAAGGAAAAAGGATTAGAAAAGAAATCTTCTCCTTTGAAGCGCATTGGTAAAAAAGCAGTTAAAAAGATTGGTACTACTGCTAAATCAATGTTTCAAAGAATTTTAACACTTGCTATGCCACTCATTACTGCCATTATTGTTAATAATATTGAAAGTATAGCAGAAGGCATAATGACTTTTTATGAGAATAATAAAGGAATATTTGATGGTATTGGAAAAGCAGTAAGTGTACTTGGTAAAGGATTTATGATGTTGGTTAATTTCATTAGTGGTATGGAAGATAATAAAGATGCTAAAAAAATGAAAGAGTTGGATTCTAGTATTACTAATTTAAAAGGTCATCTTGATAAGATAAAACCATTAGAGGAATTGGGTAAAAAACTGTCAACTGAATCTACTAAAGCTGCAAGTAAAGCACCTGGTGGAAGCGGAGTCAAAGAAGATAATAAGCTTACTGTTTCTTCAGAAACAAGTAGTTTAATGGATGCTGTAATTAGTAATGATCCAGAAAAATTAGAAAAACTCTCAACAAAACCAGAGAATACATCTGATAGTGGAGAAGTTCCAGGACAATCTGCGGGTAGTAGTGCTCATAAGATGGAAGGTGGAGTTAGTGCTTATTGGGATAAGGTTGCATCGGAGAGACCTTTAAATGATATAGAACAAAGAAGAAGATCTAGAAATCAGGATCAATTTGGAGTAAGTCTAAAAACTTTCCAACAGAGAGAAAAAGGTGATGTTTTTACTGTGGGTGGCGTTACTTATGATACTAGAAGTAATTCTGAATCAAATACAAGTGATGGGACGAATTTGGGTCCAATTAAGGGTAAAGATAATACTCTTGATATGAAGGGATTAGTATCAAAGAGTAATAAAAGAAAGACAGATACTATAATTATTACAAATACTGTTGAAAAAGTTGTGAGGGTATAGTAAATGGCAAACGCATCTAAATCATCAATATATCAACATCTTTTAATTGATAAAGATGGTAAAACTGCTGATCTTAAAGGTAAAGTTTTAAATCTTGATTATTATGAGAGTTTATATTCACCTATAGTTACTGCTACATTAATGTTTTTTGATGCTGGTGGATCTGTTAGAGCAGATAAAGCACAAGATGCCAATTCAAGAAAGACAAGTATAAAGGATGGATTACCTATTACTGGTTTGGAAGAAGTTGAAATTTTAGTTGAAAATTTATCTGGAAAATTAAATCTCAAAAACAAACCACTTAAAGTTAATGGCGCACCTACTATAGCTCAAGAAGGTAATAGATCTGCTACAATGTTGTACATGACTTCTGATCCAGGAATTAAGAATACTAATAGTGCAATATATAAGAAATTTAAAGGTAGAATTAGTGATACTGTTAAAAAAGTCTTACAGACTGAGCTTCAAATAAAAAAATTTAAAATTGATAAGACTAGAAATTCATATACTTTTATTGGAAAGGGTATGGGTGGATTGGATATTATTAATTCACTATGTAGAAAATCTGTTCCCGTTAAAGGTGATCCTGGATATTTCTTTTATGAAACACAAGAGGGGCATAATTTTAAATCTATTGATACTTTGATTAGTGAAGGGAAGGAGAATATGAAGAATAATAATTATAAAGCCACGCATACTTACACTTATTCTGGTGCATTAAAAGCAGATGATGAAAATGATTATAAAATTTTAAAACCTCCCATAATATCAAAAGATCAAGATATTATTGATGCCGTATCTTCTGGGACGTATGCTAGTCGTAATATTTTTGTAGATCCAAGGACATTAAAGAAGACAGAACAGATTTATACTTTGGGTGACGAGGGAGCATCTAGTACTCTTGGTAAGAAACCAGATTTAGCAAATAAACTTAAGGATGGAACTAAAACTAATTTTGTTGTTCAGGATATTGGTGGTCTAGAAGATGATCCTTCAATATCTGAAAATAATGATCCTAGAGCATGGCAAGCTAAATCGAAAATGAGATATAAATTGCTTCATTCTCAGATGGTTACTATTCAAGTTCCTTGTAATTTGGAATTGGTTGCTGGTGATGTTGTTAGATGTGAATTTGAATTTCCTGGAGATAAAAAAGAAGAAGGTGTTGTTAGTCAACAACAGAGTGGTAATTATTTAATTCTTCATCTTTGTCATCATTTTGATACTGAAAGGTCATATACTTCACTGACTCTTGTTCGTGATACTTATGGACTACATACTAAATAAGGAGATTTTATAATATGGCAAAGAAGAAAAAACCTGATGATTTTTTTGGAGAAGACACCAAGTTTTGGATGGGTCGTGTTGTAAGTGTTGCTTCTCAAAAGAAGCAAGTAGATGGTTATGGATGGGGATGGAGATTTAAAGTAAGAATTTTTGGTGCATATACTGATCAAGATGTTAGAGATAATGAAGTACATACTGCAACTGCAATGCTTGGAGTTAGTGATGGTAGTGGTGGTGGAGGAAGATCTAGATCGTTAAGAATTGCTCAAGGTGATATGGTTTTTGGATTCTATATGGCACCTGATGAAGGATTTCCCGTAATTATTGGTGTATTTCCAAGAACTAGAGAATCTGAAACGAAAAGTGGTTTTACAGCAGCAGTAAAGAAAGGATTAGCACCAGTTGAAATAAATGAGCAAGGAAGTGCTCCTATTCCAGTATTAAATGATAATAAAAGTACAAAAGGACCGACTAATCCAGGTAAGACAACACCAGCTGCCGCACTTCAGAAACAGATGGGAATTGATCCTAATCAACCACCCCAATTAGGTGCTATCCCAAATCCAGCAAAGCCATTAACTGAGATGGGAAAAAATTTATTAGGTGGTGCTGCTAGTGATTTATTACCAGGTGGCGTAGGTGAAATAGCTTCTGCAATTGCTTCTGATAAAGGTCTTGGTGTAGATACTGTATTGAATGTTGCTAAAACTGTGGTTCCTGGTGTCAAGGATTTTGTAAATACACCTGGAGAAATATCATCACATATTGCATCTGGAACGCAAGATATGCAGGGTGGACTTTTGTATGCTGCTGGAAATATTGCTAAGACTGCTGCTAAAACTGCTGGTACTGCTTATGGTGGTCCTGTAGGTGGATTCCTTGCTGGAGTTGCAGCAGATGCTATTATTGATGTGGTAACCTGATAAATAACCTTATACATACTGATTATAAATGATATCACCACCTCCTGCTGTTTTAAATAATAAACAAGCCAAATATTTTACTCAGCTTATAAAAGATAATCCTCTGGATCAACATTCTCAGAATATTATCAGTACTGTTAAGCAGAGTTTTCCTGCCTTAAATGATGTAATTCCTGAAAAGCCTACTGGCGCACAGGCTTATTTGGAATATACCAAGAGGATGCAACAGTATAAGAGCTCTGAAATGAAGAAGGTTACTCCTGCTTCTATTACATCTGGGAATGTGATTGTTCTGGCTGATGCTCATCAGAATACTTTCATGTCAAGTGTTGAGGCTGATTTGGGTAATTTTATGGATAACATCACCAAAGCTGGGAACTTTGGTCTTAAACTACCTAATGAAATTACTTCAATTACTAATAAAATAAGTGGTACTGCAAAACAATTCACAGGGCAGATTGGTAATGCTATAGCAGATAAAATGGTTCCATTCTTATCTGGTGGTATGGATAAATTAGCACAATACATATTCACAACCATACCAGTATATCCAGTTGCACTTACAACAGTTATTGGACTTCAGACTTCTTTAATTTCACCAATTAAAAAACTTTTTGGTGCAATGGATTGTTTAGCATCAAAAATGACAGATGCCTTAACTAATGGTATTAAAGATATGATTACTGGTTTAGTTAAGAATGTTGTTAATACTGCTACCTGTGTCGCACAACAATTTGTAGGTGCTTTAACAAGTAAGATTGCCGATATGGTCGATGGCTTTCTTGGACCATTAATGGGTCCGATTCAAGCAATTCTTAGTCCAATTGGTGCAATATTTGGTATTAAGGATTCAATATTGGGTGGAATGAATATGATTAGTAAAGTTGCTAATTTATTCAGATGTGAGAGTCCACCTAAATTAGTTGCTAGTAACAAACACACATTAGATGTTGGACCTGGTAGAAATGATACTCAAACAGAAGAGCAAGCTAAAATTGATGGTGCTGTTGCTGCTGCTAGTAATGCTAATGCTGCAAAAGAAGGAAAAAAACAAGGACTCTTGGAGGGAATCTCTTCTGGTTTAAGTAGTTTTGAAGAAGAGTATGGTGAATGGGGTATATTTGGATCTAAAGTTAAAGATGCTGGTAATCAAGGTATAGGAAATTGTAATAATAGTAATCCATTTGCATGTGGTTCACCAAAAGTAGAATTTTTTGGCGGTGGAGGAGGAGTTGGTGCTGCTGGTGAAATAATATTAGGTAATTTTATTAATCATTTAGATACTGAAGACATATATGGAGATATTAAAAAGACTGGTAGTATTCTTGGTGTTAATATAACAGCACCAGGTGAAGGATATACTGAAGAACCGATGATAGCATTTACTGATAGTTGTAAGCAAGGATATGGTGCTTATGGACGTGCAAGAATAGATTCAAATATTAATTCACCTACTTATGGGCAGGTAATTGATGTGGTAGTTGATACTGAAGGTGAGTTTTATCCTGTTGATAATTACCAAGTTGTTGATAATCGTGCTGATGATGCAGGAAATATTATTACTAATGTACTTGATAGTGAGAATAGTGAGGTTTATATTGATAATGTAATAGTTGAGAGTCCAGGTATTGGTTATACTGAAGATGATGAAGTTGATTCTTATGGTGAATTGAAATTGAATATTGAGGATGGTCAAATTACATCAGTTGAAATTTTGGAGCAATTACCTTATAATGCTCTTCCAGAGGTTGTTATAGTATCAGCAACTGGATCAGGAGCAGTTCTTCGTCCAATAATGAAGATTAGGAAGAGAACTACACCTCAATTAGAGGTTCTAGAGCAGATCCAATGTATTGGTAATTTCCCTAGAGGTGAGGATTAAATTATGGCAGATGAGCAGAGGCAATATGACATATTCGGGGAAAAGTTCTTAATAGAAACTAATACGGATAGGTACAGTAAGCCTGGCAAAGCTGCTTATTTTTTGCAGTCTCAGACTACAGATGGTATAAAATATAACCAATCTCTACATGAGGGTAGTGGTTTATCTCGTATTCATGCAGGTAAGACACTACAGATAGATGTTGGTGGTGGAAATGAGGATGGTGTTAATTCATTAATTATGACTGCCCATAAGGGTAATGCTTCTATTAATGCTGATGGTGGTAAACTTTTACTTAAAGCAGATGAAATTGTTTTAGAGTCTAAAAATGGATTGTATCTTGGAGGTTCTAGTGTTCAAGTTGGTTTTTCTCAAATGGGTAGAACTGATAGTGTAGAAATAACAGGACAATCTGTTAATGTGACCACAAGAGGTGGCAATATTGGTGATCTTCTTAAAACAAGTAATATATTCCAAGCATTTGCTGGTAGTTATGTGCAAGCTCAAGTTGCTGCTGGTGTTGCTAAAGGTGTAGGAAAATTCTTCGGATAATCATATGGCAACTAAATTTCCTATCGATAATTCTAATGTAATTACTGGAGAATCAGTATTTGAGACTCTTTTTGTCTATGGTAAACTTAATTATGATTTTAGTGGCGAAGATTTAGAAATAAAGACATTAAGTGTTCCTGGTTGGGTTTCGGTTGGAGGAACGGCTACTTTTTCTTCCAATGTAACTATTGGTGGAGATGTAACACTTAAAAATTTAACCGCATCAGGAAGTATAACTGCAGACAGTTATGAAAATTTTGCTCTTGCAGATTTACCTACAGGAACGGCTGAAGAACCATCATTTGGTCCCAATAAAGTTTTATCAGTTAAATCTGATTCAAGTGGATATGAATTAGTTGATTCATCATTATTGAGTGTAGTACAATTAAGAAGTACTGGTGTTATTGGAGATGACACAATTTATACTGGAACTGGATCAATAGTAGATAGTAAGTTAGTAGTTAGTGGTATATCTACTGGTAAGTTCATAAAAGATGATAAAGTAAAAATATTTGGTGCCACAGTTACTACTGATGCAACTGCTATTGCTGCTCCTGGTGCAAGTGCAAATAGTTCAGCACAGATTCCTGCTAGTGGTGGTGCTACGACTAAAACATATTATTATTGGGTTGCAGAATATAATTTAACTAGTGGAATAGTTGGTCCAGCAACACAATCTTTACCAGCAGCAGGTATTAGTGGAACAACTCTTGATAATATGAATTCTAATGAACATTCATCATTAACACTTTCTAGAAGTACTGCTAATAATGGACTATTAATATACCGTCAAGAATTTACAGGAACTGGTAATGCAAGTAATGCAAATATTAATAATGCAAAATTAATTGGTATATTAGGTAGAAAGGAATTGGGTGATTCAACAACTTCTGCGATTAATTGGAAAGATTATGGAAATTATGATCAGACTGCATGGGCTGGTAAAGGAGAAGATAATGAATTTGTGGGAACTGGAGCAACTACAAATCAAATCCATTTTCCTGTAATTGCAACCACAACATCATATAGGGGTTGGGATATAGATGGAATAGTTTCACTTGGTTCAAGTGCTATGACTCTTAGTGGAAATTACAATTTAAATCCAGATAATGCTGTTAAAATAGTTCATGATAATACATATGCATTAAAACAAGCAATTGATACTACTGTTGCAAATGGTGGAAATACACTTACTTTACATGGGGGAACTTTTTTAACAAATAAATTGACTGTTCCTACTAATTTTACTATTACTGGTAATGGTAAAAATACTGTAATTAAGAAACAATATTTTGGTAATGATCCTGATGATGGTGAAGGAAATTCATTAATGCTTAATGGACATCTTGTTGGAATAGGCACTACTAATGCACAGAATGTAACTATTCAAAATATAACATTTGATGGTAATAATGTAAATAATATTAATTTTGCATCAGAAAGTCAGAATTATCTATTATTTCTTGAAGGATTAGAGTCAGCTTTAATTAAGGATATTGAAATTAGGAATAGTGCAGGTTCTGGAGCATATCTTAATATGACCAAACGTGTTTCTGTTGAAAACTGTACTTTTGTTGATGGTAGTCTTTCAGATAGACATTATTATAGACCTTTAAGTGCTCAGGGTTCTGAAGTATTCAGACTTAACGGGTGTCTTATTGAAAATTATCCTGGTTCTGTTGATGTTTCCTCTTCAACAGTTGTTGCTGCTACTGGAAATATTATTAGAAATTGTGGAACAGGTCTTGAATCATATGCCACAGGTAAGATTACCACTATTAATAATATTATGCTTGGACCAGCAGATGAATGGTTACCATCACCAGACATCTATGATAGTGATTGGGATGGTGTTAATGTTACAGTTACTAGAGGATCAACTTTTGAGGGTCCAGTTCTTCAATTCTTAGAAGATGGAGAACCAAAAGATTTAAGAGCAACTCAACTTGATAGACTTATAGGTGGAATAGGTACTATGGTGGGATTGGGTGGAACCAATGCTAATACAGTAAGTCTTGGTTCTACATTCTTACCTTTGAATCTTTTAACTCCAGAAACTGGAACATATGGAAAACAAAATGGTTATATTCAAGTAGGTTTAAATCCAACACAAACAAATAGTCTTGGAATTGGATCTGTTTTGGGATATAATATTAAAGCTGTTGAATATCAAAGCATTCCTACAGGTCTTTCAACTTATGTTGGAATTGAGACTGGAGTATGGGGTGGAGGTGGAGGTACTCAGATTGGATCTGGATGTACTAATTATTTGATTACTCTTAATGATGCAAATGATTTTAATTCATTTGCTGAAGGTGATATTGTAAAATTGGTTGGACACCAAGTAACTCCTGATTTGAGTGCCCAAGAAATGACAGTTGGGAAAAAGACTGATGGAGTTCTTAAAAAATTAGAAATGAGGTTTAATCCCAATCCAGGAACTACTGCTGTAAACTCTAGTGGTGGAGGTAATGGTGAAGAAACTGGATACATATACAAGAGGAAAGTATTTACTATCGCATACGGACGAGTCGGAGTCAACTAAATGCCTGATAACACAAACGTTAATAATAATGCAGCAGTTACCGTTGTAGGTAGAACCGCGCCCGTTCCACCTGGCCAACAAAGATCTGCTAAATCAATACCTGTTGTTATTGCAAGTGACCAGTCAACTATTCCTGTTGCCGAACAAAATAAGGTTCAGTCAGAAGTTGCTTTATCTTTGCTAGGTATTCCTAGATCAGAGGTTGCTCTTGGTATTTTTGCCGACGTTAATACCTATGACGTAAACCCAACAGAATGGTCAGCAACACCAGAACAATTTGGAGTAGTGGCAAATGATGGTGCATATGCTGGTGTAGGTGCTACTATGGGTCATGGTTTGACTCATATTCCAGAAGAATCTGGTGCATTATTAGAGGCTCCTGCAGATAAATTCTCACTATTAACTTCAAAAAGATTTTTTAGATATCAGCCAGGTCGTGTTTCTGCGGCTACATTTGGTGTAAAAACAACTACTATTGATAGTGCTGGAAAAGCATCAGATGGTATTGGTAATCCAGCTGTTCGTAAATATGGTATATTTGACAAATATGATGGATATTATTGGGAAACAAGAAATAATGGAAAGGGAGATAATTTTTGTGTAGTTAGAAGAACTCAGTCAGTTACTCAATATAATCCGTTAGGATTTCCTAATCAGCAAACTGAGGATTATGGTGTTACAAATCCACCAGATCCATTAGCTCCTAGAGCTTCTGAAGCAGATCCAGCTGATGTTCCTACTGATCCAGTAGCAATTCCTGCAGGATATAAAAATAGAGAATTTGGTGATTTAGTTATTCTTAGAGATAACTTATTGATGACTCACGGTGGAGTATATGATCCATCTTTATTACAACCAGAAAATAAAGTAAGTATTAGTACAGTATCTCAAGGTGATCTTTTAGAAATCCCAGATGTTGCTAAAAAGATTACTCATACATCATATAATATTGATACTGGATTGATGACAATTACCACAGATGGAGCACATGATTTCCATAAAGGTAAGTTTCTTTCATTAACTGGTATTGTTATGTCCTGTACTGTTACAGGATCTGTTGTAAATAAAACTTATCCTAATAGATCTGATAATAGGTTTAATGGATATAATATTGTTGGTATTAATTCAACAACTCAGTTTGTTATTAATGTTGGTGTATCTACTGTTCCTACAACTTATGTTTCTGGTGGTTGGGCAGTTGGATTAACTACTGCACAATATGTTAGATATACTAAAGGATTAAATGCTGATCCAATAGCGGGATTAACTGATACAAAGATCTATAAACTTCATAATATTACTGTTGATACTTCAAGTGGAATATGCACTGCAAGACTTATAAATTTATCTAATTCAGGAGAACAATTAATTGATACTGGATTAACTAATGGTACTTATACTAATCATAGTTTAATAACACCAGTTCCTTTTGTTTTTCCAATGACAAACAATATGACAACTATTGTTGGTCGTGGTACTACAGTAAATTCTGGACATACGAGATATACTTCAATAGAAACTAATGATGCAAATACTGATTCTGCTGGAACTGGCATGTTCCCATATGTATATGAAAATGCTACAGGTAGTAAAGAAGGTTATGTTGATACTAGAGCATCATCAGTATCAGAGTTATCTACACTTCAACAAGAAATCAATAATGTAAATGATGCGTATCATAATTGGGTTAATCAGAATGTTGATATTGATTATTGGAATGTTTATGAGTATCGTATTCCAAGATCAAGATTTAGTGGAGATAGATTAGATTTTCTAACAGATACCTTATTGTATAGTGATGCTGTATCAACAAATAAACCAGGTGCTAAGGTTTTAGATTCTGCAACGAGTGAAGTCTTAACTGATGCTAGTATTTGGGATCTTGACTTTGATAAGGTTACCATGTATAAGATTGAGTTCTCATGGTATGGTGCTGTTGGTGCTTTATTCCTTGCATATGTTCCTGTAAGTAGTGGTGAAGCAAGGTGGGTTAGGGTTCATCATTTACGTGCTTCTAACCAGTTGAAAATTGCTTCTCTTGGTAATGCTACACTACCTATTACATATATGATATATGGTGGAGGTGGTGTAGATGCTTTAGGTTATGCTAATAACCTTAGAGGTATATCAATGTATAACTCTGGTTCAGAGCATATAGTTAAGTATGGTGCTTCATATTATATTGATGGTGGTGATAGAGGAACTGTAAAACTCTTTAGTCATGCTAATGATACTGCTAGTGAAGTATTTGGTAGTAAGAGAACTTTTATTGTTGGAACAGGTAATACTCATGTAGGATTAACAACTGCTACTGATGCAAATGAACCTTACATATATGCTGGATCTAATTCGGGATTAGCAACTTCTTATTATGTTGGTGCAAAGGTAGTTACTGGTCAGGTATTAGATCAGAATATTGAAATAACACATGTTGGTATTGCTAGTGATAGACTTTATTTAAATGCCCCTCTTAGTTCTGCTTTAGCTGGTGGTCAGACAATTACAATTATTCCACAGCGTCCAGTTTCTCTAGTGGGATTGAAATGTAGAGATTTTATAGCAAGTAGTACTGGACAATTAGTTAGAAATAGAACACAGGTTTATCCTACTAGATTATCAACTGGATCTACTAATGGTGTTGCTAAATTAGATTTGATTAAATCTCCCATCTTCCAGACAGATGCAGCAGTAACTAATTCCACTGGACCAATGTTACGTTCAAAGGTAAACATTGGTAAGAGAGGAAAACCAACAAGGGTAGATGTTCCATTAACAACTTATCTTGGAGATCATACTTATGTTGGTGGAGCTGTTAATGATATAGTTACTACTGATAATGGTTCAACAACTTTCGATGTTACTGCAGCAAATACTGCATACAATTCTTCTAATGGAGAATTAACCATAGGAATTAATGGAGGAACTGGTTCCTTTACTGCTGGATCAACTACAGTTAGATTGAAAAAGAATTCTTTCTCCTTTACATGTAGTTTAGATAATCATGCTTCTACTCATACATATCCTCGTGAAATAGATCCAATACGAGATCCTAATGATGGTGCTATTAATAATGGTGTTTTAACTGCTACGACTGGCACAGCATATAATCCAACAACAGGTATTATGACTGTTGTTTGTACAGGTAGTCATGGATTATCAAATGGTAATACTGTTCAGTTTAAACCACATTCATTAACTTTTAGTTGTGGATATAATAATGCAACTGGTCAGGATGCTATAAAGACATATCCTCGTGAGTATGGAAGTGGTAATCCTGGTGGTGGATCAGATCCAGCATATCAGGGATGGTTAACAGTAACAGTTTCAAATACTACAACATTTACTGTTCAGGTATTACCTGCTCAACCATCTACTAACCAAGATGTACATACATTTGTTTCTGCGGAAACGAATGGAATTTATAAAGCAGGTAATAATATATCAGGTGATTGGAGTAAGAATATGACAGTTCTTTCTAAAACTTCTAATGCCATTGTTGTTCGTGTTACTGCTACTTCTGGATCTGCTGCATCTTCGGCTGAGTATGTTAGAGATATTGGAAGAGGAACTTATGGGTGGTTTAGAGGTTATTATGTAAATGATCCAGCACAGAAAAAGATTTCTGTTCTTGGATTACTTGAAAATAAAGGATATGATAGAACTAAGAATGTAACAGATAATGGATATACTTTCTATGCTTTAGATTCAACCTCTGATGAAATTATATTAATGGCGAATGAACCATTTTTGAGAGAAGAAAATGTTAGTCCAGTTGGAACTCCAGTTGCTGGTGTAGGTACGGATTTTACAATGGATGGACTTTCTTCAATTAAAGTTGATCAACAAGTTAGAAGTCCTATTGCTCATACAGGTACAGTTATTGCAACTATATTTGTTCCTGCTTCTGGTGCTGAGTTTGATTTATCACCATATTTTGATTATAATAAAGAATATCTTTCATTCCCATTAACATCTTCGGTTGAGAGTTTGTATTTACTAGCATCATCTCAAACAAATTTTAATGCAGGAGATGCAGCAACAGAAATTTCTGCTAGTTTAACCTGGGAGGAACAGTGATCTATGACCAATGGAGGGAAGGATGTTAAGATTGGTCATGATAAAAGACCAATTTCTATTATTCCAGATAACAAAGAGCCTCTTTATAGTTACGCAACGGGACAGAAATTACTTGATGAATATGGTAATGAATTAATTGTAGAGACTGATACTTATAATCTTAAAGATCAGGGATCAAATAGATCATCACCCATTGTTTTTCCATCAGAATCTGATACTTATAAGAGAATTGAATATGAGACAATTATTAGTAATAAGACTATAACTGTTAATCCCTTAGTTGGGAATCCAAATTTAGTTTCTTTTGCTAGTCCTAGTGATGCTGCTGGTATTGTTACCACGGGAGATAAACTTAGTGGAGTTGGTATTCCTGATGGAACTATTTTCACTGGTGGAAGAGTTGGTGCAGGAGCATTTCGTGTATCAAATAATCTTGAAGGAACAGGTACAAGAACTATAGATGTACTACGAAGATCTAATGCTATTAAAAAGTCTGATCCTATTTGGAGGATAGAAGAACAATTTGCAGAAGCTAGTGAAGTAAGTAGTACATTATTAGGGGTTGATAGGGCTGAGTTGCAACTTAGTTTATTTTCTGATGTTTCTTCTTATGGTTTAGATAATGATGAGTTTGAATTTTCAAATTATAATACTGGTAATAGTATTGGTGAGTGGGATAACAGAGTTAATAAAATATATGGAAAAAGATATTCTGGAAAAATTATTGAAGAAACATCAGAGTCTGCCATTAAGTTAGGAGGATTTCGTGTTCCGTATTCTTTTCCATTTCCACCAGCAACTGATGAATTGGGGTGGTATAATTCGGTATTATACCTTCAGTATATTAATTTTATAAGTTTAGGTCTTGATTTGCATGATTATTATAATGGACCTAATGGTACAGCATATCCTCAGGAATGGAAGCAATTATTTTTACCTCATTCTGCTGCAAAAGTAGATGTCGATACTGTTAGATATCCTGCAGGTAATGAAAATTCTTTTGCGGCAATTGATACTTGGACTGAAACTTGGAGAAATATATTAAAGTCAAATCTTACAGATCCAGTTACTGGAGATAAATTTCTCTTTTCAACCATTACATCTCTTCCTGGATTTGCAGCGAAGTATCCTAGTGCTACTGAGATTAGACCTGGATATTCTGATAGTAATACATCATATTCTAAACTTCAATCTAGGAGAGTTTTTAGGTATCAACCAGGAAGAATAAGTGGGTTTACTTTTGGTGTAAGGGCATCCACAGAATCTGTTGCTGGATATAATATTGAATGGGGAATTGGTAATCCAACAGATCATTATGTATTTAAAATTAAGCAAGGTAACTTGTTTATTGTTAGAAGAAGTACTATTCCATTGGATGCTAGTGCATTGGCTAGAAGTGGACTTTCATTAACAGATCAGGAACATGTAGTATCTGGAGATCCTTTAGATCAGGATCCAATTACAGGTGAGACAAAAAAATATTATACAATTGAAGTTCCACAAGATAATTTTAACGGTGATCCTCTTAATCAAAACGGTCCATCTGGATATGGTGTGATTGTTAAGAATGTTACTATGTGGAAAATTGAGTTTGGTTGGTATGGTGCTATTGGATGTAGATTTTATGCATATATTCCTGTAAGTAGTGGTGAAGCAAGGTGGGTAGTTATTCATACATTTGTTATTGAAAACTCTCTCAATCAACCATGTTTGCAGGATTCTTATTTTAGATTGAGGTATGTATTACATACTTTTAAAACTGATGACCTAACAGAACCACAATATGTCTATAAATATGGTTCTTCATATTATATTGATGGTGGTGATGAAGGAACGCAGATGATTAATTCATCGTCTAGTGGTAATAAAGTAATTAATACTGTAAATGAAGAAACTTTATTAGGTATAACTTGTAAAGAGTTGCTATTAAATAGTGTTGGACAAGAAATACAAAATAAGAAAAGTATTTTTCCAATATCAGCAACATTTACATCAGATTCTTTAGCAGAAATAAGAGTTCAGAGATGTAAGGCATGTCCTGGATTTGGTCATGTTCATACACCTGGATTAAAGACAGGAGTTAATGGTAAACTTATTAATCTTGCTTTTCTAGATGCTAATACGATAGTTGGTATAGGAACTACAACAGGGACTGCTATTTCATTTAGTCCTAATGATCTTAATGCAAAATTAATAGCACCTACATTGTGGAATGCATATCTAGCTCAACTTACAAATCCAGATGGTAGTGGTGGATTTGAACAGGCAAAAATTGGAGGTAGAACTGAAGTAGGAGGTATTATGGGGTTGAGAGATATTGCAGATGGTTCTGAGTATAGAGATACAACTACTACTCCTGCTAATATTGTTACTATACCATCAAATCCTAATGGAACATCTTTATATGCACATCAGGCTAGATTAAGTGATTGGAATAATGCTGTTGTTTCATCTTCTATGGAATTGACTGGATCTGAGATTACAATTCAGTTTCTTAATCCACAAACGGGTGATGATTATTCTCATTATGCAGATTTTGCGATTGGAGTTACAAATATACAGCCAGATATTGATCCAGGAACACCAACAGTGTTAGATGGATGGAATGTTGCAGGTGTAAGTACTACTATTCTCCCAGAAATGAATATGCTTTATGATTGGCATTCTCATAGATATGCCACTATGGATGCAGAAGGAGTTGAATATGCTGAAACACATGGTGGACAAAATCCAAATCCTAATATGGAAATTGATTTTAGAATTCCTGGTGTTGGGGGTATAGAAGGAGGAACTTGTTCTAATTTTACAGTAACAGTTAAAGAGGTACAGTCTATAACTGGATTGGAGCAAGTAACTACTAATCCAATACTTCCTACTCAAAGTGGATTTTTTCTTTTAAAAACTGGATCTTTACCTTCTACTATAAATTTCACAGGCGGTGAGGTTGTTATAGAAAATAATGGGGTTCTTATTACTACCCTTACATATACTTCAGAACCAGGTAGGTTTTTTGATGGTGGTACATTAAAGTCTTTTGTTAGAATAAGTGGTGATATTACTCAATTTACTCCAGGGAATGTAAATACTGGAATTGAAATAAAAATACGTCCTGTTAATTTAAAATCTAGTTCTAGAGATGTGACTAAATTATATAATTATAATCCATATCCTCTTTATTTCTTTGCAAAATTAGGAGATAGAGCTCAAATTAATAACATATCAATAAAAGAAAAGATTGGTGATTTTACTAGGACTATTTCTCCAATATATGCATTAAGTGATAATGTACAACTTACTAATGCTAGTAATTTAGCAGAGACTGATGGATCTCCACCTACTAATTTTTTAGAGGTTGATAGATTATCATCTGCTATAATAGATAATCAAAATACTCAGAGATTAAGAGACTCTGAATTAAAGGATGTTTTTTATGTTGGTGAGAATGAAACTAAGAAAGTTGATATGACTAAAGTATTTGGTCCAGATAAAACTCTTATAATGCCTACTAACAATAATATTGAATCAACTTTCTTTACTGCTAGAAAAATAAAAGGTTCTGGTGATGGGAATATTCAAATGAGTCTTAATTACGGTGAGCAATAATGGCATTAATTAATCCAAAGATATTCGGTTTAGAAGTTGATAGAAATTTAGCCGATATAGAAAATTCTAATGTTGCATTAAGATCTTTAAATTTAGATATAAAAGATTTAGATGTTATTCGTGGTTCTGTTTCTCAAGGTGCAACTGAGAATGATTGGTTAAGTCTTTCTGGTTTAAGTATACCAATTTATAAAGAACTTGCTAGGTTTCGTGAAGATAGTAGTGTATCAAGTTCTTATTTGGATAAAAGATCTGGGACCAATGTAATATTATTTGGAAATTTGAATATTAATGGTTCACTAAGTGGTAATGCAATACGATATCGGTATGTAAAAGGATTAGGAACTGGCACTAGAAGTTTTGCAATAGCAGATATATCAACCTCTAGAATTAGTTCTTGGAGTTCTGCAGCTAATCCTGTTATAGCAAGTTCTCCTATTTCTTATGGAGCACAGGTAAAGGTATCTACTGGTGGAAAGTTACAATTTGGTACTCAGTCTGGTGTTAGTGGAAATAGAATACAGACTACATTGGTTCCAGAAACCAAAGAATTTGCCTCAGAGTTTCCTACACATAAGATCCAAACAAAGATAGGTGGATCAACAGTAAATGTTTATGCAATGAAAGGAATACCAATTGTTTGGACTGGATTTTTTAGAAATCTGAATGTTGACATATATCTATCTTCACTTACTCAGAGTACTAAAGCAAGCTGGAAAGTTCAAAACACTGCTAATGATAATGATTATACTAATTTTGAGAACATGGGAAGTACACATACTTATATAAGATATAGGAGTTCTGTTTCAAAAGAGAGGTATATTAAATTTTATTATAATCCAGATAAAATAACTTCAATTACGCTTCCTTGGGCAAATCTTGCAGAGTTACCTCCTGTTAAATTTAATAATGCAACTACTTTAGCTTTTTCTAATAATAAGTTGACAGTTTTTCCAGATTTTACTGATTTATCTCCTATTGTGACAACTCTAGAAGTTGGAAATAATCAATTTAGATATTCAGAAATTTCTACAGAAAGAAAGTTGAATAGTGCTATTATGAATAAAATTCCTACTACTGTGATGCATCTTTATTTGGGTAGTACTTTTGGTGGATCTTTTGATAGTGATTTAATAGCAGATCGTTTGACTGGTCTTGTAGGTTTAAATCTCAACAATTATTATGGTCCAGCGTTTTCTACAGATAATAGTACAGCAGTCTTACCAAATGTTAGAAATACTACTACTGGTTACCACATGTATAATAATGGTTTTACAACATTGGACACTAGCCCATCTGGTAGTAATGTTAATATATTAAGCGCAACTGGTTTAACTAATGTACAACTTCATTATAATAGGGGTCTTACTTGCCCAGTAACATTTACTTTTGCAAGTCAGGTTCTTGATTATATTAATATTGGTGCTACTTCTTTACCATTACCAGATCTTAATAATCATCCTGCAATAAGATTAGTATATGCATATCATCGTGGTTTCAGTGAAACATTCTTTAATGGGACTCAATATAAGTATGATAATTGTAATAATTTAACAACGTTACATTTATATAATTCGTATAATCTTACTGGTCCTTTTCCTAAATTTACTAATGCTAAGTTAAGTTATCTTGATTTAAGATATTGTAGAATGTCTGGTGGTGCAATGAATCCTAATGGCACTACTGATACCACATATATACTTCCTGAATTTACATTTCAAAATTCACCAAATCTAACAGATTTTTATTGGTTTTCTTATGGTAGTAATTCATTAGCTTCACCTATACATCCAAATGCACTTACATTTTTACCTAAATTGTATCATATCTATTGGATTACATGGTATAGAACACCAGGAGCATTACCTAATCTAGGTGGTAATCCTAATTTACGTTATTGTAGATTCCCATATAATGCATTTACTGGTAATTGTCCATCATTCCAAGGAAATCCAAGTATATACTATGTTGAATTGCAATATAATCAACTTAGTGGAGACATTCCAGCATTTACAAATTTAACTAATTTATATCAATTAAGGTTGTGGAATAATGGATTTACAGGACTTAAAACATTTGAAAACTGTACTAATTTGAGATATTTCTGGTGTCATAATAATCAAATTGCAGGTGAGATACCAGATTTTTCTGGATGTCCTCGATTATATTATCTTGTAATGTATAATAATCAATTCACAAGTTATAAATCAGGTGCATTTAAAAATATAACTCAAATAAGATATATGACTCTTAGTAATAATAATTTAACTCAAACTTCTATTAATAATATACTTGAAGATTTGTATGATAATTACTTAGCTTCTCCAAGGGGTAGAGTTACTATAGATCTTCGTGGTAATGCATCTCCTACTGGTGGGGCAAGTAATGAATATATACAAATATTAGAGTCAAAAGGTTGGGACATTAGGCAGGCTTAAAAATGGCACCAATACCAAATCAAGGATACCGACAAGACTTAAGTTTAGAAGAAACTCCTGCAGATGATACTGCATTGAATAACCTTGGTGGTGCAGGTATAGCAGGTGATCTTAGAATTATTCAAAATAATTTAAGGAATATATCTACTATTGGATATAGTTCTATAACTAATGGATTTTTTATTGATACAACACGAGACTATACTTTTACAAATGATGATCCAATTACAGTTAGTTCAACAATAAATTTTAGTGGTGAGGGTATTCTTGGTGTATCATCTACTTATTATGTTTGTAATTCAGATGCAGTTAATAAATTTAAACTTTCTTTACGACCATCAACACATACATCTGGATTAAGTACAGTAGGGTTTGCAGGAACTCCTTCATCAAGATTTAATTTTAGTAGAAGTGATGCTGTAATTAGAGATAATCTTGTTAATTTTGTAGAGCCACTCTATCTTATGGATGAAGAATTTTCATTTCTTGGAAATGATGATATTAATAGCGCATTTTCTCAAACTCAAGATAATGTGGAAAATGTAAATTATTTTATTACTAAAAAATATAAAGGTAATGAAGATACTACAAGTAATAAAGATATTAAATTTGAGGGTATTGTTAAATCTCAAGATCCATTAGCATTTAATGATAGTGGAACTGATTTAGATGATGCTAAGTCTCCTGGTGTATATATTGGCGACACTCGTGCATTTTCTAGTGACAGCAATCCTTGGACAGAAGAAGGGCTTGCTGATGGAACTGGACATTTACAGACTGAGAGTAATGAAGTCGCTATGGGTGAATTAAATTTTGTTAATAGTATAACAATTACAGGAATATCTAAAGTATCTGAATCATTAGGTGGTGTTACTTCCTATACTCATAAGATACCAGCAGTTATTAATGGAGAAACTTATTATCTTTTATTGAAACAATAATTATTCACATAGAAGTTTGAATGTTCCTGATGGAGTATCGATACTTACCCTACCACTAACCGTTTCAGTAAGACCAGAACTTAATGCAGTTATAGTACTAATACCAGTAGCAGTTAATTCATCAAATTTTAGATTCCCAGTATTGACTTTTAAACTAGGTCTAATAGATTTTGTTTCTAATCCTTCTTCAGTTGGACTGAATGGTGGAGATGTATCTAATGGTGGGCAACATAATACTCTTCTACTTACATCAGTAGATTCTCTTGTTGCTGTAATTTTTTCACCTTCTAGTAATTTTGCTGTTGTTGCATTGTTAATAGTAATATTATTACCAGGTGTACCAGTTATTGTAGTATTTGCTGCAAATTGTGATCCTAAAACAGAATATGTTCCTGAACCTAGATCACTATTGTTATCTACTCCAATTGTGGTATTTCCAGCATTAGTATCAGCACTTACGATTAAACAAACAGTTTCTACTGGAGTACAAAATGCACCTAAAGAATCATTAATAAGTCCTTTACTCTCATAGAAATACATTTCTCTAGAACCTAGATTTTGAGAGGGAAAAATTGTAACTTGTGAACTACTTCCAGTTGTTGTAATACCAGTTAATGATGTTGATCCATTACAAATAAGAATCATGTCAGTTCTTAAATTTGTAGTATTACCACTTGATATTGTTAAAGTAGTTCCACTTGTAGAACCAGTTACTTTTTTAACAAAACCACGATGATCTATAAAAGTGATTGTATTAGACCCACTAGCAGTCATATTTTTACTTAAAATGACAAAAGAGTTATAGATTACCTCATCAATTACCGTATCATCAGCAATACCAGTTCCGAATACTCTATTTCCTACTTCTATTCCTGTTGTATTACTTACTGATAAAATAGGAGATCCACTAACTGTAGTATAAGATGCAGGTGTTCTTCTTTCTATTGCTGAATATGATTCTTTTGGTTTATATTTAATATCAATTTTTTTTGTACTTTTTACTTTTACATAATCATCTTTGGTTGCTGGTGTTGCTCCTGCATCTGTAAGTCCAACTAATCCACCACCAAAAAGAATAGATGTATCTAAGAATGTTGCAAAATTTCCTTTTGCTGCATCACTAAAATCATAATTAGTACCATAAAGTGAAGTAAAACGTAACTCACCTGTAGATTCTCCTGGTCGTTGCAAATCTACATTGAAATTCTTTTCTGCAGCATTAGAGGTTACTGATCTTGGAATAAAATATCTAATTTTTATTGAATATTTTTCTGTTTCTTTTAAAACAAATGTAGTGTGAGAAATATTAGTAGTTTGACCCATTGATTTTTTAATGGTCATATTACTACTCCAAGATCCAGTAATAGAATTAGTACCATCTGGTCTTGCAAATGTAATTACTCCACTAGTTGTATTAATACCACTTACTGTTGCATCTGGTTGTATTCTATTTGTTCCTGCATTACTTGCACTCATTCCAATAGCAACAAATTTTGTGTTTGTCGGGTCGGTTATTGTTAAAACATTTCCAGCACCACTTGCTGAAGCAGCAAAGGTTCTTGCTATTCCTATATTAAAATAATTGTGATATTGTGTTCCTGATTGTGAGTTATGATATGTTTCAGTCTCGAAGTCAAATGTAAAACAATTAGCAGTTGCAAACTGAAATGTATGTTGTCCAGTTCGTGTTGGTATAAAAAATCCTTCCCATTCAATTCCACCATCAGCATCTTCTGAGCTTGGATCTAATTTATCTGTCCAGTTAAATTCTCCCTGTTGCCAAAAATAATCTACTTTAAATGGGCTTCCACTAAAAATATTTGTTGTATTTTCATCTACTTGATTAGAATCATAATAACTTGCTTTTGGTCCATTACCACCTTGTAATCTAGGTTCTCCACTAAAAACTCTAAATTTATCTAATTTATTTTTAAATGTAATTGGTGGAGAGATTGCTACTGTTGCTCCAGATGTACCTGAATTAGTTAGAGATGCACTACCAATAATTTCTTGAAATCCAGCAGAATTTAAATCAGCATTCCATATATTTCTAATTGCATTTAAATCTTCAGATATAAATGAAGCGGGAGCTGCTTTTGTGACCAATCCATTTAATAGGTTATTTAATGCATCTGTTGTATTACCAACATCCATGAGATTTTTATCTCGTCTTATACCTATCCTTTGGAATATTTTTTGTGGCATCTTGACTTTTTAGATATTTAGGTTATAATATATAAAATAATTGATATTTGGATTATGGATCAGAAGGAATTACTCGAAGATCTAACAAAACAAAGAAAAGAACTTCAAACAAAACTTGTTGAAATTCAGCAAGAGCATACTGCAATGAAAGAACAGTATATAAGAATACAAGGTGCAATAGATGTTTTAGAGCATCTTTTAGAACAAACATCAGAACCAAAAATTCCATCAGAAAGTATTCCTGAAATTCCTGAAGTTCCACCTAGTCCAATTCCATGAACTATGACAACATTTGGCGTGATGCCTTCTTAAAAGCATCACCAGTAGTTCTTAATATGGTTTGTGTTTTGTTCATTGCTCTTACACCTCTCTACTTAATTCTTAAAACACAACAACAGATGACTCAAATTTTATCTACCAGTGAAGAGTCTATTTCTAAGTATCTTGACAAAGATCTTTAATTGGTGTATAATGATTCGACTGGGAGAAATGTATGGATGATGATTTTGTAAATCGTACAGTTGTTGATGTATGTACTAGGTCTTTTTTAATCATTGCAGATGATGGAAAAGAGAAGACCATTACATGTGAAACAACAGAGCAATTTATGGATGTTCTGGAAGTTGTTACTGAATTACTTCCACCAGAGAGAATAAAATATTCTAGTTTAAAAATGGTCTAAATATCATGACTAGATATTTACACTATGGACAAAATCAGACTAACTTTTGATGGATGCTATAATTATAAGAAGTTAAAAAAAGAAGGTCTTATTGATGAAGAGAAGGAAGTAAAAGAAACTTCTGATTCGGACTTTATAAAAATGCATACAGAATTAAACAACGACGCTTGTTAAACTGTGTATAAAATTACTACTAAATTCTGTTGGTTTAATAGTGGTAAGAAAATAGTCAAAATGTATTTCATCAATGAGATGCCATTTACTTTTGATGAATTACCTGATGGACACTTGTGGGATGAAGAATTATGCAAGATAGCAGATGAGAGTAGATGGTATTGTGAAGATGATATGTATAAATCATTCACCTATTTGATTGAAGAGGAGGTACATCCTGAGTTTTTTCCTTTAGAAATAGAAAATCCAGAGATTTTACCACCTGATATGGAGTATTATTATTCAGACGAAGATCTGGTGGAATAAATAAAACATAGAAATGTATTGACCAAAGAATAAATCCGATGCCTCTTAATAAGCTGGAAAATTTTATAAAGAATACCGAGGGTCGTATTCTTTATGTCAATCCCAATGACCTTGACGCTACAGATTCAATATCGAATCAGGGTAACTCATTAACTCAACCTTTTAAGACGATTCAGCGAGCATTGCTTGAATCTGCTAGATTTTCTTATTTGAGAGGTAACGATAATGATATCATTGAGAAGACAACCGTTCTTGTATATCCAGGAGAACATGTAATAGATAATAGACCAGGATATGGTATTAGAGTAGATCCGAGTAATTCTAGTGCGGCACAAGTAATATCTCCTTCTGGAACTGTTTCACCTGCTACTACATTATCGTTAACATTAACATCAAATTTTGATTTAACACAAGAAGATAATATTCTCTATAAGTTTAATAGTCTCCACGGTGGTGTAATTATTCCTCGTGGTACTTCTATTGTTGGTCTTGATTTAAGAAAGACTAAGGTTCGTCCGAAGTATGTTCCAAACCCAACAGATACTAGTGTCCCTGATAGTGCTATCTTTAGGGTAACTGGTGCTTGTTATTTCTGGCAGTTCTCTATATTTGATGGTGATGAAACTGATATAGTATATACTGATAATACCGATTTCAGTTCTGCTAACAGATCAAAACCAACATTTTCTCATAATAAACTAACTGTATTTGAATATGCAGATGGTATCAATGATCCTGCAGGATATAATAGAACTGATTTAGCACAGTATTATGCTAAATTATCTAATGCTTATGGTATTGATTCTACTAGGGATATTGTAGCTGCGGATACTTATCCTACAAATCTATCTGGATTTGCACCTCAAAGACCTGAATATGAAATTGTTGGTGCATTTGCTGCTGACCCAGTTAAAATGGCATCTATTGAATCTGGTAGTGGTGGTACACCAGGATCAATCATTACAGTTACAACATTGACTGCTCATGGATTAAATGCTCAAACTCCTATTAAGATTAAGGGTATTCCAGTTCAGGATTATAATATTTCAACGAAGGTTGCTAACGTAATTAGTGATACTCAATTTACATATGTTATGCCATCCGTTAGGACTAACTTACCTACGAATCCTAGTGCATCATCTGGTACAGTAACTATTGAGACTGATAACGTATCTGGTGCATCACCATATATCTTTAACTGCTCTATGCGTTCTGTATGGGGTATGAATGGTATGCTTGCTGATGGTGGCAAAGCAACTGGATTTAAATCAATGGTTGTTGCCCAGTTTACTGGTATTTCACTACAGAAAGATGATAGGGCATTTGTAAAATTTGATCAGACCAACAGAGACTATCAGGGAGTTAATATTAATGTAGTTCGAGGAACTAATTTAGCAGCACAATCATCTTCTACTGACTCTGCTAAGGTTTATCATTTAGATTCTGAAGCTGTTTATAGAAAGGGATGGGGAACTAGTCACATTAAGATTACCAATGATGCAATTCTACAGATAGTATCTGTGTTTGCTATTGGTTATCAGCAACACTTTGATGCAAGATCTGGTGGTGACGCATCTATTACTAACTCAAACTCTAACTTTGGACAGATATCTTTATCTGCACAAGGATTTAAGAAAGAGGCATTTGATAAGGATGATACGGCATATGTAACTTCTGTTATCACTCCAAGATCAATATCAGGAAAACAAACTAATATTGATTGGCAATCAATTGATGTTGGTGTTACTACTTCTGTTGGTATCTCAAGTCATTTGTATGTTTATGGATTTAATAATCAAGATGATCCACCTTCAACACTACTTTTAGGTTATCGTTTAGGTGCTAAAGTAAATGATGAAATTAGTGTAAAACTGTTTGATGTTGCTAACCAAGTTGATGTGATTGATACAGCATCAGTCTTTATGGTTGACAATGTTATTACTGGTGTTTCAACAGTATCACAAGGAACAACAACAAGTGCTAAAAAATATACAGTTCAAACTTTAATTGTTGATAATAAGATCAACATAGGAGCACATGCTCTTGAAACTGGTGAAAAGGTAAGAATATTCAGTCATGATGGTGATCTTCCTGAAAATATCGAGAATAATAAGATTTATTATGTCATTGATATGGGTAATAATTCTGAAATTAGATTAGCATCTAGTAAAACAAATGCTGATAATGCTGCCACGGGTGCAGATACTTTTATTAAAGTATATGGTGGATCTAGTTTATATGTTGAAAGTAGGGTTCATGATAAAGAATCTGGTGATTTAGGGCATCCAATTCAATGGGATTCTAATAATAATCATTGGTATATTCATGTTAATACTAATAATACAATTTATACTGATCTTCTAAGGATGGGTGTTGGTGGTAATGTTGGTCTTGGTGCAAAGACACCAGTTACTACTATTAAGAGAACTGATGACCCACGAGGTCTTGATGAAAAGATTTATAAGTTACGTGTTGTAGTTCCTAGACATACAGTTAATGGTAAGAATCCAGAAGAAGGATTTATTATTCAGGAATCAAGTAGCACAGGAGCTAGTGCTGATACTGATTTTACTTTAACATCTTTAACTCCAGATGCAGATAAGAAGTATGGTGTTCTCAGGAATCTAAGACTTATTGATCAGTGTACAGTATCGACTAATGTTGTTACCGTAGAATGTGAAGTTCCACATGATTTAAAAGTTGGAGAACATGTTAATATTAAAAATGTTTCAGATACTACTAATACTAATGGATTAGCCAATCTTGGATATAATGGAACATTTGCTGTTCTAAGTGTCACTGATGAAAAAACATTTACTTATTCTACTACTGATGTAGATGGGGTTGCACATACAATTCCTAGTACATCCACTAATGCTGTATCTACTAGAAGTATAACTTCACCTAGATTTGAGAGAAATGATAATAGATCAAACTTCTATGTGTATAGAAATGAGACTATAAATGAGTATATTGAAGGTATTCAGGATGGTATCTATCATTTGTTTGTTATAAAAGCAGATAATGCTATTACTGAAGAGTTTACTGATCTTACATATAGTCAGAATGTTGTTGACCTTTATCCTCAGAGAGATAGAGATAATACCGAGGCTAATCCTCCAGCAGCAAAGTCTTTTGCTAAGAGAACTCCTATAGGTGATGTTGTTACTAACGAACTTAAGAAGAGTATAACCAGAGAATCTATCAACCAATTCCTAACAGACTTTGGTGCAGGTCGTAGAATTACTGGTGTATCAACATCAAATACTGTTGCTACTCTTACGTTTGATAGAAGACATAATCTTCAAGGACTTGTAGGTGGTACTGTTACTGCTGGTTCTGGATATACTAATGGAACTTATCATAACGTTAAGATTTTATCTGGTAACCAAGCAGGAACTTGGTCTGGAGCACTTGCAAAAGTAGTCGTATCTGGTGGTCAGGTTACATCTGCTGAGATAACATCTGGCGGTTCTGGATATTCTGCTGGTTCATTCTTCTTTGAACAAGCAAAGATTGGTAATGGTAATGCAGATGCAAGATTTGTTGTTGCTGCTGCTGGAATTAGTAATAATGATGGAGAAGTTGTACAAGTTACAGGACTTTCTACAACTACTGATTGGTATTCACATATCACTGATATTCCTTCATCTACAACAGTTGCCCTTGCAAGAACTACTGGAGATCCAGTTCCTTCACTTAATCAATATGCATTAAATATTGGTCCTTCTATTGCTGTAGGTTCTACAACTAATTCTAATACTGCTGGTATTACTACAATTACGTGTTCTACTGGTCATGGATTAGTTGCTGGTAATGCGTTTAGAGCTCTTGATACAAATAATAATAAACTTGGAGACTTCCACGTTAAAGAAAGATTAAGTCCTACAGTATTCTCATCTGATACAACATCTATCGGAAATACTACTGGTAATATTGGAGTTCCTACAAAGTTATTAAGGCTTGGAATGACAGCTGCTGATGCAGTATCTGATAAATCTAATGAAAGTCTTGCTGCAAGAGGTCTTCCAATATATGATGGAGAGGATGCGTCACTTGTTGCTAGTGTAGGTGGTGGAGTTGACACTATCCGAATACAGGTTCCAAATTCTGGAATAGGTACTGTGACTAGATTCCCAATGGGATCTTATCTTCAGATTGGTGATGAAATAATGAGGGTTACCAGTTCAGTATTAACTGGTGCTGATACAATTTCTGTTATTCGTGGTGCATTAGGAACCATTACAAGATCTCATACTGCTGGTGAAGTAGTTAGAAAGATTAAACCATTACCTATTGAATTCCGTAGACCGTCTATTATTCGTGCATCAGGCCATACATTTGAATATGTTGGTTATGGTCCAGGTAACTATTCAACTGGTCTACCACAGGTTCAAGTTAGAACTTTGACTGAAAGGGAAGAGTTCTTAGTTCAGTCGCAAGAAAGATCTTGTGGAACTGTTGTTTATACTGGTATGAATAACAGAGGTGACTTCTTTATTGGTAATAAGAGAGTTAGTTCTGCTACAGGTCAGGAAAGAACATTTGATGCTCCTGTTGCTACTATTACTGGTGAAGATCCTTCAAGATTATCAGTTATCTTTGATGAAGTTGTTGTTAAAGATAGATTGATTGTTGAGGGTGGTAGAACCAATAAGATTCTATCTCAGTTCGATGGTCCTGTAACCTTTAATAAAGAAGTTAAGATTAATGATAATCTTACTGTTGTTGGTGCCTTAAAATTAGATTCTACTGTTAAGATTACTGATGATACCGATGCTATTATTCCTAATACTACTCCAGTAGTTCCTAGTAAGGATCATGGTTGCTTGGTATTAGAGGGTGGAATGGGTATTGAGAAGAGATTAAATGTAGGTGGTGCAACTTGGATTAGTGATACTCTTAATATTACTGATGGTACTGTAATACTAGAAGCTGGTAGTTCTAATGAAGGTTATCGGATTGATTCTGGTTCTGACATTGTGATGTCTCTTAATAGAGGTGCTGGTTTTGGTGATGATCCTGTAGTTCTTAAAGTTCTAGATGGCAAGAGACTTGTTCTTGGTAATAATGGAAACGGTGAGGTACAAATAAGAGATTCTGTAACTGGTGGCAATAGAGCAAGATTTGGTCCAAATCATCAGATATTGTACTGGAATAATAATGAGAAATTCAGAACGGAAAATTCTGGTGTTAAGATCTCTGGAATTACAACCACTACTCATCTAAATGTAACTGGTGTATCAACCTTTAGTGGTCTTATTGATATTGGTTCAAGTGCCAATATTGATTCTGATTCAAGTGCAACTCTTGATGGTTGGTTAGCAGTTGGTCAAACAGCAACCTTCGGTGGAAATGTTACTGCTCCATTATTCATAGGTGATCTTCAAGGTAATGCTTCCACAGCATCTAACCTATCAGGTAATCCTAATATTAATACCTCAGGTATTATTACATGTTCAGTTCTTCATGCCACTAACACTGGTGCTGGTCATGGTAAGTATGTTGGAACTGGTATTACTGTTGCTGGAAATATGTGGATTAATGGTGGAATGGACGTTCTTGGCGTAACCACCTATAATTCTAATGTTCATCTTTTAGATGATGATATATTATACTTCGGTGGTGCTAGAGGCACTATGGATGGACTTGAAATTAAGCATACTGGTGGTAACAGTTATATAAAAGATTCTGGAACAGGGGATCTTAAGATTCAAGGATCTCCTGATGTAGTAATCGAAAATACATCAGGAGCTAATAGTGCTGTATTTAATACTGATGCTGGTGTACAACTTTATTGGAGAGGAGGAAGTGGTGCAGGGCAGAAGTTTGAAACAGTTCAGGGTGGAGCAAATGTAACAGGACAGTTAGATGTAACTGGTAATATTAGAGCATTTACTTCTGATATTAGACTTAAGACTGATATTGAACCAATTACTAATGCATTATCAAAGGTTGACTCTTTAAATGGTTTCACCTATAATCATAACGAAGTTGCTGCTGCACTAGGATTTGATACTGAGACTAGATACGCTGGTGTATCTGCTCAAGAAGTTGAGAAAGTTCTCCCAGAAGTAGTTTCTCCTGCTCCTGTTGATGAGAATTATAAGACAGTTCAATACGAACATATTGTCCCACTTCTAATTGAAGCAATCAAAGAACTTAAAGCAGAAGTCGAGGAACTAAAGAAACATAGCCACTAGATATGAGTCACGTTTATAATGTTTTCCCAACTACCATTTATGTTGGGGAAGTGAATGATCATAAAAAACATAAGGAAGAGTTCTATAAGGTTTATCATAAGTTCGACTATGAGGAGAACAAGTATGATAATACTGTAAGTGAGAATACTGGTAAGGTATTGATTCATTTAGAGGATACATTAAATCCTTTATTTGAGGAGATTGTCTATGGGCATGTTAGGCCATATATTTGTGATATATTGAAATATAAGGATATTTTTAATTATGTAATAACTAAGAGTTGGTTATCAAGAGCAAGATCTAGTAAGAATTGTATTCCTTGGCATATACATACCCCAAGTCAGATATCGTTTACTTATTATCTGAATATGCCTCCCAATGCTCATAAGTTAAAGTTTTGTGCTCCTTATAATCATTGGGAACCATTTATGGGAATTTCTAGTTCTAATCAACTTGAAGAAAGGTGTATGGTTCAAGAATATAATGAAAGGAATGCAAATACATTTGAATTTGTACCTCCAGAAGGTTCTATTATTTTATTTCCAAGTAGAATACAACATACTACAGTATCAATTGATAAAAATTTTACTGGAGAGAGGTTAGCAATAGTTGGAGATATTGTACTTACATTGAAGGAAGATCGTCCTATGGTTCATTCTATGGGGTTTGTTGACCCACGATATTGGAAACAATACTAAATAATAAAAAGCTAGAAATCTTTTTGACAAATGCCTATTAATAAAAGTTCTGGAATGATAACTGCTGATGAGATACGGGATGAGTTTGGTCCTTCTGGAACAGTAAGTTTTGATGATTATAGAGTAAGTGAGACACATGGATCACTTACAAATATGCCATTGGATAAGTTGGCAGGTGCTAATCAAGATAAAAATATTCCTTCAACGGGTGCTATTGCGTTTAGTGATTTCTATAATTCAAGATTAAATATAGTTGTTATATGTAAAGATGGAGATGATCAAGCTAGTACTGTATATGATAATAATAATTCAAGTAGGGTAAAGGTTGTTGGTGGTCTTACATCAAGACCTTCTAAATCTCAAACAGGTGGACGTAGAGTTTATATTAATGTTAATGAAGAGATTAAATCCCCAGGTAATCATCAGGGTGATCGTAATAAATGTGCATTAAGAACTGGTGAATGGGTAAATGGACAGTTTAATAATAATGTTGGAACAGGAACTTCAGTATCAGTTGATATAGGAGGTAGTGGAAAGATCTATGGTCATGGTGGAAAAGGTGGTGATGGTGCAGGTGGTGGAGGTAATACAGGAGGTGGTGGACAGAATGGTAGTAGTGCTTTAGGTATAGAATTTGGAGAATCAAATAATAAAGTCTTTATTAATAATTCAGGGTATCTCCAAGCAGGCTACGGTGGTGGCGGTGGAGGAGGTAGTGGACTTGATGACCCAAATAAAGAAGGTGTTGACTATTCAAACGGTGGTGCTGGCGGTGGTGGCGGTGCTGGTAAACCTCATGGAGAAGGTGGTTCAGGTGGTGGTGCAATGTATACTGGTCAAGCAGGATCAGAAGGAGGAACTACTGCTGGTGGAGATGGTGGAGGAGAAGGTGGATATTCGGGATCTGCTGAGAAAGGAGAAGGTAATGAAGGACAAGGTGGTTCTGGTGGAGATGGTGGTGGAGTAGGAGATAATGCTGGTAATGGTGAATCCTCGTCTGGTAATGGTGGTCCAAAAGGAAGAGAAGGTGGCGGTGGTGATGGTGGTGAAGCTGGATGGGCTATTTTAAATGAAAATGCTTCTAATTGTATTACTGTTACTGGTAGTGGAACGGTTGCTGATAATAGGATACAACACAACACAAACCCAACAAGTTAGTATGTAATTAGTTTTTTATTATGAAAGATGGACTTTTAATTTATGATAATGTTTTTACATCAGAGGATTGTGAGAAATTTATCGACTATCTGGAGAATCTAGAAGAACGCAGCTTATTATATCAAGACCGACCAAATAAACTTCAGGTAGATCATAGAGTAACTAACTTAGCTCATGAATATGATCAGACTGCATGGTCATGGATTGGTGAGAGATTTTTTCCTAAATTAAAAACATGTACTGATCATTACATATCAGAGTATGCTATTCTTCAGAACCAGAAATATATTTTTTATGATGTTAAATTGAAAAAAATACCTATAGGTGGTGGATTTCATGATTGGCACTTTGAAGATTGTTGTATAAACTCATCTACAAGACGAATGGTTGTTCAAGTATATTTTAATACTATTGATGAAGGAGGAGAGACTGAATTTTTATATTTAAATAAAAGAGTTAATGCAGTTCAAGGTAGAGTCATAATATTTCCTGCTGCATATACACATACTCATAGAGGTAATCCACCCATAGGACAAACTAAATATATTGGAACTACCTGGGGTATCCTTCAGGCAAAATAATGAAAGTAATTTTTAAAATTGTTGAACATGATCCAGTAACAAAGACTATTGTTGTTCAATTTGCACGTAAGACTGCAACTAAATCTATTGATGAGTTTAGAAGGGGTAACTTTAATTATGAAGGCCAATTAGACTTATATGATGGTGAAAGATTTACTAAGGATCTTATTACAAAGGTGGGTGTGAATAGAATTATGAAACAGGAAAAGAATGATATTGTACTACGAGAAAATACTCCTGAAGTTTTAAAAGGTAAATTTAATATAGATGATTTAGTTGGTAGAGTATTTGAGGGACAACCTGAAAAGTATGATCAAATGTCTCCTGTTCCAATGAGGAGGGTTGATCTATGAGTATGTTTCCTAAGTGTAAAAGATTTCTTAAAAAGGTTGATGATGAGTTTACGATTTGTGCGGAAATTGGAGAAAAGGGATATACTCAAGTTGAATATCATAATCTAAGATATACTCTGTATCAATATACAGTTTACGGTGGAGGTAAGTATGGTGTAATAAATGATTCTGGAGTTAATTTTGAACATTTTGATATTAATCCTGATCCATCTAAAAGATTATTAAGTACTAAAGAAGCAACGGGTAAGAATACTTTATTTGTTGCAGATGAAGATTTTCATATAATTGGATTTGGTTCTCTTGATATGGATGTAGATTGGGATGGAAAATTAGTTACTGAATCCTTTGTATGTGATAATGATAATAGTTGGATGATTTGTCTTGATGGAAGACCTATTGTAAATCATAAAGAATTAGCAATGTATGACTATGCTAAATTAGAGGTAGGTAAATCATATAATATAGACATTAAAGATGGTACTTTAGGACACTTTACGAAAAAGGAGTAATTAATTATGAAAATAATCGATAAAATTTTAGCAGAGAAAGATAAAATACAATCTTTTGTAAATGATGTTAATTGTAATGATGATAAGTGGTTCATGTATGATACATTGATCAATAAGAATCCAGTTGTGAAGAATTGGTCAACAAAAATGAGCTATAAGGTAATGTCAAGGAATATTGCTAACTTTAGATCGAGGTTTATATATTTGAAAGTTGCTGAAGATATGTGGCTAGGAGATCCTAAATATCGTGGTTTAATGGATGCAAGAATTGATGATATGGATTTAGAGAATGAAAAATATGCTAAGGTAAATGGTGGTATTATAATGAAAGAAAAGTTAGAGGAGTATGGATTAGTTGAACTGTTTTCAGATGAAAGAATATTTACTGTTCATTATCTTGAAGCAATATCTGGTGTAGATCCACATATAGATCCTTGGGAATATGATCATTGCGGTAGAAATTACAGAAATATGTTATTTTATGATCCTAAGAGTCTTCCAGATGATTTTACATTGATAATCAATGGTAAAAATACTGAAATAACATCACCAATGTTGACTAATTATGCGAATGATACACATACATATCAGTTTGTTGATCAACCTGATAACCTAATTAGATTAGTACATATTGATTATGAAAATGAAGGGATTTCTTGATACTACAGGATTGCAAGCATGTAAATCTTTAGAAGATAATTTTAATCTTATCTTAGAAGAGTATAATTCTTTTTCGTTTAATATTGATAAGGTAGATGATCTAGGAGATGATACTAATTGGGAATTATGGCAACGAGTACAGAAAGCTACTTATAGAATATCTAACACTGAGTATGAGAAAGGATTTTCTGAATATACTACTCCATATGAAACATATCAAGAAGGTCATGGTTGGTATGGTTTAAAATCTAGAGAAGGTAAAAGTGTTTGGGATGGTGTATTATTAGCAACTAAAGCAAATGCAGATAATTTAGTATCATCAAGATTAAATCCTACTCCAGTATGTGATGATTTTTTTAGTAAAACTATTAATTGCTTACAAGGATTTCCAGAAGTTATGAATGTTATGTTAGCTAGACTTCCTTCTGGTGGAAGTTTACCAAAACATAGAGGATTTAAAGCATTAATTAGAGTTCATTTTGGTTTAGTTGTTCCTGATGGTGATATTAATTTCTGGGTTGATGGTGATGAGAAGAAATGGGAACCTGGGAAGTGTTTAGCATTTAATGATGGTTCAGAACATACTGCTTGGAATAAAACAGATATGGATCGTATTATTTTAATTATGGATTTATGGGGAGAAAGTATAAATGAGCATAAGTAAATTTTATGATGATACTTCTCCTGAGATATGGAAGAAAGTTATAGGCAATGATTTACATTATCATGTAGGTTGGGGTGAGGGAGATATATTATATAATGCTGTTGAATATCTTTATCAATTTATCGATAAAGATTCAAAAGTATTAGATTGTGGATGTGGTTGGGGTGGTCCAGCAAAAGTATTACTACGAGATTTGAATTGTAGTGTAACTGGTGTTACTGTCTCTAAAGTTCAGTATGATTATGTTAAGGAGAATGTTCCTATTGAAGTTGTACATGCCGACTTGCATGATTATCATCCAGATGGTAAGTTTGATGTGTGTTTATTCATAGAATCATTCTGCCATCTTGATAATCCAGAGAAAGTATTGTATAATTTATCTGAATGTTCTAATAAGATTATTCTTAGGGAATATCATTTGAAAGATGGAGAATACCCTCAGAAATATGTGGATATGTGGCAGATGAATATTTACAAAAAAGATGAATTAATTTCATTATTTGATAAAATTGGATTTAAATTAACTTTTGAAGAGGAACATTATCATAATGCTCTTAAACCTACAGTTGATTATTGGTTAAATAATTTAGATAAATTGAATAGTAATGAAAAGACAAAACATATACAGACTTTAGAACTTAGTTCAAAATACCTTAAACAGTTTGCTGATAATGTCCTACGAGAATATGGATTATCCACCTTTATTTTTGAGAAGAAATGAGTTTAAAACTATCTTCTAATAAGAAGACCATTGATACTGAAATCCAAGATGGGAAATTTGATTTATCATTAGAAGATCATATTTTTCATTTAAAGTCTTTTATTGATGAAAAGAAGTGCTTAGAAGTAGTTAATTCATTGATTCTACTTGAAAAGGATACTTCTACACCATATACTGATGGGTTATTAAATAACCATGCAGATACTTATTTTGATCCAGATATTCCAGTTATCAAAGATATATCAGAGAAAATATATGTAGATGGGTTAAAGGAATATTCTAATAATGTTCGACCTTTTAACTGGTCATATTTTAATACAAAGTCATTTCATTATTCTGAAATGATAATAAGAAAGTATAATAAACAATCAGTATTTGATTATCACCATGATGATATTATTGCAGAGATATTTCCTCATTGGTTTTTAAGAAGACAGAATATTCTTACATGTATTGTATATTTTAATGATAATACTGAATATACAGGTGGTGATTTAAAATTTGCATGTTCAGATAAAATATATCGTCCATCAATAGGAGATGTTATTATATTTCCAGCTAATTGGATGTTTTATCATAAAGTATTTGAGATAACATCAGGTACTAGATATTCTGGAGCATTATTATTTTACTTTGGATCATCAAAAAGGATGCCAAATTCATTATCAAAGCATTGGGATAAATGATTAGATATAAGATGTTTGAAAAGGAGATTACTAAGGGTGCTCACACATCCTTTCATTTTTGTGTGGATAAATTTGGTAATAACTTTCATCCAAAATCAAAACAATATCCTATAGATCAAGAATTATCAACATATAATAAAGATTTCTCAGATTATGAATGTGCAATTACTACTAGTACTACTACGTCTG
>VTLG01000567.1_pt1 | contig 51450 bp, 55 predicted proteins | sample 4694571 | NCBI WGS metagenome assembly VTLG01 (sample SAMN12604809, study PRJNA352737) | marine metagenome | biome: ENVO:00000447; feature: ENVO:00000209|ENVO:00000569|ENVO:01000036; material: ENVO:00002151; isolation source: viral sequences binned using virsorter ... | reverse complement strand
AGATGTTACAAGCTATAATAGTTAAAAAGGTTTTAGACATAGTTATGAAGCAAATCTTGAAAAAGTTCAAATTAGACAAGATTCAAAAGTATGTTGAAGAGCCAAATGTGCTTGACAAAAAAGTTTTTAAAATTGAAAAAAGTTTAAAGAAGTTAGAAAAATTAGCGCATCCCAAAGCAAACTTTGTTTGCACTGATTGTGGATGTAAGGCTAAAAGAGTAAAATAACAAAATCAGGAGAATATCTTATGATGAGTTTCTTAATGAGTAATTGGGAATGGCTTATGCTTGCTATGTATGTGATAGAGAAAGTAGTTAAATTATCCCCTACTAAAAAAGATGATGTTGTGTTTGACATGGTCTTAAAACCAGTATGGAACGCAGCAAAAGGTTTAGTTGGCAAGTAGAATTGCAAATAAGATGATAATGTTAGAAGACTTAGTGGATAAGATTTCTGGTAAGTTGATAAGTCAATTGGTGATTAAAGATGACTTAGATACTGTCTACAAACGTAGGCCACATTCTTGTCCACATTGTCATTCTAGCGAAATAGTTGGGATTGAAGTAATGGGCAGTTTTGAAGATATTTTGTTATGGGAGTGTGAAAGTTGTGAAGACTACTTCCTAAAGTTTGACAAAGTTTATACTGAGAAAGAACTACAATGTGCGAAAGGCTATTGGACAAATATTAATGATTGGGGATATTGTCCGAAATCTCAATATAACTAAAGGTTTTTTGATATGAAAAAGAAGAAAAACGGAGTACTAAGACGTGCTATAGTTACTCCAGATAAACACGCTCCCATACATGATAAAGCGGCTATCAATGTGGTGTGTAAAGCGATAGAGCTTGTAAAGCCTGATATATACATAGATTTAGGCGATTTGGGGGAATGGGGCTCAGTGTCTCATTGGCAATGGAAGCGTAAGAAAAAACCCCCTTTGGAGTACATAACACCGCATATTATTAAAGATATAAAGGGTGTTAATGAGTTACTTGACATAATTGACAAATCACTTGATAAAGTGAACTGCAAAGAAAGACATATTTGCGCAGGGAATCATGATGAGTGGTTAGATAGATTCGTTATGGAGCATCCTTATCTAGACTATCGTTTTGAAAAGGTGTGTAGATTCAAAGATAGAGGATACAAATACCATAAACCTGGAGAGTATCTAAAAATAGGAAAGCTCTATTTTTATCACGGGCACCATTTTGGTGGGCAGTACCACGCAGCGAATCATCTTAGAAAGTTAGGTGCCAACATTATGTATGGCCACCATCATTCCCTGCAACAGGATAGTGTAACTTTTATGGATGGACCTAAGTCTGCTTGGTCTTTAGGATGCTTAAAAGATATGTCTGCAGAGAAGAATGAATGGCTTGGAGGTAGACAACATAAATGGGCTCATGCGTTCGCAATAGTAGATTACTATAAAGGCGGTAGATTTACCGTAGATATAGTTCAAATAATAGATGGAAGGACAACTGTATGGGGAGAGCTTTTAGACGGAAATGTTTAAAGATTTCTAAAAATTATTGGGAATCGTCACATAGAGTTAATTGGATATATAAGGAGATAAATGCCAAAAGAACTAAGAGAGATTAGAAACTTTAATGAAGGTACGCTTTTAAACGCATCTGAAAGAGATATACCAGATAATTCGGCAGCGTATTCATTAAATGTAAATCCATTAGCAGAAGCTGGTATATTAAGCGGTATTAAGAATGACAAACTTTTCTTTGCTTCTAATAATAATATAACTACCTTGCTTACTCCTGTTACATGGAATGCATATTCTAGTTTAAGTGATGGAAATGCTTTAAATTCTCATCATCCTGGAAGTGGCAGACAAACTTTTTTAGCAAATAATATTTATGCTTTCAATGAACAATCTTCTGCTAATGTATCTTTTATAGGAGCTAAAGGTAAAAAAGAAAACTTAATTTTTAATCTTATAAGACCTTATATGGAGAGAGAAAAGGTTACTTCTTCTTTAGGTCTTTCTTATACGCTATCTGGATTAGCTACTTCTGCAACTACAATAGATTTCTTAACTAATACTAATGCTATAACTGAAAATTTAGCAGATAGTGAACTTACAGTTTCTGGATTTACTGATGGTTCTGCAACTGTGACCGCTGCAGGAACAACATTAGCAAATTTTGATGGGAAAATATTGACTATTAAAACTGCAGATGGAAAAGAAATTGTATACGAATTTGGAAAAGACAATGATGAAGGAGCTAGCAGTACTCATACCAGTGGAGCTTTAACGGCTGGAGGAAGAACTTTAATACAATTACATGGAGAAACTACAGTATCTGGGATAGCAGATGAAATTGAAAAAGCAATAGAGCATGCCAATGGGCATAATGGAAGAATAACAGTTAGTAGGGATAGCGGTGTTTTAACTCTAACAGATGCTGGCGGTATTATGAGTAACCATCTTAATGAAGATGATTATATATGCTTAATGTCTGCTGGCAGTGCTTATACTTCTGATACAAATGAAATTATAAAAATAACTGCTGTTAATGCAACTTCTTTTGATATTCAAAGAGGATGTTTTGGTACTCCCGTTAAGACATTAGCTGCTGGAGATTATGATGTTTACGCTAATAGAATAACTATAGACAGTGTTCAAATAATATCTTCTAGAGCTTTATTTAATATTTATGGAGCTGGCTCTAACAATGGTAAAGACTCTTCTATATGGAGTGGAAAAGCTGGGAATCATATAGGAGGAAATGGTCAAAACTTTATAAATGGTAGTGATGATAAAGCAGGTATATATGCTACTGATGGAAGTAATGCTACTGTAACTTTTAATGCTTCTGCAAAAACAATAACTTTTGGAACTGATTTTGATTTCTTTCCAGGTACAGAAGGTGATACAATTACTTTATATGCAAGCGCAGATAAAACTAATTATGGATATACTGGTAAGATAGTAAAGAAAGTTGATGCATGGGAAGTTAGTCTAAATAATGGAATAACTTTAACTATGGATACTGCTCCTTTAGATGAAACAGTTACTAGTGGTAGTTTATTTTTTGAGACAAATCTTATTAAAAATAATACATTTCATCATGCTGTAACAACATCTTATCAAACAGTAGCTTCTGATGCAGAATACAAACTAAATGAATGGAAGCATAGGTGTTGGTATGGAGCTTCTGGAATTGCTTTAAATTATTGGGGATTTAGTGCTCTTTATTCAGATGATACTTTAGTTACTTTGCAATCTAGCGGAGGTTATTGGCAAACATCTCCAGATATGCTTATGGAAGATGCATCTGCTGATAATTCTAATACTTATTACCCAGGAGAAACTAGTGATAAGTTTGTAAAATTAATACAAGATTATTTATTAGCAAGTTCTACTATTATTACAGAAAGTTTATCTACTACTGATACTGTTTTAAACTGTTCTGCTGAAATGGGTCAATATGTTGCTAAAAACGATATTCTTAAGTTTTCAACTAGTGCTGATAGTTTAAGTGGTGATATAGAATATATGAAAGTATTGTCTGTAAATGGAACAAAACTTACGGTTGAAAGAGGTTTATATAATAGCACACCAAGAACTTGGGACGCTTCAAATTCTAACGAACAAAGAATTAGAAAAGGAGTTAATACTGCTCTATATCAATCTATATCTAAAGATAAATTAAAAGGCAATCAACAATATAGATTATCATTTTATGCGCAAGATAATGATTGCGATAGTAACAATTCTGCTTATGGAGGTTTGTCATTAAGAGTTAATGGTGGATATATTAATGTAGATGGTATATGGACTGAACCTAGTAAAGATTTGACAAATGGATATGGTTCTACCGTTAAAGATGTTATGCAAGAAGATAGATGGATTCCTTTTCAAGATTTAAATAAACCTAATGGAGATTCTGCTGTAGATACTAATTCTGAAGCTACTGACAATGGATTAGATAATATATGGAGAAGGTTTGATATAGAGTTTACTTTACCAGAAGTTTTAAATACTAATTTAGAATTAGAGTTTAGCTCTAGAGGTAAAGATACTTCTTACATATACATAGACCAAGTTGATTTGTCTGAAAATACTTTAATCGTAGTAGAAGATAATACTTCATTTTTAGATTCTTCTGGAATAATAGATAATTCTGGAGCAAAAGATTTAGTATTCTGGGATTCAGTTTCAAATAAATTAGGAGCAGTAAAGAATATATTTGGAGACCCTTACAAGATTCCTGAAACAACTACTGATATAGCTTTTTCTGACTTTGCTCCTTCAGATTTAACGTCTTCTAAAACTGCTTTTGTGGCAAACAACAGAGAATTGCATATAGGATTAGGTTCAAGAGGAGAAGACTCTTTCCCTCAATGGTTAGGATATGTAAATAGAAAAGTATTTGGCGTAGATTATTCTAGTGAATTATACAGAGATGATGATACAGTTCATAAATATGGGGCAGAATCTTCAGGTGCTTTGTCAAAGATATGTGTAGCAGGAGAACATGAGTATTTAGCTGCTACTTGGGATTCAGACCATTTAGACATTACGCATACTGGTCATAGTATGAATGCAGGCGATAATATAGTAATCAGAGAATGGGCAGATGCTTCTAATACTTGGTCGGGTGCTGGAGTGTGGGTGGTAATATCGTCTGGTACGACTGCTGATAATATTGCATGTAAAAGATATACTACATTAGACCCAAACCCTTCTAATACTAATTTTCTTCAGCCAGATGGAGATAGAGATGGTAATACAGGTAGGATTTGCTATAGACCTTATTATTATTATGGAGTAAGAGATGGAGATGCGCATATATACAGAATAACTCCTTCCGATAGAATTAAAGCAGATTTAAGTGGATTAGACGATGCTAATTACCCAGCAGGCAAGATAGAAAGAAGTTCTCCTTTAAGAGCTCCTCTAACATCTATATGTACTTGTCATAGTAAACAATCTGAAAATACAGGTGGTGGCAAAGTATACGCAATGTCAAATGTATCTGGAGATATATATGTAGTAGATGTCCAAGTTATATATAATGCGTGGACTACTACTGAATTAGCAGATTCTATAATTAGGACTGAATTTAGGTCTTTTAAATGGAGCAATGATGCGGCAGATGCAACTACTTCATCAAATGGTAATATAGGTGGTGGAACTGGAGCAACAAATGTTGTATTTGGTAGTATAGCTTCAGAAAGCACTCCTATTATAGAACCTACTGGTATAATGTCAGATATATTAGAAACTAAAGGTCCTACTTCTACTTTTATACATGCTGCTACAGCTATAGACGGAAGCACTGCTCCAACAACTGGAAATGATTCAACTGATTTTGATACAAGGCTATGGATACAATTTAGACCTGGTGGAGATGATACATTTGGAGAAGGCTCTAGATTTTTGTTTGCTGGAAGAACTACTAGTTCAAATACATCAGGTGAAAATACTATAGGATTTGGAGACAGAACTCCTCCTACTAACGTGTTATTTCCAGACTATCTAAACTATAATGGAGGAGGATATGGATACGGTGGATTTAAGCCAGGATTAAGTGCTTATGGATGGCAAGGAGGTAATCCTAATACTGACTTCCCTGCATCAAAGGTGAAAGAAGCTTATGCCTTAAATAAACATTGGACATATACTCATAATAGGCCTGCACATCTTTTAGAAAGGTTTGGATTTTTAAGAAAGAAGAAAAAAGGTGGTTCAGACCATGGATGCGAGTGGGGCAGTGAACATGATTATACTGCTGGTGCTAGATGGCCTTATATAAATTTTGGCTGGAATACAGGTTGGCAAGGATTAGGTTCTAAATTTACAGCTATTAAAGTTGCTAAATATGGTTTATGTCCGATGTCCGATAATGACAAAGATGGGGTAATAGATGGTACTGGACTGTTAGTTCCTAGTACAACATCTATACAGACAGGTAACCCATATGGAAATTTAAATCAAAGAGTTTGTGGACACGCTGTAGGTCTTATAGGAGGAAGCGAGATACCGTGGACTAAATATGGAGGAAAAATACTTAGAATTGGCAATTATTTTCACGGAAGTCATCATTTAGTTGATACCAATGGAGAGCCTTATGTTGAAGCTCCATTTGATATGAAAACAGAAAAGTGTCTGTTTGTTTGTTCTGATGTGCATTACGGAGATAGTACTCCAGTTTATCCAGATGATGATTATTATGCTACTTATACAGCTATTGAAGATGGAGCTAAGATAGATAATTTTGGAGGCTCTGACACAAATAGCGATTTATTAACATTAACATTAAGCTCTGGAACAGGAGCAACTGGAAAAAAATATATAACTGCTTCTTTATTACAAGCTGGAGATATAGTTTATTTAAAAGATACAGGAGGTGACGATTTTGATATATCTGGAGTTATAACTAATGTAGATACATCTAATAATAAAATAACTGTAGATATAGTAGATGGAACTCCAGACCCCCCAAATGACACTGGTATAGTTTTCATTCAAACTTCTAGACTCGGAGAATATTCTAAAAACTACATTAATGGCGAATATTACAATCATGGAATAGCTCATCCTAACCATCTTATGTTTCATTTTGCATATGATGAAGAAGACCCTATGGATGGAGAAATATTTACTAAAGGAGATGCTTGTGGAGCTTTTAGTAGAAAGTGGTATACTAAACCAACAAGAGCAGGGGGGACTTTTTCACATTTACCTGGAATACAATCTCCAGTAGAACGTCTTGATTATAGAGCAGGTTACCTAATTAGGCCGTTTGATACGTCTGAAAATACTTTTGAAGATTTAGTTTTAGGCAATTTGACAGCAGTCGATATACCAGCAGCTCCAGAAGCTTTATATCATGTGAAAAATGGTTCTAATTTACATTATCATTTAAATACTTCTAGTACTGCCAATAACTATGCTACAAGAATGTTTATTGCATCTAGCTCTAATGTATCTGGAGAATCTGATAAATCTAAAATCTATATATGTGATTTAAACCTTAATTACCCAGACCAAGGTAATCACATAGGCGATTTTGCTGGAAAAGGTATATGGGGCAATATAGATGGTGATGATTATAATACGATGGACGGCTGGGATATAGTTGCAGCTGGAACATTAGGTTCTTCTCCTTATGTACATGAAAATTCTAAAACTGAAGAGCTTATTACCGTTACTGGTGATAGAGATATGACTTCTGATACAGGATTTTGGACAGATTCTGCTGGATGTACTTATGATGGCACTAATGATGAATGGGATGTTAGCATTTCTTCAGGAGCTTCTGATGAAGATATTTTAACTAGAGCTTCTTTGTTAGAAGTTGGAACGACGTATTCTGTAAGTTTTCAAGTTCAAAATTATACTGCAGGAACTGTTAAAGTAGGATGTGGAACTGCTTATGGAACTGTTAGAAGCGCTAATGGGGTTTATACTGAAACAATAACATGCGCAGGAAATGCTAATTTTACATTAAGGACAAATACTGCAGGCTCTGCAAATCAAACTTTTTCTATAGACAACATATCTGTAAAAAGAGCTTATTCTTGGGAGAATAACGCAGGTCATTTCCCTATTGTAAAATTAGTTGATGGAAATATTAATAACGTTACTTTTGGCGATTGGAACTTTAAATATAGAGATGAAACCCCATATGGAAGAACTAGCCCTGCTGGAACCCGTTATACAAATGGATTTCATGGATTATGTTTGACAGTAATTGACCAAAATGATGGAACGTCTCAAACTAGATTTGTCGTAGGAAGTGAAAGTGCTGGTATTACTAACGCTGATGATGTATATTTAAAAATGCATTGGGCTTTTGGTAGAGAGCCTCAATCAGGAGATAAATGGTATTTGTCATTTCATGGAAATATATGTACAGCTCCTATAAGATTATTAAAAGAAGTAGAATTAGGACATGGATTAGGTTCTGCATTTACTAAAGACCCTACATTGTCTTCTACTATATATAAATCTACTGGTTCAATAGGAACTATAGATGGAGATGGAACCACCGTAACTGTTACTGCTGATGATATACATCATTTAACAACAAATGATACTATTGAAATAACAGATACGACAAACTATGATGGAATTTATATCATTACAACAACTACTCCAAAGATTTTTACATTTGCACAATCAGACAGTACTGACCATGCTTCTGAATCTTCTGGAACTTGGACAGTCGTTAGAAATACAGAATCATCTAGTATTAATCCTATTAAGACAAGTATTTCTAATCCTAATCTTAAGACTTTCTTTGGTGGTTTAGATATGAGAAAATTAAGAGGAGGAGCAGTTAGCGCTATAGCTGATGATTCTGATGATATTAGATTAACAAGTGCTGACCATAGACTTTCTGTAGGTGATGTTATAACTCATAAAAGCGATAGTACTGCAGCTCAAGATGGAGTTTATGTAGTTAAAGAAGGAGCAGGTGCCTTACCTAGCGCCACTGAAGATACTTTTGATGTAGAAAATACGACATCAACTAATACTGCTGGAGATTTTACTATAAATCAATGGGAAAGTGTTATTACAGAGCGTGGGAATAAGTCTAAAATAGGTGAAATTAGAAGCGGATTTAATCAATGGGACAAAGGGAATATAGCAGGTAATCCATTAAGATATGATACAGATGAAGATGCAAGCTCTTTTTACAATATAACTGAATCAGGAGTAACTATAAGAGCGGCTTCTGCAGGAGGTATAAGCGGAGCTTTCTTCCAAGCAAATACAAGATATGAATACAAAATATCTCTTATATATGATGGATACCAAGAAGGACCTTTATCTGATAGTAGTTGGGTATTCGAAGATAATTCGTCTAGAAGTAGATTGGGTATAACTATTAGAATAAAGAATTTTAGTAAAAGATTAACTCATGTATGTTTATACAGAAGAGACACGTCTTCAGATTTTTATAAATTAGTTGATGAAGTGTCTACATCAGGAGGATGGAACTACACTAATGGAACTCATTCTACTCCTGTAGAAGATAATGGAGAAGTAGGAGCATCTTATTCTGCTAGAACAGGAATGTCTGAAATATTAGATTTTATTAATCTTAAATATGGTATATCTGCAGAGGTAGATGGGTATTTGTTTGCAGGGGATTGTGCTCATACAAAAATAGAAAATGCGTCAAACATGATTTTTAGGTCTAGACCTGGTATGTTTAGTATATTTGACTATGTGAATGATTTTTTAACTATCAAGTCTAAACCTACTGCTATGGCAAACTTTAATGGAAGATTATATGTATTTGACGATTCTAATATATATAGAGTAAATCCTCACTCATTAGTTACAGAAGATGTGTATGAGGGCGTAGGATGCCTAAATAGCGACTGCATTGTAGTTACTGACTACGGTATGTTCTTTGCAGATAAAAACGGAGCATATAGCCATAATGGTACTACTCCTCAAAAGATTTCACAACCTATTAGTTTAGGTGGAGATATATCAGTTGCTTTTGGAGGAACAGATAATATAAGAAATTTAAGCTGGGATTCTATTATAGGCTCTACACTATCAGATAGTTTAAAAATATCTTTCTTGCCAAGAATGAACTCAGTCTTATTTATGGTTGAATTTGCTAATAAAACAGATGCTTTTGATACCAATAAAGTACTCGATTTACATAGAAAAGAAGTTTACGCCTGGTCTTATAGTATTACTCAAAATAGATGGGATTTATGGGAAATATCTAAAGAGGGCGATGTTGGTAAACCTTTCCTAGGAAAAGATAATAAACTTTATTTGTCTATTAATGAAGGTATATATGAGTTTACTGGTGGAACAGGAAAGAAAGATTTTACATGGATTAGCAAGAAGCTATCTATGGACCAAGATTCTACTATTAAAGTGTTTAATAAAGTGAAAGTTAATGGTTCTTCAGATAATCTAAATTTAGATGGGACAAATCTTGATAGTAGTCAAAGATTAATAGTTGCTAGTGACGCTGGTGTTGTTGCAACTGGAGATATGACTTATTCATCTGAATCGTCAGAACATTCTACTTATAAACTATCAGGTAGTAATAGAAAAGGAAGATGGGTTCAATTTAAATTAGAAGACATGGAAAAACCAGTAGATTCTATTGGTCTTATATTTAGAAGGAGACCTCCTAGGTAATGAAAGAAAAATCAGACAATCTAATTAAGACGCCATCAAAGATACAGTCTTTTGAAGAAGTGCAAAAAGCTTTACAGGATTTGGCAAAACAATTAAACGATTTAGGTATAGCTACTAATAGTAGCGCTGAAGGAGAGATTACTGATAAAGATGGTAAAACTGGTGATATTAGAATAACTCAAAACGAAGACAAAACATATGGTTTAGAGTTAAAAACAGAAGAAGGTTGGAAGTTTCCTACTGTAGGAGAATCTCCAGTTCAATTAACTGGTAAAAAAGGCGAGAAAGCAAGACCTGATGCAGTAGTAGATAAGTTTAAGGATGAAGCAGGAAGTCCTAAAAATTTGCCTAGACCTGATTATGATAGTGGTTTTTTTAATATTGAGCTTTCAAAGCAATATGTAACTGGTGCTACTGATGGGGTAGTCCCAGATGATTCTTTTATATATCATGCTGCCCATGTAGTGGGAATACCAGCATTAGGGTTTTCTTTAACAGATGCTCCATCTTGTATTCAAATAATGATGGCTCCTTGGAATGTAAAAAGTTTTGACAATGCTATGACTTCAAAAATATTAATACTTGATTGGCAAAATCAGTATTATTCTAACAATGAGATGGGTGTAAGATGTTGGATGACTTCACCTGAACATATTTGTTTTGCCACTTCAGATGCATGGCTATATCATGCAAAGCATGCTGGTGGACACAACGTAGCTTCTGATACTGCTACTCTTTACGATGCTTTTGACACAGGCGGCTCATCTCAAAATCTATCGATGAGAGTAAAGATGTGGAAATAACTTGCTTTAATATAGCAAGTATGTGTAAATTATAATGATGAATACTAAGGAGATTTAATGGGTTGGGCAAGCGATAAATTATTTGGCAAAAGAAAGAGAATAGATACTGCTAAGATAGCAGCCATGATGAAACCTTCTAAGGACATGATGCATGAGCAGATTGATATTTCTCGTCAAATGATGGACCCTAATTCTCAAATTAATATGAGAATGAGAAATTTAATGGCACAAAGAAGTGCTGAATCTGGAGCAATAGCTGCACAGCAAATGCAAAAGATGGGAGCTCAAACAGGAATGTCTGCAGCTCAAGCTATGATGCAACAAAGAATGAGCATGAATCAAGCTATGGGTGGAGTTAATCAACAATGGCAAGCTGGCTTGCAAAATCAATTTAATCAAGGATTAGGTCTATTTGGTAATATGCAACAAGAAATGAAATCATATAATCAAGCAGATGTTAATCAATATGTAGGTCAAATAAATGCAGCAAATCAAAGAAGAGCTGGAAGAGTGGCCTTTGGAACTAATTTATTAAGTACAGCATTAACTGGAGGCATGAATCAAGTAGCTGGAGCAGCTGGTGGTGCAATTAAAGGAATGTTTGGAGGAGGAGGATAATGGCTGAACCAAATTGGAGTGAGTACGCAAAAAGTTATGCTGGATACGGAGGACCAGAAGCTCAAATGGGCTCTACTATAGGGGCTGGAATAGGCGCTGGACTTGCAGCAATACCTAGAATAGAAGAAAAATTAAACACATCTGCTCAAGAAGCATTAGAGATGTCTTTTAGACCTCTTATGGATTATGTGTCTTTGCCTGTTGAACAATGGACTGATATAGATACTATGGGTGGTATGTCTGGAGTTCCAAGTGCTGGTTCTGCTTATTTACAATGGAAGAATTCTTTAAGTCCTAGACATCAAAGAATTGCAAAAAGAAAAGGATTGCTAAATCCTGTAGCATTTAAACAAATGTATGATTCTCAAATGGAAATGATTCTTCCAGAGATAAAAAACAAACTCAATACTTATAAGACTATGAATAATAAGACAAATAAAGATATGAGGAAGTTTTTTAAGGATAGAAAAGGATTAAATCAGTTTCTTTTACAAAATACATCACAAGAAGAGTTAACTACTACTGATATGGGCGAGTATTTGTCTCCTACTAGAACTTGGAAACAATGGGCTGAGCAACAAGGCGGAGCATTAGGATTAGGAGTAAGAGGTGCTAGTATAGCAGGATTAGGAGCGACTGGATATGGATTAGGTTCAAGTATGTACGGGAGAATGGGTAGTCCTTCAGGTCTTACTCCGAAAGATATGGCTAGAGCTGAAAAAGCTGCTAAATCAGTAGGCTTTGGTAAAGAAGCTATAGAAGCGAGTAAAGGAAGAAAAGCTAAAGGTATAGGTAAAGCAGAAGGTGTTTTAAAAAGAGCTCAAACTAAGTATAATAAAGCAGAAAAAGCTTATAAAGGAAAAAGATTTTCTACTACAAAGCAAGCTAAAGGGCTTAAAGACAAGATTGATTTAGCTAAAGGAAAAGTAAGTACAGCTCGCTCTAAAGAAGTTCAAAATGTTAAAGGATTGCTAAATAAAGTTATAAAAAAACATGGCAAATCTGGAGTTATTAGACACTTAGGTAAAAAACTAGGTGCAGGAGGTGCTGTTAGGATGTTAGGAAAATTAGGATTAGGTTTTCTTCCTGGAGCACAAGCAATAAGTGGTACTTTACTAGCAGCTGATTTATATTTTCTTTATAGAGAACTTAAAAAGTTAGCAGAATAAATGTGGCTATACAGCAACAACAACAGCAACAACAACAAGAGTGGGCTCCAAGATTTGATTACAATCAAACTCGCAAGTTAGTAAAAGCTTACGATTCTAACCCAAATATAATTCCAATAGAAGAATTAAGGCAACACGCTGCCTATCACAACGTTCCTTTTTACGAAGGAGACTTCTCACTATATGATGCAATAAAACAATTAGCAGGGGGCTTTACCGAAGGTTTTACTACTCTCAAGGTAGTGGACCCTCCAGACAATGAATATGAGGCTATATTTAGGAATGTAGGACATTTAGCTGGATTTGCCCCAGGTATTATAGCAGGCCCTGCAAAAGCATTAAGATTAACAGGTTTAGCAAAAGCAGCTACTGCATTAGGAGAAAAATCAGTTCCTATGTGGGGAGCAAGAAAGATTACAGATGCTGCTAAAGGAGTTGTCAAACCTATATTGCAAGCAAGCCAAGCAGGTAGATTTAAAGCTATGGATTCTGCAAGCACTTTTCTTTTATCTGAAAAAGCAAAGCATATGGCAGAAGGAGCATTTCACTTAGGTACTGCTAGTGCTATATCATCTGTATGGGACGGAGTAGATGGTATGATGCATAGTTTCTTTGGTGGTGCTGTAGCTGGTGGTGTATTTAGAGGTATTGGAGGTTTAATTGGAAGAAGTACTAAAGATTATAAGTATCCAATTGAAACTTCTGAAAAAGCAGAGAAATATGTAAGAGGTTTGGCAGGTTCTTTATTTATGGGTATACCTGCTACTTCTAGAGGTGCAACAACCCCAGAACAAATTTATGAATATTTAATGGGAGCATATTTTGGTGGAAAGGAAATGCCTTTCTATAAAGCTCAAGCTGGTAAATTTATTCAAAAAATGGATAAAAAAGCATTAAAAGACCCTAAGGTAGATGTTAATAGAAATCCAGAGGAAGTAGAAGGATTTAGAGAGTTACCTGAAATAACTCAAAAAGAAGCTAAAAAACAAGCTGAAAGTATTTGGGGTAATGCAGACGAAAGAACTGGAACTGCTCACATGTTAATGCAAGAACATGGAATTTTAGACCAAATACCTAAAGAAGATTTGGCTAAAGGTGATTTCTCTAAGGGTTATCCATTTTTAAGTGAAGTTATAAAAGGAAAAGCTACTAAATCTGGAGAGCCTTTAACTGATACTTATGCTATTAGCGGTGGAGCTAAAGGAGCTGATACTGAATTTGCCAAACAATTAAAGAAGGCTGGCGTATCTACTGTACATTATGTACCAGCAGGTGGAGCTGGCAGTGTAACTAGTAGAAGGGTTCCAGGTGTTCCAAGAGAGTTAAGCAATAAAGAAGCATTAAATAATGTAGATATATTAGAGAGGGCTTCTGTAGGTTTAAATAAAAGAGTTCCTTCTGAAGAGTATAGCTTAAATCTTCAACTTAGAAATGCTGAAATAGTTAAAAAGTCATCTAAGATATATGCAGTTGGTAATTTATTAGATGCTAATTCTACAACTATATATGCAAAGAAAAATCCAGGATTACGTAATAAAGTAGTAGAAGGTGGTACAGGATGGGGTGTTCAAATGGCTGTTAATGCTAGAAAACCTGTATTCTTGTTTGACCAAAAATCTAAAAGCTGGCATATGTTTAATTATAAAATGGCAGATGGAGGAAGATTTGTCCCAATTATAGGTACTCCTGAATTAGTTAAAAGACCTGGGGTTATAGGAAGTAGAAAATTAACTAAAGAAGGAAAAGGTGCTATCAAGCAACTTGTTGCCAAAGCTTTTCCTGAATCTTTTAAAGGAGTAAAGATAAAAGAAGATGCAACTTTACCTGGAGCTGTAGACCCGAAAAAAGAAGAGGTTCATACTAAAACTGCTCAACAGTTAGTTCAATTAGCAGATAAAGGTTTGGCTTTAGAAAAAAGACAAGCTGACATACTAGATGTTTTAAAAGATAAGAAAATTGACAAACTTAGAAGAAGTGACTTAAAAGATGAGTTAGCTGATGTTGAAAAACAATTAAAGAAAAATGAAGTTGAAATAGATGATATACTTAAGTTAAGACCAGAGCAATATGTAGATAGAATTACTGGAGAGATAGTTGATGAAGCAGATATATCTATAGATACTGGAATGTCTATTAAAGATTTAGGTAAAAAATCTGTATCATTCTCTAGAATGTATCTAAAAGATTACTGGGATAAACCTAATTTGCCTCAAAGCAAAAATATAATGCTTGAAAGAACATCTACTCAGATACAAGCACTTGCTAATAAGTATATAGACCCTATAGGCAAAGTAAATAGAGCAGAAGAGTTTGCGAATGAAATAGAAGCAAATTTCCCAGGAACTTTACCTAGAGAGGTAGAGGATTTTTAAGAGCTTGGATGCGAACAGCAAATGAAGGTCAGCCTGTTAGATATTTAAGAGTACAAGGCAAGAAAGTAGGTTTGACAAATATAGATAATCCTCAAACATTTGCAGGGAAAAGGAAAAAGATTGTTCAGCCAAGGTCCATATTAGAAACTGTTTATGAAGCAGAAAAGCCAGGAAAAGAAAAAGGAACTAAATCTAGTATTGCTGTATGGGATGAAGTAACAGTTAGAGATAAAGGTATTAATAAAGATATAGAGTTAGGTAAATATAAACAATATCTGATTAATAAAGGACTAGGAGGCAAGAAAGCTGCTAAAATAATCGCTGCTACTGAAAGAAGAATTATGAATGAGATGTATAATAAACATCAAATGGTTCCTTTTGGTGGAGTTGGAGATAAAGGTAGAATAACATTTGTCAAACTTCATCCTCAATCTAGAAGGCCTATTAACTATTTAAAAACTAAATTATCTACTATCAAGAAAGAGTTATCTAAAGTTGATAAACATGCTTATAAATTATATAATAAATCTAGAAAAGCTTTTATAGATAAATATGGAAAGACTTATGGAGACATGTATGATAGAATCTTTCACTCTAATGTTATGTATGATTTGGCATTAAATGGATTCTCTACTAAAGAAGGCGAAGTTAATAAATCTTTAAAGATATTATTTGGCAAAGGTTTTGTTCCAAATGCAGTGAATTTCAACAAAAGGGCTCAAATATGGCAAAATTCATTCTTTTCTGGCGATAAAAACTTTTTCAAGGGTCAGGGACTAGAGATGAATAAAAATGGCAATTTTAACTATATTTTAATCAAAGACCCTGAAAAGGTAAAAGGGCTATCAAGTTTGAAGGCTTTAAATAATCAGCTTCCAGAGCATGTAGATGGAGCTATTATAACTAGAACTAATGTTTTAAATAGAATTAATTTAGATGCTGGTGTTCCTGAAAGTGGACAGAATAAATCTTTTATAGTATCTAGGGGTTTTAATGATAAAAAAGGCAATCCTCTTGGTACTTTATTAGGCAAATATATGATGCATGATGCTGGTCCAGAGCTTTCAGCTCAAATGAGAGCAAAAGGATTGCATTACATGGTAATGACTTCAGCTGCTAAGCAAATAGGAACTAGAAAAGTAGGCAATTATAGTATAACAAAAACTGGCAAACTTAGATTAACTGGAGGTGAAGTATACGAATTAGACCCTGGGCATGTATTTTATAGTCCTTCTACATTCGGTCAAAAACATATGTTAACTCCTCAAATATGGGTTAAACAGCTATTTACTAACTTACATCAATATGGACATAAAGCTATATCTAAAGATATAATAGAAGATATTAATCAGTCTATTATACAAAATAATGTAAGAGGAACAGAGGAAGGAAATGCTCTTGTCAAAAGTTATACTGAAACTTTAAATGAAGCTTTTATACCTAAAATTATAAAAAATATAGATAAAATTGGCACTGCTGAGCTTATAGAAGCTTCTAAACAGCCTGGTGCAGAAAAATTTGCAGATGCTTTACTTCAAAAAATGTTAAGAGTAAATGTTGAAGCAGCTGAAGCTGCTGCTAGAGAAGGAGAGATGACTAGTAAAGAATCTAGAGAAGTTATAGATGAAATGAGTGACTTTGTATCTAGTACAGACAGATTACTTGGGAGAGCTGCTGTTGTTTCTAGTAAAGCTAACGCTAAAGGCAAAACTGGATTTCCCGTGTATTTTCATAAATATGTAAGAGATTATAGAATGGCAGTATTACATAATTGGGTTGCTCATAAAGTTACTAGGCCTAAAGTAGAAAATTCATCTGTAGGCTTTATTAGACCCTATGATAAAATGCTACAGCATGACAAACGCTTTGCAGAACTTAATAAAAGAGATGATATATTTTATTTAGACAAAGCTTATGAAGATATGAATCTTGATTTAGCTTTCAATATAGCTGGAAGTAAAAGGATTAAATTAGGCAAACTATGGGAAATGTATCAGGCTGGAGATTTTAAAGAAGCTTTTATGAAAAAATACGTAGAAGATACTCTTAATGCTGTTGTTCTTCGTGTACCTATGGATTCTATGTCTGGTGCTCACAAACTTCAATTTAAAGGATTTACAGATAGAAATGGATATGGTATATTGATGCACTCCAGAACTATGAGAGCATTAGGTGGAGCTGATTTAGACGGTGATGAAGCATTTGTCTATTTTGGTGGACGTACTGAAGCTGGTGAAGGTAAAGGTATGAAAAACTCTTGGAAAGAAGCTATACATGCTCAAAAAGAAGAGTTTTATAGCAAAGGCGATGTAGGCGATAATAAGAAATCTAAAATAGAAGTTGGTCCACATAAAGGTAAAACATTTGCTCAAGTATTAGCAGAGCAAGGTTCTAATGAACTTAAAGAAAGTAAAACTTTATATTATTCTCCAGAGGCTAGGATGAATGTTTCTATGGCTGCCAATGCTGGTCGTGGAATGCTTGGAATAGCTGCTAATTCTACTCAAATTATGAAAACTACTTATAGTAATATAATGGACAAACCTGGTAAAAAGGATGTTTTTGAAGTAGAAGTTTATAACAAGAAGAAGAAAAAGAAAGAAGTTGTTACAGTTACTATTACTCCTAGAGAATCTGCTGCTTGGAGAAAATATCAAAGAGAAATGACTAGAGCTCAAATAGCTTTTGGTTCTGACCCTCTTGATGAAGCAGGTTTAAAAGATGCAGGAACCTTCTTTAAGTTATTGCATCAAGCACACTTTAGAACATTTACTTCAGTTGATGGTAAAAAGACAAACATTACATTTGATAATTTACAACCTTTCCATTTAAAGAAAGGTGTATATGGCAAGTTCTACGATATGAATAGAGCTAACTTTGGAAAGAATTATAAAGAAGGTAGAAATTGGACATTTGAAGAACGAAATAAAATGAATCAATCTATATATGAATTCCCTTCTGAAGAAACTAATACTATGCTTCCTAAGATGACAAAGACTTTAGCAGGTATTGATTATTCAGATAGAATATTTGAAAGATTAGATGTAAAAGCACTTCAAGGTATGTATGCTAAAATGGAAGAGTATGCGAAAACAATGGATTGGCTTAAAGTTCCTATGGGAAGAAGTTCTTTTAGAGTTAAGTATAATAATGAAATTGATGCAGTATTTAGAAATCATGGACCTAAAAATGAACCAGCATATATAACAGAAGATTATATATTAAGACAAATTGCTGCTAGTAACAATGACAAACCTGGTAGGGCTATATTTGATAAGGCTATTAAAGGTACAGAATGGGGAGAAAGAATGAAGCTTTCTTCTAATAAATGGATTTACAATAGCCCTGAACAAAAAGAACTTATACTAAGAGAAGTAGTCCGTAATGCTGAAGACTTTATAGTAAATGATTTTACTGATATGGCTACGATAATTAATACTAAGAATTTAGTTGAAAAACATAATATAAGCCCAGATAAGATTTCTGAAATCCACGAAAAATCAGAAAACTTTAAAGTTAATAGTTATATGAATGCTAAAAGAAGAAGACAAGCATCTTTAATAGAGGCTCCAGAAAGCGAATCAGAAAAAATAATGAAAGTTCAAGGAGAACTTGCTCAAAGGATATATGATATACTTCAAGGTAAAAATATAAAAGTAGCTGATAAGAAAAAGATGGCTGGAGATGAAGTTTCTGCTTTGATGGACCAAGTTCAGTTAGATGCAGAAATAGCAAAGTATAAAAAGACTTTAACAAAAAATGAAGCTAATTTATTTGACAATTTTTTATTAGGAAGTTTAAATAGAGGCAATTTAGAACTTATTCAGAAATACTATAATAAAATTCCAGAAAACTTAAAAGATGATTTGACTGTTGATTTATATAGAAATTTAATGAGACAAGCAGCTAGAACTTCTTTAACCAGAGTAGGGTTTAATTCTAGAGAAGTTAAAGAATCTTCTATTGACAAACAATTAGAGTCTTTGACTGATTTATTTGGAGATGTATGGAAAGCTCCTACTAAAAAAGAGGCTTCTAAAACTTTAGAAGAAGTTGATAAAGCTATTAATAAAAATGAAATAGATATGGCTGATGGAACTAAAGAAAAAGGATATGTAGGTACAAATTATCAAGTTGATACTTTAGTTGAAAAAGGTTTAAATAATGAGGGGTATGCTGGCATTAAAGCTGGTAAAGTAAGACCTGAAGATAAAGCTTTAATAGTTGAGCTTGCTGGAAATCTTAAATCATTAAATGAAAATGTAGGCAATAATCTTAATGAAATATTAAGAGGTATAACTGCAGAAATAGACTTTGCTGACGCTGGTAAAGATTTAAATGCTTTTAATAGACAAGATTTTATTAATGTAAATAACTACTTAAAAGACCTTAAAAGAGGTAATATATTCCAACGAATATGGAAAAGTAAAACTCCTGAGCTTGAAAAAAGGCATTGGTGGTTATTTCCTGAATCTAATAATAGAGAACTTATGAAGTATGATATAAACTTTCTTAAACAAGAAGGTCATTTTATTACTAAAGATGGCGAGCCTAAAACAGGAACTATCAAAAGGCCTACTTATTTCCTTGATGTTCTTATGAATCAAGTTAATAAAATGAGTGAACTTTCTACTGCTAAATCTGAAAAACTTATAAGTGAAAACAGACAGGACTTTTTCTATTTAGAGGAAATTAAACAGAAAGATGGATTGTTTTCTATTGCTGTAACTCAAAGAGAGCTTGGGTTATTAGCTGATATTGATGCTCAAACAAAAACTCCACCTCAAATAAGAAAGTATTATAAAACTGCTTATTTGAATGCTAACAAAGAGGCTGAACATAAATATAATTGGAAAGAATTAAAAAACAAAGAATTTACTATTACTAACAATGAAGGCAATAGAATTAAAGCTACAGGTTATGAAATAGTTAATGGTAATGATGCTAAAAAACTTTCAGGTATAAAAGGAAGATTAAATAAAAGATTTGGCAAATTGCATAAATTAATTGCTGGTAATCGTGATTGGATGTATGAAAAAGGTTATATGATTAGAGGTAATAATTGGGATGGCCCTAAAGGAACTCAGCCTAAAGTAGTTTATAAAAAGTTTTTACAAGATGTATATAAAATACAAAGTAAAGGTAGCGAAAAAGATTTAGTTGAATTAATGGAAAATGTTGGTATTGATGGAATGAGACATATAGCTCGTTCTATGATGGTAGATATGGTGCCAAAGAAATATAGAGCTAAATATAAAGGCTTTCAAATATTTGATACAGGAAAATTAGATTACGACAAATATTGGCCACATATGTTTTTTAGTAAAGGTAAAGCAGAACAATCTATGAAAAACGCAATTAGTTTTATTAATAAAGACCCTCATATGTCTGCTAAAGATAAAAAAGCAGCTTTGCAATCTATATTATATAGACATAAATCCCTTACTGGAGATTGGGAGTTTCAAGATATGCAAAAATGGGATAGAGTTGACCAATTATCCTTTTCTGAATCTTTAAAAGAGATTAATAAAGCACAAGCTGAAAAAGTAGAAAAGATAAATTTTTACAATGCTAACCAAAGAATGGGTTCTATGATGTCTAGAAGTGCTCATGTACCTGGCTGGTCTACTGATTTAACAGTTATGGATGCTTATATGAGAAATATTTCTAATACTTTCTTTAGACAAATGCAACAAATTATGGCTAGAGATGTTATCGAAACTGCTCATACTAGAATGAAAAAGAAGTTTGGTCCTGAATTAGCAAATAATTGGAAAAGATATTTTCAATTATATACTCAAGGAGCTATGGGTAATCCTGAAATTATTCCCAAAGAAATGTATAATGACCCTAATATGAAATTACAAGGAACTGCATATGCTTGGTGGGCTGATAACAGAGTGCTTGAAAGAGTTAATAATATTGCAGACAAACTTGGCATTAATAAAAAGGATTTACCTGAAGAGTTAGGAAAGTTTGGCTATAAAGATATAAGAGATTGGTCAAATATGGAAGCAAAGTTTGAACTAGGAGCTTTATTAGCCCATCCTAAAACTGCTATTACTAATATATTTGGTGGTAGTTTACATACGTTAGAATCTACTGGATTTGGCAATTTTAGAAAAGCTAGAGATATTAAATATTTAAAAAGAATTAATCCAGAGTTTAATACATTACAAGATGTTGAAAAATGGGTTATTGAAAAAGGTATACTTCCTGAAATGGTTTTACATGAACTAGGTTTTAATAAGCAATTCGCTGATAAGAAAACTGCTGATTTTATGGCTGAATTAGCACAAAAATTTAACTCTACTGACCCTATTGAGCGTAAGGAAATTAGAACTTTAGGTAAAAAATACGGAGTTATGGACAAAGTTTATGATACTGCATCTAAATTTATGTCTGTTCCTGAAAGAGTTTTAAGAAGAGATGCATTTATGGCTCATTATGTTAAAGCTTGGGAACGCTTTGGAGGTGCTATAAAAGACCCTAATCATCCTATTTTAATAGAAATGGCTAAAAAAGGTGTTAAAGCCACACAATTCCTTTATAACGCCCCTAATAGGCCAATGTTCGCACGTTCTGCTCTAGGCAAGATAATGTCTAGGTTTCAGCTTTTCGCGTGGAATTCGGTACGTTTTCGCAATGCTGTGCTAAAAGAGGCTAAATTAAGAGGTTTTAAACCTGGCGCTGAAACTGATAGATTTGCTAGAATGATGCAAATAGATTTATTTGTTTATGCTTTAGGAAGTATGTTTATGTATAGTTTATTTGACAATGCTCTTCCACCGCCATGGAATTGGTTTCAAGATAGTGCTAATTGGTTATTTGGCGATGAAAAAGAACGTAATAAAGCTTTCTTTGGAGAACTTCCAGTTGAAATTGCTCCATTAAAAATGGTTATGCCTCCTATTGCTAGAATTCCTGTAACATCTTTACAGCAATGGGTTAGAGATGATTATAGTAAGTTTACTGATTTAACTGTATGGACTATGTTTCCATTTGGAAGAATGGTAAGAGATGTTGCCAAACCTGGTTCAGGATTAATGGATAATCCTACTTTCTTTATGGAGAAATTTGCAGGTATGCCTTTACATGCTGTTGGTAGACGTAAAAAAGAACAAAAGAAACTTGAAGAAGAGGGTAAAAAATATACTAGCCCTAAACCTGGAGTCAAATTTTAATGGCACAATATGATACATATGACGAACCTTCTACTATAGCTGATTCTTTATCTGATGCATTAGCAGAACCTTTTGATTCTGGTGTTGATTTAGATAATGCGGCAAGCTTTATTGACCCTCCTGAAATTGATTTGTCTACTTCGGGAAATCTTTCTAAAGCTTTAGGTATTGGTGCTGGTTTAGGTTTAGCTGGTTTAGGTTTGTATGGCACTAAACAGCTTGCTAATCGTGCTTTAGGAACTTTATTAGATACTCAAGGTTATGGAGTTAATTCTCCTGTTCCTAAATATGAAACAAAAGTTGGCAAACCTACTCAAGTATGGAGAAATGCTTTACAAGCATCTGATTCTAAAGATAAAATAGGCGCATTAAAAGAAATAGGTAAAAGTATTGTTACAGGGACTCCTTTGGAGCTTTCTGCTGCAGAGTCTTCTATTAAAGAAGTTAAATCAGAATTGAAAGATAAGGGATTAACTGCTTCTCAACGTGAAAGCGGTGAATTAGAACTTAAAAGTAGAGAAAAAAATATTCGTCAAAGAAAGGGTTTATTAGCTAATCATCAACGTTCATTAGGACAAAATGTTGGATTTAATGTTCCTTCTGATTATAAGCCTTCTACTTTTGTTGTTGATGAACAATTATCTAGGTTAGACCCTTCTATGAAGAATAAAATTGGACAAACTGTTGAAGCAACTAGACATGTTGGCAAACAACAACAACTTTTTAAAAGCTATGCTAGCAATGACCCTAGGGTTTCTTATGTAACTAAAGTAATGAAAACAGGTAATCTTAAAAAGGCTAAAAAAGCTGCTGATAAAGCTCATTATTTAAGAAATAAACGCCTTGTAAAACCAAAAACAATTACTAATAAATTAGGCCAAGTTATTCCTGTTAATACAAAAGGTGAGCAAATGGGTATGAAGTTATGGAAAATGAATGAAAAAGCTTCTTATAAAGGCAAATTAAAGCCTATTTACAGATTGCAATTTACTCCTAAATTAAGACAAAATTTATCTAGTAAATTAGATTATGTTGTTGGTCAACATTGGCAATATATGGACTTTATTAAAACTAATGGTGGTTACAGTAAATTCAGAGGTGGAATGAGAGATGTTCATAATTTAACTCCACATAAAGCTGGTAAGATTGCTGCTAAAGCAGAAGAATTGCTTATTGGCAAACCTATTGTTAATTATTCTGACTGGAAGTATAAAGCTATGAAAAAGAAAAGAAAAAAATCTACAAGAACTAAATGGAATAAACCAACTTGGCTTACTGCTGCTTCAAGAATGTTAGCTAAATATGGACAGCTTCCTGCTGTAAGAGTTGCAAAAGCTGTTGCTACAAGAGGTAGGAGTTTGCTTTAATTAATAATCAAGAAGTTTTGCTTCTATATGTTCAAAAGGATTGTAAGAATGATGACATTCTGAATGAAATACAACGTATTCATCTTCAAAAAAACCACCATCCTCACTTAAAAATCCTCTAGATGCCTTATATATTGGTGCGGATGCACTTATAGGCTCTTTACATTTATCGCATATCATAATTCGTTTTTATTTAGTTTGTCTAATAATATCTCATTTCTACTTTTAGTGTTATTATTTTCTATCATACCCCATAATAAACATAGGTAGACTATCGCATCTGTTATTCGTCCTCTTACATCTTCTCTTTGCGATTCATGACCATTGACAAATGAAGTAATGCCATCTATATGCTTTAATAAGTATACCATTAAAGCTTTTTCTCTAGATACATTAACGTACTCTGCAACTCTTTCAAAGTTTGCAAAAGCGTTACTTGTCTTCCTTGCGTACTCCTTCTGTCCCGCTGCTCTCATCTTCTGTATTTCCTTGAAGATTTGAGTCATCAGTTTCTGCATTTCTTTCTGCGTCATTTTTTGCCTCCATTTCCTCTTGATGTTTTTTACTTGCTTCATCAACATAGGCGTTAAACTTTTCTTTATCGCCTTTCATTTCAATATAGAGTCCAATGATACCATCCATCTGTCTCATCATCGCTAAAAGTTCATTAGTTCTATGATTGATTTCTATTATAGCACTAGCCATTTCTTTGACTGTTGGCTTCTTTCTTACTTTATTTTTCGCCATCTAGGCTCCTTTCTTTCATCTTTTTTGTATACCCTTTAGTCCCATATACTTCTCTGTAAACACATTTTCTACAAACTGGTTCTAATGTTCTAGGTATATATTTAGGCACATATTGCTGTGCTCTATATTTATATATAGCTTGAGCTTTTGTTGTGCCACAAACTGTGCACTCTGAATATCTACTCTCAGCTATAAGTTGAACAATTCTTCTCTTGCTTTCTAAACTCAGCGCTCTCTTTCCTTAAATTATCTGTATACTTTCTCATAGCTACATCAGCACCTTTAAGATGTCCAGATATATCTTTATTAGTAAAAGTAACTTTTGTATTTGTCTTAACTATAGTTGCTTTTTCTTTCTTATTATCTAGGTAGAATTTAAGTCCTTCTAGTATCTTAATGCAACCAATAGTATCTTTCCCTATTACATCTTCGATTATTCTTGAGATTGCTTCATAATCTTCTCTTGACATTTTTCTACCTCCTTTCTAAGGTTGATAATCTCTATACTTTTAGAATACATTAAATATTCTAAATGTTTTATTTTATGAGCATCATCCTTATATTCTATGAAATCTGTTGGCATTTCTTGTTGAACCAACTTTTTGTCTTCCTTTGGTATCTCCATCTTCTTCTCCTATATTTTTTAGTATAAATTCCTGATGATTTTTAGGAAACCTACCTGTAGGTCCTCCTGTTTTAAAAACGGGGTATAATCCCTTATCTCCGCACGTAAATAAGGGATTCTCGCATACCCACCTTCCTTCTCGCTCCATTTTCAAGACTGCACAAAACTTTTTGTTTCGCTTAAAAACCATTTGTCAAATCCTCCAAAGGTATTAGAGCAAGCTCGCTAGCCTCCTCATCTCCTCCCATTTTCATAATACCTCTTCCTTCAACAACGCTTTTCTTTACAATCTTTTTTAGAGTTTTTACAGGAAACATTAATACTGATACTATTTCTCCTTCAATTGTTAGGACTTGCGCCCACCAATCTGCTTTAGTAGTATTTAATCCGCTTAATTTACCTTTATAAGCTAATTCAATTGCTACGTTTCCTGTCTTGTTCCATGTATCTCTTTCTGTTTTAACTTCTATCTTACCAAGAGATAATATGTTTGCCAAAGAATATTCGAATGATTCTCCAAACTTTAAATCTATGTCAAACTTAGACGTATATTCCTTGTTCCACTTTTCTTTTATTTTATCTGCTACCACAGTGGATTCTGCTTTAATATTCTTGCTTTTCTTTCGTGCCATTGTTCTTTTGATAACCCCCTTTTCTTTTTTAGTTGATAAGTTTTCTTTCCTAATTTAGGAAAGGTACATTTTTTATAAGTCATTTAATCTCCTTAATTTTATAGGGCAAACTAGCAATTGTCATTACTTGGTATCCGACTACCACTAACTGTTTACTATTCGTTTTTTTAGTCAGTCCAGCTGCTCACCGCTGGCGTGTTGTTTGCCCTAAATATAATAGTGATTCCTGCAACTTTCAGCCAGGCAATTATCTAGGAAGTAAGTATCTAACTTTATTAAGGATTGAAGTTTTTATACTATCACTATTGCGTTAAAAATCTCTACTTGACAATTTTCTTAATACATATTTTTTTAAATGTATATTTTGTCTATCTAGCCACTTTAAAAGCTTTCTAAATTCTTTATCCAATAAAGGGCCTTTTCTTGTATTGCATCTTCCACATATCATCTGAAGATTTTCAGGAGTTGAATCGCCACCCATACTAAGAGGAATAATATGGTCGCATGCCATATTATTAACAAGAAGCTTTTGATTGCAATAATTGCAGGTGCGTCCATAAACCCTATATAGTAACTCACGAACTTCCTCCAGTGATATATCAAATTTGACTTCATACTCTTTACTCCTTCTTTTTAATGTAGACCTTAATGTTGATGATTTCTTCATCAATCTATGAAAAGTCTTTTTAGCAAATGTTTTGTGATGCTTTTTTAACTTTTTACTAAATTTTTGTTCCCATAATGTTAGCCTATTAGGGGACTTGCGTCCCCTTTTAGGTTTATAGTATTTCTTTTTAGTAGTCAAATTGGTCTCTGAACTTCTTTGCATCTTTTGCATTTCCAATTAAACTTCCGTTACCAATACTTTGTAATTTAAGATGTCTTAATAAATTATCCATTTTTGTTTGTAATTTATTATGAGCATGCCAAGTTACATATTTATTGTAATAGTTCTTTTTGCGTCTTCTACCAAAGAGAACTCGTCCTATCATTTTCTTAAGCATTTCCTACCTCCCTTATTTTGCTTGGTTTGAATATACCTATACTTAATTGTATATCATATTTCCAAATGCCTATGAATATTCCTTTTATTATATCTTCATAAATCATTCCAATCCTGAAGAATCGTAATATACGAATCATAGCTACATTTTCCAATACATATATCTCAATTAACTGTTTCATTTAACCTCCTTAATCTAAATGATGGTGTCCATTCTACTTCTGTATCGAATAATTCACCATCGGTGTTTTTAAATAGCCTAACTGCTCTAGTTTTAGAATTAGATTGTCCATTTAATCCTATAACCTTTCTTGAAGCATTCTCAATTGCACCACTACCTTTACCAGCGTATAAATCAAGAACTTCATTTCTGCTGTATTCTCTGCTTACTTGCGATATTTGAATTACAATCATATCATTATTTACTGCCATGTTTGACAAACCATGTGATATATATTTAATCTTTTCGTATTCACCTCTATAGCTCATAGGTGTATCTACTAAATCAATATAATCTACAATTAATAATGATGGCTGTAATTCTCTAACTTTCTCTGCTATTTTATCTAAAGAGGGAGATATGGTTTGAACCATAATATGTTCTAACTTATCTTTATTTTGGTTGTATATTTCTTCATATCTCTTATTTACTTCGTTTTTCTCTCTTCCAGATACTATTTGAAGGTGTCTTCTATGCATATACCAAGATGAAAGCTCTAAACTTAAGAATAATGTAGGTATTTGCCATTCTTTTACAATACTATGATTGACAAAGTCTACACCAAGTGCTAGATTTTGAGCAAAAGTAGTCTTATTAGACCCTGTTGGTCCAAAAATAGTGACTAACTCACCTGGGAATATAACTGACTCTTTTTTAATCCCTAATGCCCTACCTAGGTCTATAGTTTTTCCACTAAAATCAGTTGTAAGCCTATCATGTAACTCTCCTTGCATTTCATCTGAAGATTTAATGTCTACAAAGTAGTCTTTTCTTTCAAAATACATACATTGAGTTTTACAATGTTCCTTCATTAAAATATCTTGACAACCATATTTATAATTTCTATTATAAACATTTTCTACCATTTCCATTATTTGATTCTCTTGCATGCTTTTATTATTCCAATGAAGCATCATTACTTTAGCATAATGGCTAGGAATGCCGTGTCTTTTAAAATGACTAACTATTCTCATAGCAGTTATATGACGGCTTCCTTCTACTGCTCCATTTTTAAGCATAGATTGAACACAAGGTACTATTTTAGTTGGTTCTGATATTTTATTAAATACTTGTACATCTGGAATGTCTGTAACTATAGAATGTTCTAATTCTCCATCACCTGTTAAGGGATGATATTTAAAATCCATTCTATTAGTTTTAGCCATCTCTATGATTTGGCTAGACTCTAAATTCATTACTTCGTCTCTTGTAAGTGGTATTTTATACAAGTTTGTCTTCCTATTTATAGTATGTTGAAGTCTATATATACCTGTTCGCATATATATACTTGAATCTAAATCAGGGACAAGCTTTTTTAATGTCTGTTTTACCACATATGGCAAATCATTGCCTTCTTTGAAGTTGAATAAAGAGCCTGCTAAAATCAAATGGTATCCAGAGCCAGAAAAATAGGGTTGAAAGCTCCCACATTCAATATCCGCTTCTTCCAGCTCTAGGATAACACTTCTCAAGATGTCTAGAGTTTTTTCATCTGAATTTCCTTGTTTGTCTATATCTATAGGAATCTTATCTATGTATCTTATGCCAAAGAAATTTCTTAAACTTCCATGTTCTGATACATATTCTACAGCAGTTTCATCATATAGATAAACACTTCTGTATAAAGGTTCATGTAAGATATATTTCCCAAGTTCTTTTACAGGTATTATTATACCTCTGTTATTAGGTACTCCTCTAGCTATCTCGACATAGTTCATAGATTAGCTAAACCACTTCCTGAGAGCGTATTGCCACTTGGAGAGGTAGGTACATCGCCTTCTTTCACTTCTTTGATGTAACCCTTAGATTTCATCCATTCAACATCTTTTTCAAGAATAGCTTTATTTTTATCTGTATTTTTATAAAACTTATTCCACATTCTTGTATAAGATTTGCCACCTGGAGTTTTAGGTTGCTCTTTATAGAAATATCCTATAAAATCCATTGGAGGTTCGTAATCTTTTGAAGGTTTTACAAAGTTATCGTTAAGATATTTTGCTATATCTTCGATTTCTTTTCCTGTTTCATCTTCCCACCCTCCATCGGTGTTAATTCCTGCTTCGCATCCTATTTCATCAAAGAATTGATATAATCTTTTAAGACAAGAGCCTCCTGTGATTTTACCACCTTCTTTCTCAAAATTTCCTTTGATTTGAGTTTTTCTTTCATACTCGCTGTCTTTTTGTTTGACAGAGATTTCTAGAAACAAATCAGCCCAATCGAAATCTTGTGATTTATCTTCGAATCCTGTTATTCCTAATTCACATATGCCTGTAAAGCTAGTGAAATTTGAATTAGATTTAACTTCTGGTTTGAATATTGCCATTATTTACTCTCCTTATATATTAGATTCCATTTTAACTCAATGTCCTTACCTTTTAAGTGAGGACTTCTACTTCCAGCTTCAAGTGCTTCATTTGCTTTAAATGAAACCTTTAGCTTTCCTTTGTCATCATCTCTATAGACATATCCAATAGCATCACAGTCTGCCATTAACATATTTTTCAATTTACCAGTTAAATCTAGACTTTCTGGTTCTACTATTGCTTTACTGTCTACAACGGCTCTCGCCCATTTCCTATGTCCGATGATTATTACATGAGGAAATATCTCTTTAAGAAAATGCACTGTATTTAAGACTTTTTCTCTTACCATACCAAAACCTTTACCAAAGGCTAAATCTTGGACAGCAGATACATTTTCTTCTTCACAGACGGCATTTTCTGCCCATGTTGCTATTCTATCTATTGTATCTATTGCAACATACTTATATTCATGCCCTTCTTGTGCTTCTTGTAAGAGTTTAATTAACTCTTCCCTACTATTAACTGATTCTACATAACCCTCAATCATATTTGCCCCACCTTCTGTGTCAATTATTAGACAATCATCTAATTGACTTAAAGCAGTAGTTTTACCTACTTTTGGTGCTCCATATAATAACATTGTTTTTGGGTTTTGAGAGACAGCTTTCCTTTTGACTTTCTTTAACGCCATTATTATTCTCCTATTTTAAAGTGAAATAGGCTGGCTTTATAAAACTGCTGTGTAAGGTTTACACTACCTGTCTTCATTTTATTTAAGCCAGCCTATTATATTACAACATTCCAACTATTTATACAAGGTATTTTTCTCTATGTGTGTAGTGGGGAAATTGAATGACAAAGCGGCTTCGAAAGGTTGAGATTTCAACACTTTACGAACGGTATTTGCTATAAAACTCCCAGCCATATTAGAACAATAACTTGTAGCTTTCATGTTGCACGGTTCAGGACTCCCCTCCTCATCTGAATACCACGTTTTCTGGTATCTTTTAAGTGTGGGTTTGACGAAAGTATATTGCTGATAATGTTCAGCTCCCATTCTTCCGTCTATAAGCAATCCAGGCTTAAAACCTTTGTATGATAAGCATATTTCTGCTGCTTCTAGCCTTGATTTCATACTATCGAATCCTAATATTATTATGTCATCTTCATTTGAATACATGAATGTCTGAAAATATTCGGTCATTTCAGTTATTTCGCAATTTGGATTTATATCCATTAATAAACCATTTAAAGCAGTTGTTTTGTTTTGTCCCAAGTGGGAATGCCCGTATTGTGAAACTCCAATATTAGCAGTTTCTACTTTATCTAGGTCATATAATACAAAATTTTCTGCTCCCATTCTGCATAACTGGGTAGCTGCGGAACTACCTATAGCCCCGCAACCCAGTATATGAAAAACATGATTATTTAAGGAATCAATTAATCCAACAGAACGTTGGTTAACAATACCAGCCATAATTGCCCTCCTTTTCATATTCTCTTTGAATCATTGCATCTTTGTATTCTAAAAGCTCTATATCCCATGTATATTGAAATAAATCAATCATATCTTGCTTATTTCCTTGAGGAATAATCACTTTATACTCAGATATTTTATTCTTATCTAGCATCTTTTGAACATTCTTTAGAGATTTTCTAAATTTAGGCAAAGATAATTCATCTGCCATAAACTTATCTACTATCGAATCTAAAGCTTCTTTAGTTTGAGCATGAAAAGATTTGTCTTTTAAAGTAACTTTATCATGAACTTGATTCCAAAGATTTCTTTGATTTATATTGCTGTTCCAACCTTGATATGAACCATAAGAGGTCACAACATTACAATGTTTGTCTTCACAAAGTTCTTTGTATTGCTTTTCCATAGATTTTGTTACTTTAACTCCATCTTTTCTTTTAATATTAAGCGTTGTATCAAAATGTTGCTCAATATCTAAACCTGCTGCTTTCCAAATACTTACTCTAAACTTGTATTCTTGTTTCAGGTTTACTACTAAAGCCAAAGAAAATGACTCATTTTTCCATGCATTTATTTCGTTTTCATCAGTTCCAGACCAGAATGCACCCATCGTGTGATGAGAATGCCACCATACAAATTTAATACCTGGATTTTTATATTTCATAGCATATCTCATCTTATAATCTGCGACTGCATCTCCATCTAGCTCTGTATTAGTGCCTGTATTCTCTTGTTTTAGTATCTCTACATCTGCAATGGTATAAATTCCATTTTTATCAGGAACAGCTGTTGCCAGACCAGATATTTCATTTTTATCTTTGTCATATGCTAACTTTGCCCATGATATTATTTCATACCAATCTTTTTCTTCAATGAAAAACAACTTTTCTATTTCCATTACGCGCTCCTTTCTGTTGCCCATTGCAACATTTGCTTTTTGATTTCATCTTCATCAGGAACTAATTGTTCTGCTAAAGTCACTTTGATTTTTGTTTCTTTAGGCCAATAATTAGTTTCATCTAGAATGTCATTATATACATATAAACTATCAAATGCAGATATTAAATAATTAAATACATCTTCATATGTATATATTCCTGTTGATATTCTATTTTCATCTTCAGGTAAACTAGACCGAAGATAGCATCCAAAATCATCTCTAAGAGCTTCTATTACCATTTCTTCATCCCACTGTTCTAGTAAGTGCCCTAGAATTGACTCTATCGTGAATACATAATCTTCATTTGACAATCTTTTTGTTTGCCCTGACTTTTCTTGATAAAGACCACAATGATGTCTCCATATACAGTCAATATCTATGCAATGATGAAGCATCTCTTTACTTTCTTCAATCCACTTTTTACTACCTAGTTTGCCTTCACTTTTGTATATTTTGCCCCATAATCTAGAACTACAGTTTTGAGTATCTCTACTAGTTACTGCTTGATATGCCTTGCTAAAACTACTAGGCATACCTATATGGCTTAAAGCTACATTATTATATGGATTTGAATGAGTTGTATTGTAATATCCTGCCCATTCTAACAACTCCATAGCTAATACAACAAAGTTTAAGTTATGAAATGAATTTCTTACATTGTCTGTGAAATCACTAAAACAAGTAGATGCCCATTGAATAGGCAAATAATCATTACTATAACTATTTGTTGTAGGTTGAGCTACATATGGATGGAATGTGACTTGCATTGCTCTATAACTATGCATATTCGCTATTTCAGCATCATTTATACCTCTATATTGAACAGCTAAATTAGATGGCAATTTCTTATCTAAATATTTCATCATCTTTCTTAAAGGACAATAAAACATTATTTTTATTCCAGTTATGTCTATCTTTTGTATTAATGTTTGGTCTTGATATACATTCATTTCCCCTGGATTTACATAGCAACTAATATAAAGCATTGCTTGTCTTTGATTGTATTCTGGGATGTGTATATAAGGCTCAAATAATACTTTTTCACCTGTTGCTATATGTGCTTGATTAATTGATTCTTCTAATTTATCACAAAAATCAACTAATTTTACTACATATTCATCAATATCAACATCGTGTTGGTAACCTTCTCTCTTTAACATTCGCTTTTTCTCTTCGCATAATTCCAGTTTTCTGGCCACGTAATTAAGTCTATATCGAGCATTATCTGCAGTTCTATACATATACTTACCTAATCCGCTTGATTTCTTTTGCAACATTAGTTGTTTAGCAACATAATCTTTTACAATATCAAGCGAACCAGGTCTCCAATTCCAAGAAGGTGTAACAGATAATACTTTAGGATTTAAATCGTTATGCATCCTCATCATTCTGTTACACTCTTCTAATGCGGAAAAGAACTCATCTTGTGGGCCAGTAGCGATAGCATTTGCTAATTGTTGATTAGGCTCTCTTAAAACATCAAGAGTATTAACGTTAATATTATTTACACCATTATACAATTCAATGCTATCTGCCATATTAACCTCCTACTTTGTTATTAGATGTATATGCAACATATGCACCGTCTTCTAATGTAAAGTCGTCTTGCCTAACTGTGCCACCTACATTAATGTTAGAACCTGAAGGTATTTCAAGCTCTGTTCTTAAAGCACCAACTGTTGTTGAAGATACATCTCTTGATGTAAATTCTCCGTTACTTAATAGGTTGATTGTTATTGACATGTCGTTTCTCCTTATCTTTATTGATTATTATTTGTCATCATCTCTTCTGCGTAATAAGTTGTATACAAGTTGCCTCCCCAGTTAAATAAATAACCAGAGCCGTGTATATTTCTCATTTTACTGAATTTTTCTCCAAATGGACTTAATTCAGCTTCTTTTACTTCTTTTACTTCTTTTAACGCCCCTTCTACACCACTTACTCTTTCAAGTAAAACATTTACTTTATTGACTAAATTGTCATAGTCTGGTACGATTGTATTCAATTTAACGGTGTGAATTACTACCCATATTGTTAACATCGCTAAAATTGAAAATATTGCTTGGTTTGTTCTTCTTTGCATCTCTGCTCCTTGTTTTTATTTGATTTTGTATTTCTATATCTACTTTACCCAGCAGATAGTCTTCATAACTATTCATTGTTTCTCCTTATTAAATTTTATTAAAAAGACTACATGCTCTTCTGGCTCCCCATTGTCCCATTGACTCCCATCCAACCTTATTAGGTTATCCTCGTCTTTTTAATTATAAACCAGAGGTAAACATAGGTGAAAGGAGACATTGTAGAGGGAATAAAAGGAAGAGTCCCCACTCTCCCTAAAAACTCTACATATCGTTAACCTATTGCTAGCCTCACGGTTATAGCCCTCTGGTTTAATATTTAGAATTTATTACTCTCATCTCTATTTCTGGTTAAATCAGTTTTAGATATTTCTTGTGCTAAATTAAAAGCATGAGTATTCATCCATTCTTTAGCTTCATTCCATTTATCTATATTATCTTCAGCATATACTATCTGTTCTGATTTGTCGCCCTTCAAAGTAAAGGTTATTATACCACCATCACTTTTATCTACCATCTCTATGGCTTGAATTTCGTTTAATTTAATATATGATGTAGAATACTCTGTCTTCATCACTAATAAACTTAACATTATACTAAAATACATATCTACCTCGCTTTCTTTATTTAGTTCTAACTCTCTTTTAGTTATATCTGTCATTTTACCTCCTTTTCAAATCTTTCAGTTAATTCTTCTACTTCATGTTTTAATAATTTATACTTCTCAATATCATTCATATCATTGCCATCAAATACTTTTAATAATTTTACTAAATTATTTGCAACCATTACTAATTCTTCAGTTAATTCTGTCATTCTATCTCCTTTTCTTTTAATTTATTAGACAGAGAACCTTTGCTTGAGGACGCTATAGCGTGATTATGCATCTGAACCTCGTAACGAATGTTGGGTTTTTATAGCCGTCAAAACTCTGTCTAAATGTTTACTCTTCTTTTTCTTTAATTATATCTATTGTTTTTTTATGCTTTTTTAATATTTCTAGTTTAGACATACATATCAAATTATAATGTTTCATAGTAATTTGATTTGATAATGATACCAAGAATTTTAAATTTTCATTTATCATATTCATTGTCCATTTATTGTGCTTATTTTTAGTATATACTAATTCTGATACGAATTCTACAAGTTCTTTTACACAATCGTTTAAATGAAATTCTGAACCGTCACAATACATTCCTTGTAAATGAGCATAACCACTTTTTAGGTAGAATTGTGTACATTGTTTTTCATTTAAACCTAAGTAATCTTTAATATCATTCTTATTGCCTTCATTTAATGATTCAAACTCTAAGGTTTCTTCTGTTTTTTCTTTATATATTTTCATGCCTTTACTTATTAAGTTCATTCTATCTCCTTTTCTATTTTGTTAAATTTTATTAGAGGAATAGTCTAGTCTACTGATTGGATTTACAGCTCGATGCTTAGCACCTCCATTTCCAAACCAACCTTCTGGTGTAGAATCTGTGTACATCAGATACTATTCCTCTAAATATTATTAGAGTAATTACTTACTATTATGGCGGTCGGAACAGTTCCTTAACGCAAGCGTTTCTCTTTGGGTTTTGCGCGCACCCTTATCTGGATTATATCAAGACCATAATACTGTTCTATAAGTAATTACTCTAATTGTTTATATAAACCTACACTATTTTATTCGCACCAAACTTAATCGGCTAAATGAATAAAACTCCTCGAATCTAAAGATTTAAATATGTCAATTAAAGTTATTTCAGAATACCCATTGCATTCACTTGCTTAACCTAAATCTTATCTATTTGATTCTCCCACCATTCCCTCGGTTTATATTTATTGAGAGCCTTGCTAAACCGCCACTCGTGTCTAGTTTGTTAAGGCTTATATCTTGGCTCTCAATTACTTTCCTATTCATTAGTTATAACATACTGTAGAGAGGCACTATAGTCTCTTTCCTCTCTACCTTGGTATGTTAGCAAGTTTAATCACAATCATCGCAAATAACTAGTCTAGTTTCTTTCCAATTATCGCCTAAATTAGGATAAATAGTTATTCTATCTGGTCTAACCATATGCTCACAGATAAAACATTCTTTCCAATTATTAATACTATATTTTTTAATACTATCTTTAATATGTGTCATTATTTCCCTTTCTTTGTTTAATAATGTTTGACAATATATTAGAGAGATGTTGGTAACCAACCGTGATAGTTATTTTAGATGGTTAATCTAGGCTGTTTCAACCCTTTTTCTCTATGCTATCCACCTCTCTAATTATATTTGACAATTGTTTATACTGGCTGTATTCTAATAAGAGGTCTTTCTCTTTTACTTACTAGTTTACAAGCCTCTTGCATTACTTTAAACTTATTTTCAACTACTATTACTTGAATTAAGTTTCCACATTTAAATACTCTATATTTATTCATAACTGTTTCCTTTACTTTTAATGTTACATTAATAAGGCAGATAGGTTCTCCAACTTAACTATCTTTTAATATCTCTTTCGCGCTCACGGAGAAATAACCTTATTAATTAGATTCTTAATACATACACATTTCTCCTTTATGTATTACTTAATAATTAAAAAACGCGTTTATATACTAAACTCATATATAAAAATAGAGGGGATTACTCCCCCCTATCTCTATCAAAGTGATATTACTTAGCAAAGCTCATAATATCGTCTTTTGATAGTTCGTTGGATACTTTAGGTCCGATATAATACAAGCCTTGAGACATGCTGTTCGTCTCTGGATTATACGATGGTTTAAAGTATCTCAATTGCCAATCACACGCTGAGGCTAGTGCAGTTATAGTCTCACGATGTGATTCGATTTGTTCAAGTTTATAGCAACACATGCCAGTCCCTGCTTTTGATTTTGTGACTGGTATGTTGTTTGTTGCTATATACTCTAATAATTTAATTAATGTTTTCATAATTTAATCTCCGATTTAATTTGATTTAATTTAATTTTAACGCAGAGCGGAAGGGGCACACCCTAAAAACGAGCGGGTACCTCGTTATGTATATCCCACACACGCATTCTCAACCTAATTTTTCAAAAATGGGTTTTTTCTCCTCGAGAATAAAAAAAAGGCTTGGAAAATATTTTTTTTTGATTATTTTTAAAAGCTTATACCTATAGGTATAACCGCGGTATAGAGTAGGTACTAGTATCTTTACAGACATTAGACAAATAACAAGTAAAGCAGGTATATACTCTGTGGAAGCATAGGTTATACCTATGTTTAAGCTATGTAGATAAATGTTTTATTTGCATTGTATGTGTGTTTGTCATTATATTATAGGTATAATATGGCATATAATACACAAAATACATTAAATAAAGAGTTTTTAAGCTTTGATAAACGTACTAATCCAGTTTGGGCAGAAATGTTGTTTAAAGGCGTACAAAAACGTGATAAACTTAAGAAACAGGTTAAGTCTTTAGAAGAAGACCCTAGTATGCTCTTTAAAGCTTTATTAGGTAAGTCATTATTAGACAAACATATCAATCCGTTTTTTGATAAGATTATGCCAGATAGCACAAAATTAGATGTTTTAAAGAAACAAATCAAGTTTAACCCTCATGAAAGGTTTGGCATGACTGTAGGGGATAAGAAACTTGGCTTAAATTGGAGATTTTAAATGGCAAATATTTACGGAGAGCCTGATATTTTTGAAAGAGCTGGTGGTTGGTTTAAGGATAAGTGGAATCAAGCTAAGAACCTTAGAACAGAGCCTGGTCAAACTAATCAGCAGTCAATGTATACACCTGGAGGCTATGGGGTATCGAATATGGAAGGAACAGGCCAACCTCTTAATGTAAATTGGTTTGGCGGAAATACTTTAGGGCCAGGAGGATATGGAGAGGCTGCTCAAAATATGCCTAATGCTCAAGGAGGCTTTGGAGATGAGTACGGTCCAAGTGAAGAAGAAGAGTTTGTAGGTCCTTATAGAAATCCAGATGAAGCTGTAAGGAAGATTGATTCTCCTAATCAAGATTTTAAAAATGATGACTCATTATTGGAAGAAGGTGACTACGGAGATACTCCAGGAGCTGATAATTTACTAGGCAGGAGCCAAGAAGGTACTGAAGGGTTTGGAACACAGAGTAGTGGTAAAGACTCTGAAATGAAAATACCGAATTACGAAGAGTCTGCTGCAGGAGGCCCAGAAGCGAGTCCTTTTGATGTAAACGAAGAAACTCGAAAGACTATGGAATTAGAGAATAAGATGACAAATTCAAAACGCCCCTTTAAGAATCTTTTTGAGAAAATGCAAAAAGGTATGGATAAGTTTGACAAAGGTAATATAGGCTCTGCTAAATGGGATGAAAATGAGTTTATGCTTGATAAAGAAGGAAATCAATTAAAAGACAAGGATGGTAATCCGATAGTAAATGAGAATTTTGGTAATATAATTGACCAAGGCAAGGGGTTATTTGGCAAAGAAGGTGGCTTTATGAGTAAGTTTGGCACAGGGAAAGGCGCTATGTCAGGGCTTCTTGGAGGTTTAGGAAAAGCATTATCTGCAAGCCAAGGACAAGGAGGAGGAGGAGCTCCTGGTGAATATATGTATAAAAGTCCTTGGGAAGGCGTTGAGTAGTGGATATTAATAAACTTTATAACGCAATTATGGGCGCAGAGCATCAAGGATTTTTAGGAAAAGAAGATTATAGTCCTTGGATTAGGACTAAGCATGCTCCAGAAGGTGGTTCTAGTGCTTATGGGCCAGTGCAATTAACTGGAGGTAAGGGCTCTATGCTAGCTAATGTTGCTAGAGGAGGAGCTGATATAGGTGCTAGCCCTGAAGAAATGGAATGGATTGAGTCAAAGTTCTTACCTCAAGCTCAAAAGTTCTTACATTACGGTAAGGAGCCTTTGAAAGAAGGGTATCATACTAGGTATGAGTATGGCGGTGCTGGAGATTTTACAGATAAAGATAAAGGTTTATATGAATCTGTTGCTAAAAAGCTTATCGCATCTGAGTTAAAGAGAGCTGGCGGAGAAAAGAACATAGATAAGTTTATTTCTTCATGGAGAGGTAAATCATACGAAGATGACCCCGAATATTATGATTTTATAAAAGAACAGGTAATGATGGATAATGTATTATCAGAACAAGGCTCTGAAGCTTTTTAAATAATGTATACTATAGATATTCACCATAAAGGTGACAAAAAACCTACTGCTTACAAGATATATAGGAAAGAAGAAGCAGATGACAAAAAAATCAAATATAAAGCATGGAGAGAAGCTGAAGAAGGAGATTACGCCATATCCGATGATAAATACGTGGCTAAAGTCATCAGCAAGTCTACCTATAAGCCTACTAGTGTTTATATTAGGCTTCCCTATGGTTATACTTTTTATAATCCTCGTTATACTTCCGTTAAGCTTAATGCATCGGGCAGGAAAGCAAATAATACAATTTCTGGGAAAACTCATTGGGAAGTGTTGTCAGGTGGTCAAAAGATGAAAAACTTAGCAATGGTCTATGCACAGACTATGGACTACGATAAAACAATCAATCACGTTCTAGATAATCCAAGTGATAGTACTAAAATCATGTGGAAGAGAAGAATGAAGAAGGAGAAATTCAAAGATATGGTAAGAGAAGAATTACAGAAGTTACTTCAAGAGCATGGCTTAACAGAGGCTTATACCTTAGAATTACTTGAAGAGACTATTAAAAAAGCAAAAGCCAAAGGCGATGTTACTAATCTAATGAGAGCTGTTGATAATCTGCAGGATATGCATGGTATGAAAGAAAAGCATCTTGTTAAGACTGTAGAACAAATAGAGGCTACTAGTAATGTCAAACTAATAGATGAGCTTAGGGAAGAAGAAGATAAGCTTATTGCTACAAGAACAACTACTAAAGAAGAGGGATAATGTCTAAGTATGCTTCTCCACAAGATAGTACTTTTCACGCTTTTTTAAAACAAGCTAAAATCCCTGCTAATAGTAAAAGAGCTAATGTTTTAAAAGCCCAAATGCTTGCAGGGGGAATGCCTTTTATTAAAACAAGCGATGATAAAAACCTAAGAGCATCATTTTCCGATGCTCGCTCTTATGAGATTGAACCTTCAAAATTCAGAAAAGGGCTTTTTGGAAAACTACATCCAACTGAGTGGTCTCACGTTAGAGGAAGTACTCCAGATACATTGCATATCAAAGAAGGGGATATTAATGATATGTTAGCAGAGTTAACTCATGCTATTCAATTTAATAAACCTCAAGCGGCTAGAGATAGTTTGAATTGGGAAAATACTCGCCAATATAAAGAGTTAGGTGATTTACACAGATATTATACTCCTAAAACTGTTGAATTTCAAGCACATAGAGAAATAGAACCAGGTCTTAGAAAAGAGTATAATAAAGCTAATAGAAAAGATTGGTTTGATAAAGCAAGAGGTTTTAGTTTTTTAGATTATGTAAGGTCTTTTTTCTAGTGGATTATGAAGAGAAGTATGAGCAATTACAAGCTCTTAAAAAACTACGTAACAACATGGCTTTATTCGGGAAGCACTGCTTTCCCACGGCTCTTAAAAAAGCTACACCCCCCTTTCATAATGAGGTTTATGCAAATTTATCAAATGATGAAAAACGCAGGGTTTTAATAGCTGCTCCTCGTGGAACGGCTAAATCAACTGTTACTACACTTATATTTCCTTTATGGAAAGCGGCTTTTAAAGCAAGTACAGATGAATTATTTATAGTTATAGTATCTGAGTCACAAGCTCAGTCTATTAACTTCTTATCAAGGATTAAATATCATTTGACTCATAGTGATAGATTTAGACAAATATTTGGGGATATGGGACCTAATACTGCTAAAAGATGGACTCATACTGATATTGTACTTGCTAATGGAACTAGAATGATAGCAGTTGGTACTGGACAAAGAGTTAGGGGTTTTATTGAAGGAGATACCCGTCCTAACTTAATTATAGTAGATGACTTTGAATCAGAGTTAAATGCTTATACTCCTGAAGCTAGAGCTAAGAATAGAAAGTGGATGACAGAAGCAGTTATTCCAAGTTTGTCTGATGAAGGTAGAATTGCTATGATAGGCACGGTTATATCAGAAGACTGCTTTTTATGCTGGGCAAAAGAATCTAGCGCATGGAATGTATTATGGTTTTCTATATGGGATGAAGACGAAAAGAGTATTTGGCCTGAAAGATTTCCAAGAGACAGGATATTGGCCATAAAGGACGAGTTTTCGTCCGTAGGGAATATCAATGGATTCTATCAGGAATACATGAATATAGCCCAATCTCCTGATGATGCTCCATTTCAACCTGATTGGATTAAAATACATCATTATGACTATAAGCGTAAACAAGGTCAAAATTTGCTAATTAAAAATAAAGGATTAGAAAATGAAGAAATCAAGCCTGTTGAACTGTATACTGGAGTGGACCCTGCAAGTTCTTTGTCTGCTAGGGCTGACTATTTTGTTATTGCTACTATCGCCATTGATTCCGATAATAATAAATATGTTGTAGATATTTATAGAGATAGAATATCCCCAGCAGAGCAGCCTCAAAAAATAATAGACACATATAAAAAGTTTAAACCTAGGAGAGTTAAGGTTGAAACTGTTGGTTATCAAGAAGCTTTAAGAACTGCTGTAAGAGAAATAATGAGAGAAGAAAATTTATATATACCAGGTTTAGAATCTGGTGTCAAACCAAGAAATAGTAAATCGGAAAGGTTATTATCGCTAGTACCATTGTTTGCCAAAGGGACTTTTTACTTTAGGGCAGAAGATATAAAAGCTCAACAAGAGTTTTTGTCGTATCCAAAAGGAAAGCATGATGATATAATGGATGCTATTTGGACTGCTTTAGATGGAGCAAAACCCTGCAGAATAAAAGAGTTTGAGAAATTATCTGATGAAGAATGGAGAAATCCAAAGAAAAACCTTGATTGGATGACAATGTAATGCGTAAATTAAGATGATGGATAATAATAAAAAAGACATAGTTGACGAAACTCTTCAGCTTTTTGACGATTACTCTAGCAAAAGAGATAATTGGGCACTTCAAGCAAAAGAAGATAAAGAATTTAGATTAGGCAAGCAATGGACTGCCGAGCAAAGAAAAGCATTAGAAAGCAGAGGTCAAGCTCCTATAGTTATTAACAGAGTTCATCCTGCAGTTGAGTCTGCTAAAGCAATGTTAACAGCTAATAGACCTTCTTTTAGATGTGCTCCAAGAGAAGATTCTGATAATAAAGTAGCACATGTTATGAGCGCTCTTCTTACTTATATGTACGATATATCAGATGGAAGAAGTGTTATTCGTCAAGCAGTTGATGATTATTATACTATGGGTATGGGTTTTATACAAGTATATCAAGACCCTTCTAAAGACATGGGAAAAGGTGAAGTTTGTTTTCATGATGTAGACCCATTAGATGTATATGTTGACCCAAATAGTCGACATAAGCTTTTTGACGATGCTGAAAATATAATTATATCAAAATTATTTACTAAAGACCAGGCAAAGCAATTATATCCTTTATATAGTAAAGCTATTGATAACGCTCAATCTGATTCTGGAAACAAAGTAGATTTTAATGCTCCTTGGACAGAAAGAGAAGATGATGGTGAAGTTACCTTTCCAGAGGATGTTGGAAGAGTAAACAATCAAGAGTATGTTAGAGGTTATGAAAGATATTATAAAGTTGATGTAACCGAATTTAGAACTTATGAAACTTTTTCTGGCAAAGAAGAGTTATTAGCTGAAGACCAGTATGAACTTTATTCACAGAGACCTGCATGGATAATGCAAGGACAAATAATAACTGATGCTGAAAAAGCTAATAGTTTATACGCTCAATTGCAACAGCAAAGACAGCAAGCTGTAGAACAGAAGATACAAGAGCTTTCTTATGCAGGGTATAATGATGATGAGGCTAGAGCTTTGGCTGAAGATGAAGTGCCTCAAATAGAATTTGAAGAAATTACTTATGCTGACTTAATGATGAAAAAAATGATAGAAGTTGTTAAGATTACTAGCAAGAAGGTTAAACAATGTGTAATTATAGGGGAAACAAAGTTATACTCAAGAGTACTTCCTTTAGACAAGTATCCTATAATTCCTATGATTAATGTTCACACAAGAACTCCTTATCCTGTTTCAGATGTTAGAATGATTAAAGGATTACAGGAGTATATAAATAAAACACGCTCTTTGATAATAGCTCATGCTACTACAAGTACTAATACTAAAATATTAGTTCCTGAGGGTAGTGTTGATATGAAAGATTTCGAAGAAAAGTGGGCTCAACCTGGAGTAGCTATACCTTACGACCCTACTGACGGCGCTCCTATGCCAGTTCAGCCCACTCCCCTCCCAAATGAATTATATCAAAATGAGCAAACAGCTAAAAATGATATTGACCATGCTTTAGGCTTATATGAAATGATGATGGGCAATTCTCAGAATGCGCCTGCTACGTATAAAGCTACTATAAGTATAGATGAATTTGGCCAAAGAAAGATGAAATCTAAATTGGCTGATATTGAAGCTGCTTTAACTAGGGTTGCTCAAGTAGCTATTCCTTTAATACAGCAGTTATATAAAACTGAAAAGATTTTTAGAATTGTTAATCCTAATAATTCACTAAGTGAGTATGTGATTAATAAAAAACTAGTAGATGATAAAACTGGTGAAATAAAGCTAATGAATGATATTACTATAGGAAAGTATGATATAATAGTAGTAACTGGCTCTACAATGCCAAGTAATAGATATGCAGAACTTGAGTTCTATATGGACGCATATCAGAAAGGTATTATAGATAGACAAGAAGTTCTTAAAAAGACCGAAGTATTCGATATGGAAGGTGTAATGGAAAGAACTGATATGATAGCAAAACTGCAAGGACAATTAGAACAAGCTGGAGAGCAAATTAAAAAGCTTAAAGGCGATTTGCAGACAAGAGATAGAGAAGCTGTCAATCTTAGAAAGAAAGTTGAAGTTGAGAAATTCAAAGGAGACCTCGGCAGTGTTAGCAATAAAGCTAAAATGGCTGGGACTTTATATGAAAAACGACTCGATGACAACTTATCCACTATAAAATCGCAAATTACAGATGCGGTATCAAAAACCAGCTCACCCTCTTCTGGTGGAGTAGAGGCAGCTAAAAGGAGAAAGAAATAAATGACACAAGATAATATACAACAAACAGACACCCCTCAAGAAAGTGCCGAACAACAACAATATGCTTCTTTAGAAGAAGCTGTATTTGGTTCAGAGGGCTCTGATGCAGTATCAAGTGCTTTTACTAATGGCAATGAAGGAAATACTGAAACAGCTCCAGAAACAACTGGACAACCTGAAGTAAGTACGCAAGAAACAACTGAAACATCTCAAAATTCGAACGACCAGAATAGATACCAATATTGGCAATCTCAAGCGGACAAGTACAAAAATGAGTTAGAGGCTATGAAGCAAACTCAACAGCAGGCTCCTGTTCAACAACAAGCCCCTGTAGAAAACGCTGAACCTCAAGTTGAAGAGTTTCCAGCAGCTCCTGCAAAACCAGAAAGACCTAGAACATTTAGTAGAGAGGAAGCTTATAACGACCCCTCTAGTGAGAGTGCTAGGTATATGGACGAGTTAGAAGGATGGCGTGATGACATGAATGAGTATAACTCACTTAAAAGTCAATATCAAACAGCTATTATTGAGGATAAATTTAATAAGATGGAGCAACAAAGAGTTGATGCAGCTAAAAGACAACAAGCTGCTCAACAACAAGCTGCTCAAGAATCTGAAATTAAATCTCATGTAATGGGGCATTATGGTATGACTGAAACTGAGACTGCTGATTTTATGTCAAAAATGTCTGACCCTAACTCAATTACTATCGATAATCTTGTCCAATTATATAGGCTTCAAAATGGAGGAGGTGCACAACAAGTTGCTCCTTCTACACCAGAACCTAGTCAAGCTTTTACTCAAACACAGAATGCTCAACAAGTGCCTTCACCTATGGGTGTAATGCCTTCTGGGAATTCTAATGTTGATGGTAGAGCGTTTGAGGATAAAGTTATGGATACTATGATAGGGAATTTCAATAGTAAAAACCCTTGGAAGTAATTTAATTAATCGCCCTACCCGAAGGTCTATTTTAGGCAGTTGAAGATGGGCAAAATGAGGATGGAAAAATGGCAGACGCAACAGTATGGTCTGGCTCGGCTGGCAATACACTGAATTCTGGCGTTAGTCTTGATAGCACAAGACGTAAGTTTAATTTCGGTGAAAGAGTAGCAGAGTTAGCACCAGTACAAAGTCCATTCTTCGTATATTTATCGAAGGTGGCAAAAAAAGCTACTAATGACCCTGTGTTCAAATTTCTTGAGCAGAGACATCAGTGGCAAAGACGTAACTTTGAAGTAAAAACAGCTTGGGATTCTGGCAGTGAAACTGCAGGAACTGCAATAGACGCTGGAGACGATTTGGCTATTACAGCAAAATACGACCAATATGGAAAAATAAGTTCGGCAAATAATCATTGCGAATTTATAGTTCCAGGTGCTGTTATAGCAATTCAAGCAGATAGTGGTACAGTCTACAAATTTAGAGTAGACCCAGGTGCAACAGTTGAAAGAGCTAATACTACTTCAGATGGAAAATACATCAACCATGATACAAACACTACTGGTGAAACTATGATTACTGGTGAATCTTTAATACCATTGCAAGATATTGGAGCAGGTGAAGCTTTTGCAGCTGGTAATAAAGGTCAAGTGATTGGTAGTGCATGGGCTGAAGGAACTGATTCTCCTGTTGGTTGGGAAGATTCTTTATTCGACAGAGAAGGATATTGTCAAATATTTAAAACTGGAATGAATATCTTTTCAGGAACAGCTTTAGCAACAGAGTACAGAGGTATTGCTAATGAGTTTCAAAGAATTTGGCAAGATAAGCTTATGGAACATAAAATGGACATAGAACAAGCTATGTTATTTAGTACAGGAATGGCTTCTAACGAAACAGGTGCTGCGGCATCTGCTAGAACAACATGGGGTATTTTACCTTATACTGAATCATATGGCAAAATCTATAACATGTCTTATAGCTCATCTGGTTATGATGCGTTTTTAGATGCGATGGAAGATTTCTTCGCTCCTGAATCTGGTAATAGTGGTAATAAATTAGTATTGGCTTCAAGAAAAGTTATTACTTACTTAAACAAATTAGGAAGTGGAAGCTTCTTAAATAACTCTGTAGGTGCTTCTCAATATAGATTAGATGTAGAATCAGTACCTGGTGCTTTCGGGCATACAGTAACAATGGTAAATACTATTTTTGGTAATTTACACTTTGTTCAAGAGCCTTTATTAAGAGGCCCTTGGGAAGATTACTGCGTTGCAGTCGATATGAAGAACGTAGCTTATAGACCACTAGTGGGTAATGGTGTTAGTCGAGACACCTTCATTGAAACTAATGTACAAGACAATGGCGTTGATGGTAGGCAAGACCAAATCATCACTGAATGCGGCTTGGAAATTAGTCTTCCTGAAACTCATGCAATTCTTAAGTTTTCTTAAGGTAGGAGGTTATTATGGCTTGGACAGAAGATAGTGTAGGTGGTGTTAAAAGAATGTATAACCTTGACTTAGGAACTACTTTAAATGCAAACGGAACAGCATTAACGAATGCTACTGCTGCTCTTTCAGATGCTATTAAAGTAGGGACAAATGTATCCTTAGACACTATAAGTGTAACTACAGAAATTGATGACGCTTCTAGCGGAGCAATTGTTGTGGATTTATATGCTTGTAATACTGAAGATGGTACATATGTTAAGGTTGCAGATGATGTCGCTACGGCATACGGTAGTGGTGGTAATGCAAATGGTTATACTGGAGGAACAGTTAACTTAGCATTATATCCATATCCTTTCTTTAAAATAGCTTTACATTCAGCGGCTGATGAAAGCTCTAATCATTTTAGAGTAATCGTTTCTCAAGCTGATGGTGCTATTGGAGATTTGTCAATTGGTGGTATCGGTGCTGACCCATCATAGTGGTTAGTTTAATTAATAATATAGAGGGGGCTTCGGCCCCTTCTATTAACTAGGAGAAAGAATGAGTGATTTAACGATAACGCAAGCTGGCGTATCTGTTGCTAAAAAATCAGGTGGAGAATTTCTTACTGCTGATAAAAAGCTAAATCAAATGAGAGTTAATCTTGTTGATGCATCATTAACTACTTTAGCTGGAGCTATTGGAAATAATGAAGTTGTATCTCAAAGCATAAAACTTGAAAATGCTGTGTCAGTAAAAGGTGGATATGGCATTATTCAATCTATTACTTTAAATAACGCAGACACAGAAATGCCTGTGTTAGATTTAGTATTTACACAAGTAAGTACTGCAATAGCAGATAATTTAAGCGAAGCTGTAGGTAACGGTGTATCTGACTTAGATGATACATTTCAGAGTGTTTTAGGGGTAGTAACTATAGCAGATTGGTCAAATCTTGTTGATAGTACTATTTGTACAAGAATTAACGTAGGATTAGTTATAAAAGCTGCATCTGCATCAAGAGATATTTATGTTCATGCAATAAACAGAAGTGGAGCTGATTTTACTCCGACTGCTACTGACGATTTATACTTAAGAGTAGGAATAGTACAAGACTAATGTTTAGTTCCTCTTGCTCAATAAGAAATGATTTTCAATCTGGAGAATTCCAACATGCATGGAATCATGACGGGACAGATAATGCTGTAATATGGGCAGGGCATCCTGCTTTAGCAGACCAGCCATTTACAATTATGTTTTGGTATACTGGCGGAACAGCTTTTCATGTAACAGGGCTAAGGAATAATACGTCAAATAAATACTTTGGGTTTGAGGCTGGTCTTGATGGGTCTTTTCCTACAATAGAATTTAATCTTTCTGGCCTTGCAGGGCTTAGTTCAAGGCAAAGTTCATATACAACCCAATGGGGACATATATGTGTATCTGCTGATAGAAGTGGTAATGCTATTGGATATTATAATGGAAAGCCTGTTGACACTTCTGCTACTGGACATCGAGATAATGTCTTATCTTTAAATTTAGAAACATATGCAGGTGTTGCAGATATTAAGAAGTCTGGAAGAAATTTACATACCGATACTGGATATTCCTCAGGTAAAGTAGGGGAATTTGTCGTATATGATACAAATCTTAATGCTGCTCAAGTTAGAGCCTGTTATAATGGAGCAGAGCCTTATGACCATAAAAATGGAGCTGCAGCAGCTAATTTAACTTATTGGCTTAGGTGTAATCCTAAAATGAGAGTAGATGCTACTAATTGCCCAACAGGCAATAGAAGTGGTAGTAGTCATGTTATAAGCAGAAATTTTGATTCTACAAAATATGCTGACCCACAAAACTTTAGCGATTCAGATATAATATCTGCTAGTGTTGGGAAAAATGCATAATGGAATGGGTTATAGTTCCTATAGGCGATGTAACCGATGAAATGATTAGTAACTCTTGTCAAACATCAAGAGATACTTTAAGATTAAGTTTAGATGAAAGCAAGGCTATATTAAAATGGAATGGAGATACTCCATCTTGCTTTGAAGGAATGACGACTTATAGTCATTCAGAGATATTAGAAATTTTAAATAACTCAGAATGGGTTGAAGAAGAAGAAGGAGAGTAAATGGCTTGGAGTAATATACATAGAACAGTTGGTAGTAATGGGCAGGTAACAGTTGAAACTGGCTACTGGGAAGAAACTATTAATCTTTTAGACTGGAGTTCTAGTGGTAATAATGGAAAGTCTGCTTATACTAGTCCTATTCCTATATCGCACGATAAAATGTTTACAGTACTTGTAACTTTTTCTGAAGATGTAGCAGATATTGATACTTGGATTAGGGTTGAACATAGTATTGACAAGACTGTATGGCATAATGAAGCTCAATCTGGTGAAACTATTTTAAGTCCAGCAGACCTTACAGGCGGTAGCGATGTTTCAAAATTAGCTTTATTAGATGATAGTGATTGGGATTGGGGTACTATAAAATATTATTTTGTATACGACCCTGAAGTTCATGGAGGAGGAAGATATATAAGATTTGGATATAGCGATGATGGTAATGATAACCAGAGTAGCGAGACAATAAAGTGGCAAATAATACCACATTAATTTTAACAAAGGAGAAAGTAAAAAATGGCAAGAGAAGATGTAGGAAAACAAAGAGTCCATATTGATTTAGTAGGAGCTACTAATATGGGAACTACTATGGCTAAAGGTTTTACTAAAGCTAAGCCTAAAAAAAGCAAACCAATGGTTAAAAAGCCAAAATATGTTGCAAAGGAAAAGAATATTGCTAAAAAAGCTAAAGGCTCTAAGTTTAATATTAAAGATAAGCCAAAGCTTCCACCAAAAAAGAAACCTTAGTGGGCAAAAAGTTAGCGAACAGATTTTCATCTAGTGTTGGGAATCCTTGGCATGGTCAAGAGCCTGACACTAGGAGAAAACTGAATATTGATAAAGGTAAAGTAAAGAAAGGTAAGAAATAATGCCAACTGATGGTGGAACAATAGCGAATAGAATAACAGACTTAATAGGCTCTCAATATACAGATGCTGCGTATTATGGAGATTTAATTAACGCTGCTATTAATGAGATAGCAGATATGGTTTCTGAAGATTTATTAATGAAGTATTCTAAAACACCAGGGATTTTAGAATCTAATTCAGAGTGGCTTGTAGAAGATAGAAAAATTTTAAAAGTTACTAGAGTTGACTCTGATAGCAGTGGAATAGAAAGAGAGTGTTTGCCAGTAGATAGAGATGTTTTTTCAAGAGCTTCAGATTCTAATAGTATTTATAAGGCAACTGTATATAGCCCTATTTATCATTTAGATAGTGCTAATGATGGAGCTGCTACTTTGAAAATACTTCCAGAGCCTACAACACCTCAAAAAGGCAGAATATGGTATTTTTCATATATAGCAGACTCTGCAGATACTTCTGGGGTTACAGGCGCTACACTAAATAGTTCTTATTATTTGCCAAGTAACTTAATACATGCAATAGCATTAAAAAGTTCTGTTAATATTTTAAGTGCATATATTAGCAATCAAGTTCAAGATGAAGAAGATTCTGAGCTGTTAGGAATGGTAAATGCACAAAAACAATCTTTAGAAGGGCAATTTCAAAGCGAAATACAAAGATTTATGGATGAGTCAGGAAAACCAGGGAGTGAATAATGACAGCTAAAGAAATGATAGAATTAGTACAACAACATCATCCTCATATGGGCGAAACAGAAATAGTTAAGCTTTTAAATAGAGCAAAGAACGACTTTTGTGCTAAAACTGAAATACTTAAAACAACAAAAACTATTAGCACTGTTGCAAATCAAAGATATTACAATTTAGATAAAACTATATTAAAAATAAAAGATGTTTGGCTAGATAGTGTTAAAATACCTAGACTTATAGACAAACCTATAATAGACGATACTGATTCGGGAGAATATTAAAATGGCTAATAAAACTGATAGATTTTGGTATATAGATAGACAAGAAGTAGATACAAGTCTTAATCCAGATGCTTCTACTGCTGTTTTAGGATTGGTAGAAAAAGGGACAAATATGGTTTCTAGAAATGGTTTCTCTACAGATTATAGTTCAATATCAATTGCAGGCTCTAATAATTTAAGGCTATATGTAATAGCTCGAGATTCGGATTTGGCAGTAGATAATTTGACAAGTGTATATTCAAATATTCCCGAACAATTTCATGAGGTTTTAGTTAGCAAGGTAATAGCTAATGGATATAAAGACCCTAGAAATAAAGATTTACAAAGCGCTCAATTTTTTGACCAAGAGTATAATATAGGAGTAAAAGAAGCTAAAAAGTTTTCACGTAGTGATTATAAAACAGTCGGCTTTATAAAGCCACAGGATTTTTAAAATGGATTACTTGAATGTATTAGAGAAGTTCGGAATACCTTTATCCGTAGCTATCTTTTTTGGATTCTTTATATGGAAACAAAATAGGTTTATACAAGATGAGCTTCAAAAAGAATTAAGAGAAAGTTTTACTAGAGTAGAGCATATTATAGTCAAACTAATAGACCAGCAAAAGAAGATGCAATTAGAGCAAAAAGGTATTGAAAACAGCTTTAAAACTTTAGTAGAGGTTATAGCAGCTTTAAGTGGAAATGGTTTAAAAGATAAGTTTTTAAGAATGCAAGAAAGAAATGAAAACAGAAAGTACTAAAAAAATATTAACAGAACTCACTATTCATATTACTAAAATGAATGGTGATATAGAGCATATAAAAGAAAAAGTTAATGCTAATAATGAGCATCTTGAAAAGATAAATGGAAGATTGAGAGATGCTGAAAATAGTATTACAGCTATGAAAACAATAGGAACTACTTTTACTTTTATTATAGGAGTAGTACTTGCATGGTTAGGTATAGATAGATGATTGAATGGGGATACTTCATGTTAGGATTTATTGTAGTATTCTTTGGAGGGCTTTATTTTATATTTAACTTTGACATTGATTTAGATTTTACGGAAAAAGATGATGATGATAAGTGGGAGTTTTAGATGTTACAAGCTATAATAGTTAAAAAGGTTTTAGACATAGTTATGAAGCAAATCTTGAAAAAGTTCAAATTAGACAAGATTCAAAAGTATGTTGAAGAGCCAAATGTGCTTGACAAAAAAGTTTCTAAAATTGAAAAAAGTTTAAAGA
>VTLG01016213.1_pt1 | contig 51468 bp, 68 predicted proteins | sample 4694571 | NCBI WGS metagenome assembly VTLG01 (sample SAMN12604809, study PRJNA352737) | marine metagenome | biome: ENVO:00000447; feature: ENVO:00000209|ENVO:00000569|ENVO:01000036; material: ENVO:00002151; isolation source: viral sequences binned using virsorter ... | reverse complement strand
TACCCAGAGTGATGCGGGAACGGATGACCTGGACACGATTACCGCTGGAACCAATGTTGCTGCTGGCTTTGTGTTGCATGTTCGCCCAGAGAGTGGGGCAAGAACAGTTGTGCTAAAAAACGGCACGAGTGGGTCTGATAATTTGGATCTTGGGGCTGACGTTACTCTTGATGAGACTTATAAAACCTACAGTCTGGTTTACGATGGAACAAACTGGAGGCCGTTATCGTACACATCAACCACAACCCCCACTTTTGCATCTCTCAGTCCACTGACTACACGGGGCGACACACTTGTGTCATCAAGCGGTACAGTCACCGGAACTCGATTGGCTGTCGGAGGGTGGGGAACTAATCTCGTTAGTGATGGCACCGATGCAACATGGGGTGCGGGTTATCGAGACATCGCACTAACGCTTGCCGATGTGAGTAATACCACGGCCAAGACAACTGCAATCACCACCGAGGTTATTCCTGCTGATATGTGGACTATCGGCTCCTTTTTAGAAATAGATGTTAGTGCTGCGGTGGTCAACAACACCGGCAGCACAAGAACAACAACTTTTGAATTTAATTTTGGTGATGGAAGCCAGACACAAAGTAAGGATTGGGAGAATGGGTCAACAGTTCGATACCAGTGGTGGCGTATCTATGTCATGCGGAAAGATTCTGATGAGTTGATTATTCCGTTTAGTGGGCCAGCGTATTACTACGCGGGATGGAACCCCGGACAGGGTAGTCAGTTAAGAATGACAGTTAACAATTTCGATTCCGCTAGCGCGTTCACAATAGCATTAACATTTGCAACGGCGAGCGCCTCTTACTACTGCTCTCCGCAAGCGGGCCAAGCCAGATTCTACAAAAAGGAATAACCATGGCACATCACATAGATGAGTTCAATGAAGTTAATGATTTGGCAACGAGTGACATTCGACGGGTAGCAACAGCCCTTGTGAACATTATGGCTGACAAGCTTGAACTTGATCCCGATGAATTGTTTGAGGAGTTTGAATCGGCGTTGTCAGCACAAGTAATTAACGATCCAGATTCGCCTCCACCACCGATTGAGGATGTGTCTCCGAGACTCTAGCGATGGTGACTGGCAATGGAGAATGGAATGAAATGAAACGCTTGGTCTTATCCAAGATGGATGAGCATACAGCGAAGCTTGACCAGTTACATAGGGATATAGTCGAGCTTGAAAAAAACGTCGCCATCATTTCAGACAGAGAGGATCGTGAACTACTTGCAGCGCGTTCCGTCGCCGTGAAATGGGGAACTGGAATTGGTGCTGTAGTCTCCGCGATGGTGAGTGGTGCCATTGGAGTGTTCCGTGGACAGTGATATCAAAAAGATTTTGAACGATGTATTGGAAAGAGAAGGTTGGCCGAAGTATACAGAGCATCCACACGATAGAGGTGGTCCAACAAAAGGCGGGATAACAATTAGGACGTTAGAGCAATGGCGTCAGCGTCGTGTTACTCGACAAGAATTGGAACGCCTTCCAAAAAATGAAGCGTTGGCTATTCTTGAACGTCGTTATGTAGATTCAAATGGTATTAACAAAATCCAAAATAGAGTTCTGCGGGAACAAGTTATTGATAACGCTGTATTGTCTGGTCCAGTATTAGCAGCAAAGGACTTACAAACCGTATTGGACGTAGACGTAGATGGAATCATTGGAACCAAAACCCTAACAGCCCTTATCGCACAAGACCAAGAATACATTTCAAACAAGCTTGCCGTTGTTCGTTCCTTAAGACTTGCGAGGTTTGTTCAGAAAAATCCTAAGCAATTAACTTTCCTAGTTGGTTGGCTAAGGAGAACATTAGGTTTTGTTACATAACATTAATGTTTGCGAACAAACCAAAACCAATTCAAACAAAACCAAATGTTACTTGAACAAAACCAAATGTATGTTTGGTTTTTGTTTATGTTTGGTTCAAAAACATAAGGAACAAATGCAAATGTTACCCGGGTAACCAAAATCCCATTTGCATGTACTGTGTAAGTCCAGAGACTCGAAAACGCTATAAAACCGAAATAACCTCATTTTTTTTGAAGTATTTTGGCTGTTTTCTCTAACGTTTTAGGCTGTTTTGAGAATCCTTAAAAACCTTAATGTTTTCGGCCAAAATAAATTTCCGTCACCCCCCCTTAAAACAATGGGGTTTTCTCATACGTAATATAATTATTACGTTACATCGTTCTTTTAAAAGTGAATAGCGGGTGGCGGGGCACTACGAGGTAGGCGAGCCAAACGCAAGCGAATTGAAAAGTAGCGAGTAAGGGCAGAGGCGGTCAAAGCATCGGCGGCGCGCAAGCGATTCCCAAAGCTACAAAATAAAAATTCGGACTAGCTGGAAAGTCAGAGACCAGCCAAAGAGTTCATCGCAACCGTAGCGGGTTAGCGATTACTGCAAAGACATTCAAGCCTCTTTCAAACATCGCGCAATGCGATTGAGACATTGGTAGTGTCCCGGCAGTTTATTTTGGAAAGCTTTTTGGACACGGTAAGCGAAGCGAGAACATTGGACCAACGGTCGTCACCTCTCGTGGTATTACCGCGCACCAGATAAGCCAGTTGGTAATTCCATCCCACTGTAAAAGTGATTCGGTGGATTTACCCGCTGCCAAATTTAAATTGTTGAAACGGGTTAACTACTTTTTGGAAAGCTTCAGTCCCTGAACTCAGATTCACTGCTTGCTACTTCGTAACACGCCAAGGCGGAATAAACGATGTAACGGCTCTCGGTGAATCGAAGGATACGGCTCGCAAATAAATAAGCGACTTGTCGCTGAAATACATAAGCGGGTCGTTCCAGTTAGTCGTTCGGTCTTTTGGTCGAGCGCCTAATTGGAACGATTACTTAAAACTCAAATTCATCAACGTATGAACAAAGGAGATACACCATGAAGTGGATAAGGAATGCAACACGCGTAGCGATATATCAACGAGATGGTTTGGCCTGTGGTTACTGTGGCCAAGGAATAGAAGATGGCGCGCAGCTTACGCTCGACCATTGCACCCCACGCTCCAAAGGTGGTTCAAACGAACCGTCCAATTTAATTACCTGCTGCCACGATTGCAATAGCCGTCGCGGTGACATGCCAATGTCTAGGTTCGCAAAAGTTATCGCAAGCGAATTTGGTCGGACCGTTACAGGTCGCACAATCGCAAAGCATATTCAAGCATGCCGTAAGCGCAAGTTGGATCGCAAGGCTGCTCGGATAATCGTTCGGAACCGTAACGTTGAAATTCAAGAACTACTCGCAGCACGAGCTTAACTAACCAACAACTAATTCTAAACAGTGGTCAACGAACCACGAAGGAGACTGATATGAAACGCGGACGAGTTTACGTAAAGTGTGACGGATGCACATGGTCCTTTAGTAGACGAGAGTTCAAGAAACAACTGAAGCGTGTTGCTGAACAGAATGTGGATTTCGATTTGGATAAAGGACGCATGGTGGTCGATGAGACTCCTTATCGTTTGGAAGATGTAAACGATATGGAATGCGCCAATGAAATCTTGGAGAACTTTTAATAGGAGATACCAGCACAGGACGCATCATTCAAATGGATGGTGCGTCCGATGGTGTTATCTCGTAGCACCCAACAATCGTATTCGCCAAAGTGCGAAGGAGAAAAACAATGACAAACTTACAAGCGCAACTCGCAAACATTCGACCAGCCGTTGTAAAGAACACGCAGGTTAAAACTTCATACGACCGACAGACGGTCGATGCTTCGTTCATCGTCCGATACGAAAGTTCAAAAGTTCAAGAGCTTCGGAAAAATAGTTAAGCGTTGCTCGGGCGCATGACTAATTCGGTCATGCGTCCCATGGAGCGTTTACGTTCCGTTCGGTTACATTCATTTATTCAATGCGGTCAACGAACCGCGAAAGGAAAACATCATGGCTAACGTAAGACGACCTACCAACGACAACATTTCAATATCGCAAATCGCAAATCGCAAAGACATGCCAACCGACGCAAGAGAGAAGTTGCAAGATGTGCGTGAAACAATTAACCACATGCAACCAGACGTTACTCTCTCGGTAACGGTTATCAAACGTGACGGCATGCCAGTGACGTTCACCGCTAACACTCGCAACGAAGTTGAACTGAAAATTTATCAGTTGGTTCGGGAGTGGAAAGTTTATCTCTCAAAGATTGGCGAGGTTGAAGTTGGTCACCATAGTGAGTCAATGATTGAATCCTATCGTCAACTTACTTACGGTGCCGAGCCAATGCAGGTTTTCGTTGCTCATAGTTTCCGAAACGACCCGCTCAACAATTACGTTGTGAGCGCAACAGTTGGTTCATACCTCTCTGGTATGACACACGCGGAAGATTCGCACTGGCGCGTACTTCCTAAGATGGTCTAGTTGAGATAGCAGCACAGGGTGCACCATTACGATGGTGCATCCGATGGTGTTATTTGAACACCGAACAATTAACCGAAGCCAATGTGCTTCAGAAAGTAAAACAGAACAATGGCAATAACAAATGTAGTAAGTAACGTAATGGATGCACGCGCTGTAGGAACTCCTCTTATCGCAGTCGAGACACCCGACCCGGGTGCTACCCGACAGGCACTTGAGGCTCACATCAATAGCAAATCCAAACCAGTGCCAACGTATATTTGGGACGTTGCCGAAGGGCTTCGCCCAACCAATACGATTGCCGAAGATACCTTCGGTCAAATGCTAGAGCCGTTCGGTGGCGACCAACTAGCCACCATCCAACCTTTGGCAGCCTTACAGTGTTTGAAAAAGGCTCCAAAGTTTTCGTTCGTTCTCATGGCGAACATGCAACGCTTCTGGTCGGAACAAACTTACGACCCGTCAGTGGTGCAAGCGGTTTGGAATCTACGCAACTGGTTCAAGACCTCAGGGCGCACGTTAGTTTTTACCGTGCCGAGTTGCACGCTTCCTGCCGAGTTACAAAACGATGTAGTCGTATTCACTGAGGAGCTTCCAACCAGTGACGAGCTACGACCAATGATTCAAAAGCTTCATAAGGGCACAGCCGATTCATTGGAGAAACAAAGCGATGGCAAGTTGACGTTTAAGCAGCCTGATGATTCCTTCATGCAACAGGCAGTGGACTCGTTGTCTGGTCTCGCAATGCAGCAAGCAGAGCAGGTCACTTCAATGGCGATTCTGAAAGGCCATCAAAGTGAGAAGGATAACGATGGAAAAAATTGTGGAGACACAATGGACCTAGATACGTTGCGCCATCAACAGCGTCAACAAATCGAACAGACTCCCGGCCTTCAGATTTTTGATGGTCAGAACAACTTCGATGATATCAAAGGTCTGGATTCCCTTACCGGATTCCTTCGCTCTGTTATTAACGGCAAGCGCAAACCAAAGGCGTTCATCTTCATCGATGAAATCGAAAAGATGTTTGCCGGTGCCACTGGTCAAGGCGGTGGCGATTCCTCTGGGACTTCTCAAGAGCAGCTTGGATATATCTTGCAGCACTTGGAAGATACACAGTCACGCGGTTGCATCTGTGTAGGCCCTCCCGGAACTGGTAAGTCCGAACTCGCAAAGTCTGCTGGTAACGAAGCCGACTGTTGGACCGTGAGTTTAGACCTTGGCGGTATGAAGGGATCGCTCGTTGGTGAATCTGGCGAACGGACTCGGCGCGCGTTGCGCGTTGTCGAGGCGTTGGCACAGGGCGGTGCGTTTTGGATTGCGACTTGCAATTCAATCGAATCGCTCCCGCCAGAACTTCGCCGACGTTTTTCATACGGGACTTGGTTCGTTGATCTTCCTACTGCCGAAGCTCGCAAGGCACTCTGGAAGCATTACGGAAATAAGTTTGGTGTGAAACCTACGAAGCTTGAGGATGAAGGTTGGACGGGTGCTGAAATCAAAACGTGTTGCAGCATGGCGTCGGACATGAACATGTCGGTTAAGGAAGCCAGCGGATTTATTTCGCCGGTGTCTCGTTCCAATGCCGAATCAATCTCCAAGCTCCGTCGTTTGGCTACTGGTCGTTTCCGTTCAGCATCGGATGGTGAGTTTTACAAAGCGCCATCGCAGAAGCCAAGCAAAAAGTCATCGACCGTTTCCGGTGATGATGAAATGCTTACGCGCATCGTTGATATGAACGAATCGTAAGCAGCAGCAAGCCTGAGGGGGGGTGACGTTTTCTCCCCCTCAGTTTCCATTCTGTTCGTTAACTATTCATAACGTTCCAAGGAGGACGTAATCATGAGTCATGTAGCAAGTGTTGAATTGGTAATCAATGATGTTGATTCATTAAAGCAAGCATGTGAAAACATCGAGGGCTTACATTTCATGCAAGGCCAAACTACTCACAAGTGGTATGGCAAGTTCCTCGCAGACTCAGACGTTGGTAGACAGACGGCTGAGGAGTTCAACGCCGAAACGTTTGGCACATGTGACCACGCCATCAAGGTCGATGGTTCTGGTTACGAGATTGGCGTTGTCAAGAATCCTACTGGCACTGGCTATCGTTTAATTTATGACCAGTGGTCTTCGGATGGTAGAGCCATTGCCGAGAAGTGCGGAGGCGAGGGTCTTACTAAAATCAAAACCGAATACGGTGCAGTGAGAGCAAGTCGGCATTTGCAGCGTCAAGGTTATCGAGTCATGCGCCGAGTCTTGGCGAATGGTCAAATCAAAGTTACAGGCGTCAAATAAGAAAGGTAAGGATAAACACAATGCCTCAGACAGTAGACGTACTCATAGATGAGAACGGTGACATTGAAGTTCAAACGTCAGGCTTTGCTGGTCCCGATTGTAAGAAGGCTACCGCCGACTTGGAACGGGCGCTTGGCAAGACGAGCAAAGATGTCATCACTCCTGAATACCACAAGCGTCCAGTCGTGACGCAGAAGGCGAGAGGGTAACAATGCCAGAGACAGTGAACATCACAATCGATGAAGGTTCCATGTCGTTTATTTACTCAGACGACCTGAAGCCTTTACTTACAGAAGGCAAGTCAACGGCTCGGCGTGTTAGTCACGTTGAGCCAGTTCCAAATGGTGATGAGTTTGTATGGACCGCGGACATGAGTCCCGTCAATGGTCCTGAGCTTGGACCATTCACTACGCGCCAAGAGGCGCTTAACGCCGAGGTCGATTGGCTTCGGAAGGAAAGAGGTTTGTAATGGCAACGTCAACAAACTCCAAAGCGAGTTCAAAGAAAACAACGTGGACCAAGTTTCCAAAAAAGGGACCGTTCAATGTGCTTGGCAAATTCAATTCAAGCCGTAGTCCTGAGAAGGTATACACCGTTAAGGAGCACCTTGAAATTCCAATCGAAACTGGCAAGCGCATATCTTGCACCTGCCCGGGCTGGAAGTTCTCGTTTAGCAAGCGTGGTTCTTACGGTTGCAAGCATACTGATTATGTTGCTGCTGGACATAAAGGTGATGCGTTTGAAAAAGTAGAGAAGTCAATCATCACTAAGACCGTGAGGTCAACTCGGGTCGATGGTGAATCATTGAAAAGTATTTTGGCGCAATCATTTCTTGACGCTGGAATACACGTTTCGGATCACTCATTCAAACAGTTCCATCGCACAGTGGTGAGGCTGCTTGATCCCGAACGGCTCGGCGAACTGTTGAGCAACGAAGTAATTGAAACCGAATCAATCACAACTAACAACGATGACGTTCTCCGCGTCATCACATTGGACTAAGAGGTTACCCGATGACTATTGCAGAGAAAACTCAAAAGGAATTATCAGAACGAGCAATCTATTTGGTGTTGGATTGGTCAGCACTCGGCACTTGGAAACGTGTCGATACAGAGAAGGTTGTTACCAAGAAACAAAAACGTGACGATGAGGTTCGTGCGCGCAAGCGTGTTATCAACTCAAGCGCAATGTCAGACCTGCGTTCCATTCGTTACAAAGTCAAACGCATGCTTCGCACCTATGCGTTGAACTCGATGTTCCGTCCCGGCGTTTACGCAATACCAGTGCAGCACGTTGATTATGTTGATTCTGTTTTGAAAGACGCAGATAACAACATGCATAGCGTTCGTGAAAAGCTTCAAGCTGAATGGCCTTCGGTTATCAAAGACGCTAAGGAACGCCTTGGTGATTTATTTGATGCCGCAGACTATCCAAGCGCAGAAGAGGCAGCGAACGAATTGCAACTGAGCTTCCGATACATGGCTATTGCAGAGACACCTGCAATATTGAAAACGATTGCAGCCGATGTGTATAAGGAAGATGTTGAACGTGCCAAGAAGGAAACCGAAAAGGAACTTGAAGCATTTCGGTTACACCTTCGCGCTGCGCTCTTGGAAATAGTTGAGAACATGCGAAAGACATTACAGAAGCCAGATGGCGACCGTAAAGTTTTTGGTCAACGGTTCTTCAAACGCCTTGACGAGTTCATGGCGACATTCCAAGTGCGTAATCTTTCAGACGATGGTGAACTCAAAAAGGTCGTTGCGCAATTGAAGAAGGTTGCCGATGGCACAGACCTCACTACGTTAAAAGAAGATGCGCCGACGCAAAAAGCACTCAACAAAACTTTGAAGGGTATCAATACTGAACTCGACAAGTTGGTTGAGGAAGGCGACAGTCGCATGATGGACTTGTCGATGGCATAACAAGTAGTAAATAGGTCGGGCGGGGGTGACGTTTTGCTCCCGTCCTACCTATTCCTTTATTGCAAACCCGAAGGAGGGTTCAAGCATGCAAAGAAATCCAAAAGACATTAAGTCATTAGCAACAGCAAACAAACTTTACCCTGAGTTGGTTCAAGCCATTCAACGTTTGTGCCTAGATATTTATAACGACATCGCAATGGATGGCTTCGGTATTAACGGCGCACGAAACAAAGCTGAGTATCTTTCAGTTATGTCTGACCATGTGTACTGGGAAACAAATTCAATACACGGTGGTAACTATTCCATAAGCAATGAAGCCAAGATGTTTTATACACAGCGATGCTCCGACCGAACACAAAAACAAATCATAGGTAGTTCCTTTCAAGGATAGTCATACCCCGAAGGAGGGTAAAAGAATGAAGTTACAAATGATAATGGAACATCATCTGCGTCCAGTCGATATTTCTTTTGAGTACAGCAAGAGCAATGATGACTACTTAGTTATTGCGCGGACCGAAGAAGGTAGGGATTGGTTTTTAGAAAACATGAGGCATCCAATCATTAGCGATGAGTTTGAAAGACAGATTCATCCTTATGAAAAGTTCTATGGAGTGTTCTCATTAAGAGAACAATACTTTGCCAGTTCGCAATATGAAGGCGTGTTTGTATCTGACTGGACCATCGCAGACTATACGCCTATAGACGCTACCGTTGAAGCATTCAAGCGAGTCATCGTTGAAAAGGTTATGGCGACACTAGGGGATGACGGAGAGAGATGTCTGCGAGTCACCTTCCCAGAGTTCCCATTGCTTTCTGTTATTGAAAAGAACAAAACAGATAGGCCCGTCAACTTAATGAACACAAGGGAGACGGTAAGGGATTTATTGTCGTGGGTGTTCTTCAATCAAGACGTACACACGACTTGCAAACAGAAACTTGAAATGGAAAACAGGTACCACTATTTAGGAGAGGGGTAAGGCATGTTTGAGTATTACCGATTAATGGAAGTTGGATTCATTTTGGTTTTGTTTTTGTTGGTCTACTTTTTCATAGAGGACTATGGCGACGTTTTTGACGAGCCTATTCCTAACGACGATTGCGAACACCGCGACAGTGGTCGTGGTGTTTGCGTTCACTGTGGAGAGTTCCTAACAGAGCATGCCTATATCTACAGAGACTGGAAGTGAGTGATGACGATTGAACGTGAGCACCTTAGCAAACTATTACAGGCTGCTGAGTTATGTGATGAGGTTGCTAAGGTTTTGGATATAGAAGGTAGCGCGTGTCAGCATTGCGGTTTGGTTCGGCGTCAAAACTTTGTCGAGTTTAATGCCGAGGCATTCCTCTCTGGTGTCGTTCGCAAACTACGTCGGACTGTTTCAGAATTAAAAGCGCAACAATAACTTTCAAAAGAAAGGCAAAGGCAATGATTGAACTACACCGATCCAAAGGTAAGGCTGATTCATTCTCGCAACATTTCAATAACGTCATAAACATTCCCGAACGAAAGGTAGGTGAGTACGAAATAAAACATGAGGTGGTAAAAGCTGGAACAGAATTAACAACGTCCAGTTATCGCACCGCAATTTTTGGAGGACAGAAGATTGAAAAAGTGTCGTTCAGTGATGACACAATCTTCCATCGTCTTGAATCTGAAGAACACGGAACATGGATGACCGATAGGCCAATAGAGCAAGCGCAACACGATGACATTTTTCTTAACGTGTTGAATGAGCTTTGGTTTTCCGATCAGCTAAAGCAGCGAAACACATTCCCGTCTGACTATCGCATTTTAGTTGGCGGGTTGGGTCTAGGTTATACGCCAGCAATTCTTCAGAGTCTTGGTGCAAAACATATCACCATCGTTGAACGCTCTGAGGAAGTTATTAGTCTGGTTAAGGATTCAATAAACGTTTTGGATGATGTCGAGTTGGATATTGTTCATGCTGATTTATTTGATTTCCTTCGGACAGTTCCTTGGTCCTATCGCAAGGGAGGAACGACATGGGACTTAGGCTTCTACGACATCTGGCAAGGTGACGGGGAGTTTGTATTCCATGACATGGTGGTGCCGTTGCGTCGGTTATCCAAGGACGTAGTTACTCAGGTTGTAAATTGGAATGAAGATGTAATGCGTGGTCAATTAGTTTCAGCCTTACGTTCAAGATTGATGTTCATGAATCATTCTGAAGACGAGCGTGCAGCATTATCAAATGGTCACCCTAAAGGTAAGGGTCCATGGGATTTTGTAACACGGGAAGTTCTGGTTGATACAGACCACGGATCAATGCATTCTGGTAATTGGCAGCGTCCGTTCTGGAAAGCCTACTTCGACCGAACGTTGGACATAGTAGATTGGGATGATCGGGATGAACTCTTTGAAGCGGCAGCAACCTACGCTTCGCTTTATGGATTAACCGAGCAGTATTCAGTTGAGTACATGTCTCAACTGTTGACTGGAGAATAATGATGACTGAAAAAGTAAGGAGGCAAAGCGCAAAGGAACGCATACTGGAACAATTTCAGTATGCCGTCACACTAACCAACGTGCAACTTAACGAGATTTGCTATCGGTATGGTGCGCGTATTTATGAATTAAGGAAGGAGGGACACATCATTGAAAAGCATTGTATGGACAAAGGTTTATACGCATACAAATACAAAGGCATGCGTGCAATCGAAGCCAATCCCTTGCTTCCTTTTATGAAGTAAGATGATAGGTATGAGAAAACAAAGTTACATAAAACGAAAGAGAGGACGTCCGAATCGTTACCCGGGTAAACCAAATCAAGCTCGGCTAACAGTTTCATTAACACCCGACTGTCGGAAGCAAATCCAATCGCTTGCAGAGCGTTTGAATTGTAGTCAGTCGGACGTTGTTGAACATAGCGTGTGGACGTTATCTACACAAAGCACATCAACCTAGTTACACAAAAGGAAGCGAGGTCACCAATGAGTAAAAGGAAAGAGGAGGCACTTCAGATTGTCGATGAACACTCTGAGGAGACAAGCCTTCAAGTAGTTGAGAAACCAGATGCGTTGATGCCAGTACATTCTGGCGCGGATATGGTTCAGGCGTTTGATGCGTATCTTGATTTGCAAAAGCAATTAGACAAGCGTATGCCTGAAGCGATCCAAACAATAAAAGGTAAGGCGTTCCGCAAGAAACAATACTGGCGCGCGTTGTCTCGGGCGTTTGGTTTAAGTGTCGAGGTGCGTTCTGAGGAACGTATCGTAAATGAAGATGGCGACTGGGGATACACCGTCGTGTATCGCGCAGAAGCACCAAACGGAAAGTTCACTGATGGCGATGGATGTTGCATGGCAAGTGAAAAGTTTGGTGGAGGTGACACTGTTCATAATGTTCGCTCACATGCAAACACAAGAGCGTTCAACAGAGCGGTGTCGAATCTCGTTGGCTTCGGTGAAGTCAGTGCAGATGAAATGCCAGAGGGTGAAGTCAGGACGGTTGTTTCAACACCAGCCGTTACTATTACGAAACCAAAACCAAAACAGACACCAAAGCCGAAGGCGAAACCAAAAGCCAAACCAAAGGCTGAACCAAAAGCTGAAGTGGATGTGAACGCTGAACCCGAATACATTGAGAGCGTTACATTCAAACGTGACCTTGGGAATGATAAGAGGCTTTATCACTTCCAAACCAATCATCGTAGATACACATGCATTGATAACGATGTAACTGCGATGGTTGAGTCTGCGCTTGAAAAAGAATGTCCGGTGGAAATGGTTTATGAAGAAAAGAAAACCAAGAAGGTACCGGGTAAGGCGCAGGGTTCATACAATGCGTTGTCTGCTTGTAATCATTTACAAGTTCCAACACCAAGTCCAATAGCGGAAACGATTACTGAGGACGTTGACGTTGACGCTGATGGTGCAGAGGACGTAGTTGAAGAAGTTACAGCGGAGGACATTCCGTTTTAGGAAGTTATATATATATATATATATATATTTATATATATCGCGTACGCGCGAGGGGTGCGCCGGTTCTCGGCGCATCCCATTTCCTATTTTGGTTTCGCTATGACAAATAAAATCATAAGGGTCACCGAATTACTTCGGTGGGCTGGCATTACAAAACCAATTCCAAAGTCAGCGCATATAAAAAAGGCAATGGTGCGTGGTTCAGCGGTGCATCGTTACTCGCTTGCGCTGGAAGAACAATTGGAACAAGGCGACATAAAAACAGCTAACCAATTATTGCAAACATGGCCAGCGAATTTAATTCCATATGGTCATGCGATTATGCAGTTCTGTTCCATTTACAAACCAACCTATACCCAAAGGGAGCAACGCATCACTGATGAGGAATTATTACTCACGGGATGTCCAGACAGAGTTGGTTCAGTAAAAGGTTATCGCGCAGTAATTGATTACAAGACCGGCGGTGAGTATAAGTGGCACCGCTTACAACTTGCGCTCTATGCAATCCTCCTTGAACGACAAGGACACGTTACTGATATCCGTATGGATGTTTATCTTTCAAAGACGGGTGCATATAAACAAGTGATTCATAAATCCAACAAAGACATACTTGAAGCATGGTCCATTATCAAAGCATATGGAAAGGAAGCCAATGATGAGTAAACGAAAGAAGTGGTCGAGAAGCAAAAAGAAACCAGCGCGGGTGACGGAACACGATTCAGAAAAGGTAATGCAAATCAAAGCCACGGATTCCAATGGAGACATTGCTGAAATAACTGGACGGCAACTCGCCGAGCAAATGTTACGTGGAAATACTCGGCGCGTAGTCTTAACCCAAGAACCAGACTGGACACCATTTGAACAGGTTGAAGATATTGGTGGCGACCACGTTTTCATAAACAGTCGCTATCAAGTAAATGTTCGACGGTGCAAATGGAACGAAGGATCAACGACTGAGATTATTGGATTACACCTAAGTATCAAGAGACACGATAAGGATGTATTGAATAGTCCAGATGATTGGCGAGACAAGATGCGAATCAAAAATGAAATAGCTGGCAGAGAATCTGAAGCGGTTGAAATATATCCAGCTATGTCTCGCGTTGTAGATTCAGCAAATCAATATCATCTCTGGTGCCTTCCACCAAACCAATCGGTGCCAGTTGGGTTTGATGATTTGGTAACTGAAGATGAATCAAGCTTTGGTATGGAAGAAAAGAAAAAGCTGATTGAGGAGTGCAAGCGTCATATAGAAAAGCAAGGTGGGACGTTTGATCCAGTTAACAATCCAGAGCATAGAGATTTTGTTGCTGGCTTAACTTCGCCGGGAGGAAAACAAAGACCGTTACCTTCATGGCTTAGGCAAACTTCAGATTACAAGCGCAACTTTATTGTCAGGTTCCTACTCCTTTGTCGTAACGTACTCAGGGGTGGGTATGAAACGTTTGTTAGGCGTCGTTTGTATCGCAAGTACTCATGGCGACACGGTAGAAATGATTTCAGTTAACTTACAAACAAAAGGGTGGGAGGTCACCAATGGCAAAAGAAGAAGTAGTTGAAGGAATCAAAAACAAACTATTTGATTTTGTAGACACCAATCAAAGTATCGCAAAGCCAAATGTGTTTAAGACTAAAACAGAAATCGTATGTCTTGATACTGCAATAATGGCTACGTGGGATTCAGCTAAGTGGGAAACGGTCGACAGTTTGGATGATGAAACGTTTGTTCAAGCGCAGCATGCCGTCGCTGCGTATCGGGAAATGTTATCTGAATCCAAAAAGGTCTACGAGGAAATGCTGAAGCCTTTGAATAGGAAGCGGAAGGTTATTCTTGATTGGCGCAAGCAAGACCAAGATGAAATAAAAGCCAGAGTGGACGCAGCAAGTAAGTTGCTTCAAGCGTATGAGCTTCAGCAAGAGATAGAAGCTGAAGAACGGGCGACTGAAGTGTTGGCTGTTGCCAAGGCAGAGGCGTTGAAGTTACAAGAAGCGTCTGCTGTTGAGATGGAAGCGATTGCTGATGAGCTTGATGTCGTTTGTCCTGACGCTGCTGGCGATGCGCGTAAGGAGGCGCAAGCGGTGCGTGACGCTCCTGCACCTATCGTTGCTGTGCTACCAGACGCAGAAGAAAACCATTCACCTCATGGTTCAATGTTGAACAGTAGAGACATAAAAACTGTCGAGGTGGTGGACATAGTTTTACTCGCAGAGGCTGTTGCGAATCACCAACTCCCACCGGAGGTCTTGAAACCAAACCTGACCGAGTTGAACAAAATGGTTAGGGCACCAAACGTTCAAGAGTCTTGGTCTCCCGCTGGATGCCAAGTTCATGTGAGCCGTAGCTATATGCGAAAGGCTGGTGGCGCGTGAGCCAGCCTCCATATGATGAAGAACTGCGATCCATTCAAGAAGAATCAAACATCATACAAACCTTAACCGACGTTTCCATTGAGAAATGTATTCTCGGTCAAGTGATAGTTCACGACGCCTATCAAACGTACGCGTCCCTTGGTGTGGTGCCAGATGATTTTTGGAATGGTGAGCATCGGCGCATTTGGATTGCCTCGTCTCAAATTTTTGAGGCGGGGCAGTCTCCCGATCCAGTACTAATCAAACAGAAAGGTGGTGACGCTTCAACCATTGGTCATTGTATGGATAACACCGTTCGGATGAGAGATGACAACGCTCGGCATATGGTGAAGTCATTGAAGGAACTTGCGAGGGCGCGTTCAATTTATTACGCCAGTCAAAAACTTGAGCTTGCATTAAGGGAAGGGAGTGGAAGCGCCACTGAAGTGGTCACTGAACATTTAGGAACGCTCGACAAGATAGTTGAAGAAACAACAGACGGTGGCGTTGTTATGGATGCTGAAGCTCAGTTCAGTGCCATGACCAACTTAGCAAAGTCCAGAGGGTCACAGCGTCGGGTGTGGTTAGGATTGCTTGCGCTGGATAGAGTCATAGATGGATTGTCCCCGGGTGAAATATTAGGTCTTGCAGCGCGCCCGGGAATTGGAAAGACCTTATGGATGGGACGATACATTCAAGCTGTTATGGAATATGAGATACCAGCGTTGATGTTTTCGTTGGAGATGCCAACGGCGCAAATTGTTACAAGGCTATTACAGCCAGAGTTCAAATGGTCGAGAACGGAAGCGTTGGAGAAGCTTGAAAAAGGAGAGTTGCCTATTGATGAGTATCGCAAGAAGTTTTCAAGGTTACATATTTGCGACCATGCGGGATTAAGTGTTTCTGAAATGGAAGCAATAACAAAGAGAGTCAAGAAGCAACACGACGTTGGTCTTGTGCTTATCGACCACTTAGGATTAATTGGTGGTCACAATAATTTGAGACCTTATGAACGTGTTAGTTTGAACTCTCAACAAATAAAGGACTTGGCGAAGCGTTGTAATGTGTCAGTCGTACTCGCTATGCAAGTCTCACGCGAGGCTGGAGGCGATGGGTCTATACCCCTTACCTTATCATCCACGAGGGACTCAGGCGTCACTGAGGAGGTCGTAGACTATCTTGTAGGACTACATCGTCCAGAGCGTAGTGGAACTATAAGCATTGACCAGAAGATGAAGTATGAAGACATAGTGATGGCGCGAGTCCTAAAGAATAGGCACGGTGCAGTTGGTGAGGAAGTTGCTGTGCATATTGATTCCAATACATTGGAATGGACAGAACGTCCAAACCTTAGACACCCAACTAGCAAGCGAAGGAAGTTTGATGATAACTGAATTGGTTGGTATGGATACAGAGACAGGCATCTACCAATTTGAAACCAAGGAGGTTCGGAAAAGTTTTATTGATTTGTTACGTCAGCAACATCATCACGGTATCCAAACAGATTTCGAGTACGCAACAAGCGAACTTGATGGAAAGTTTATTGTCGCAGTCAGAGTAAAACGAGAGGTCAAACATACAGAAAGGAAAGATGACAATGCCAGAAGCAAAGAAAAAGAGAACGGGTGATGAAGTTTTCCAAGACGCGGTTGCTGGAGAGGAACCAAAGTATGCAACGATTCCTATTCAAAACCCGAGTTGGTATGAGTGCGTTCCGACTCGATTGTATTTCGCAGCTATGACGGGAAGTAATTTAGCTGTCGAGGTATCAATGCTTATTGAGTACGCATTTCACCGAGGCTATATCTCAGCCACTAAAGGTGAAAAGGATGAAACGGATGTCGCAGACGTAAAGGATAACGGTGGACCGAGCGCGCAAATTGTCTGCGATATGATTGATGAAGCAACACGCCTTACCAAGTTGCGATTGGATGAGGAGCGTGGACGGGAATTGGTGTAGTCATTAAATTTGTAAGGAGACAATATCTTTCTGGAGAGTCAGTATTGTTTCCTATGACCCGATGGGCTTCCGAGCCTGTCGGGTCTTTTTTTTGTATTCGGAACTATTTATTTTCTGTTCCCTTTTGTTTTCAAAAATATGTTACTCTCCATTTACTCATACGATGTCGATAAGTTTTACTGTGTCTGGTCACGCGAAACCTAAAGGCTCTATGAGAGCGTTCATGCCAAAAGGTGCTAGGTATCCTATCCTAACCTCATCCAACGCATCGCTAAAGGATTGGGAGCATGTTGTTCGCAGCGTGGCTCAAGACTTTACTAATGCGTATACCACTGGCCCAGTGCGAGTTAGGTTGCGATTCAATTTACCTAGACCAAAGAGTTTGTCTGCGAAGGTTTCCAGACCGCATACCAAGCGACCCGACGTAGACAAACTCGCCCGTGCTGTGTTGGATGCATTGACTGGAGTCATATTCAAAGACGATTCCCAAGTCTATTGTTTGATAGCTACCAAAATGTATGCCAATGAAAACGAACCTCCTCATGTAAGGATAACGGTGAATACAAAAGATGACTGATGATTCAAAGATTGCAACTGTCAATATTCCAGATTTAGATGAAGCCAATACGTTCAGCGTAGGTTCTTTTGAATTTACAACAACATCGTTAGGGTTTCTCGATCTGAAATCTGAAGGCTCACTTGATTTGGAGGAGTGGAGTCGGATCGGTGAGTTTATCCGACTAACCAATCAAGCATCGCAATGGTGGTGGGGCGACTGGTTGAACATGGGTGAGGACAAGTTTGGTGAGAAGGCGTCCCAAGCATTGGAAATTACAAGATGGGACGAGGAAACACTTCGGCAGTATGCGTGGGTGTGCCGTAAGGTTCCCGCTGCTACCCGGGTAACAGGCGTTCCGTTTACTCATTACCGTGAGTTGGCAAAGCTTCCAGAGAAGGAACAAAAGAAGTGGGCTGAGCAAGTAGTGGACCAACAGTTATCCCGTAGGCAATTAAAGATTGCTATGAAGGATAGCGACAGCGAACCAGTGACGCAGCCATGTGTTCTTATTAAATGCAAAAATGAAAACGATGCAAGCGATGTTGAACTATGGGCTGCTGAGTCTGGTTTTGATTTTGACAGAGTTGAGCGAAAGAAAAAAGCTGAATGAACACCTTGGCGTTTCCAAAACCGAAGCGAAGGAAATCAGAGAAGCAAAAACAGAAGAGGCTTGACGCAAAATGGATTAGTGCTACACGGCAAGTAGTTGTAGAACGGGACCGTTGGTGTAGATGTTGTCCTCAAATTATTGAAGACGTTGGCGAGAAATGGAATCAAGCACCAGTCGAGATGCATGAAATTGAATTTAGGTCTCAGACAAGAGGACGACCTATTGAGGAAAGAATTAATACGGCCAACTGTATTTTGTTATGCCGTGCCTGTCATCGCGCCATACACGATAGCAAGATCAAACTTTATGTAGGAACAGATAAGGGTGCTGATGGTCCAGTCACGTTTAAGTTTGTTGGATAACGAAACTGATACCGAAGTGGCGATTATCCTAATCGACCTAGAACGGTTACAAGCCTATAAGAAAATACTCAACACGCCTATGCCTCCAGACGCCGAAGCCAAGATGGGTCACAAGATTACTGCTCCGGTTAAAAACAAAAAAACAATAGAGGCAAAGAAAAGGCAGTTTGTGATTTATTTAATGCATAGGAACTTGGAGATGAACGGAGACTTATGAATATCTTGTTGACTGGTGCTACTGGAACATTTGGTCAAGAGTTCTTGCGTCACGTTTTGGTTGAACGGAAACCATTTCCACCGGGACAAGTAACAAAGCTTGCAGCCTTTGCGCGTTCTGAATCTCGTCTTGCATTACTGAACTCTCAATACGAGAACTGCAAAGAGTTTAGGCCTTTCCTCGGCGATGTACGCGATGAGAGAAGGTTACGTGAAGCTTGTGATGGAATGGACACCGTGATACATGCTGCTGCTCTCAAGCGTGTAGATGGTGGAGCTTACAATCCTTTGGAGATGCATAAGACCAATGTCCAAGGGAGTATCAATGTCGCTGAAGCTGCAAGGGCGTGTGGTGTTCGTAATGTTATTTTGATTTCTTCTGATAAGGCAGTTGCGCCAATTAATACCTACGGCGCAAGTAAGTATCAAGCAGAGAATTGTTTGCGTGAGTTGAATTCCTATTCAGCACCAAAGGGAACGCTCATCTCTTGTGTTCGATATGGAAACGTCTTGGCAAGCACGGGAAGCGTCCTAACAATATGGGCGAAGCAAAAATCCAAAGGTGGTCCTATCACTATCACCGATGAGGAGATGACACGCTTTTGGTTAACACCAACTGAAGCTGTTGAGCATGTGTTCCGTTCTCTTGAAATCATGCGCGGTGGTGAGATATTTATTCCAAACATTCAAAGCTCAAGTATCAAGACGCTTGCAAAGGCGTATGCGTCCTCATGCGACATTGAGGTGATTGGTAAACGTGCTGGTGGAGAAAAGATTCATGAGTCATTAATTAATTCAGACGAGCAAGAGAGGGCTATTGCTATGAAAGGATTGATTGTTATTCCTCCTGCGCTTTCATCGTGGACTACAGACAAATGGAAAGGCGACAACTCTGTAGACATTCCCAAGCCATATACAAGTTCCAATCCCGCGTGTCTCTTGCATGGTGAAGTTTCCATTGCGGAAGCCATGAGCAATTACTTTGCGGACGCTGCGTATAGTAAAAGTTTGTAATGGATAGACCAAGGATTGGTATCGCTGGTTTAGGTTCAATGGGTAGTCGCTACCTACAATACTTTTCAAAGCTGAACGGTATAGATGTTCTAGCGTATGACCCAAGGAGAACAAAAGACGCGCGCAGTTATGAATATGAAGTAGAGGAGAATCCAAAGGTTAGGTTCTATGAGAGCTATGACGACCTATTGGATATGAATAACGACCTATTGGTTATTGCTTCACCAGCAGAGACTCATCTTGAATTATTAAAACAAGCGCGTGCATTAAATCCAACTGTGTCTGTATTAGTAGAAAAGCCATTAAGCAATAAACCAATTAGCAATGATGATGTTACTTGGTGCTTGATGCAGAGAGGTTTGATTTCTGTTGGTTACAATTGGCGCTTCCATAAATTCGCAAAGCACCTTTCAAGGGTAAAACCTTTTATTCAAGACATCACATTAAGTTCATCTCAAGATATGCGCCAATGGCCCGGGGAGAACTATTGCGATCCTCTTCGTGAGTTCTCACATGAGTTTGATATGTTGCGTTACCTAACCATTGATCCAGTCTTTACCAAGTTAGGTTATTCAGTCTCTGGTCGTTACATCGTTGAAGGGTTACATCAGAATGGACAATGGCGTGTACGTATAGACCCTTACCACAATCCAATTCGCAAATGGGTACGGCTCACCATGACCGATGGTTCAGTTGTTAAGTATTCATGGGAGAGGTCAAAGGAAACCATTGAGAAAATGTATTGCGACCAAGCAAGAGAGTTGCTTGAGGCTACCGTGAATAATGAGGACGTTGATTCACTGACATGTTCTTTGAACGATGGACTACGCACGACGTTATTGGTCGATGAGATAGTTGAACATATGACGGTAGAAGAAATAGGGAAGGGCGCGGTGATGTAATGGCGTATGTAATTGCTGAAGCTGGTGCGTGCCATGATGGCTATATGAGCGTTATGCGCAAGATGTGTTATGAAGCTTACGAAGCTGGCGCAGATGCGATTAAGTTTCAATGGACAAGTGACGCAAACGCAATGGCTGAACGCAGAGGTAAGGCAAAGGAGCATGGGTATGCGTCCATCTATCAAAAGTATTTGCAATGGCCTTATGCGTGGCACGATGAATTGCAAAAGCTCACAGTGGAGCTTGGTATGGAGTATCTCTGCACGGTCTACTTGCCAGAGGATGTGAGACTCGTTGCGCCTTATGTTGAACGCTTTAAGGTTTCAAGTTTTGAATCGTTGGACTATGAATTCATTTCGGCTCACGCGCCTTACATTGGTCCAGATGACGATAGGGATTTGTTAATCAGCACAGGCATGACTGATTCATCTCAACTAGAGGAAATGGTCGTTCGTGTATTACGGGAGAGACTGCCAAAGGATTCTTGGACGTTACTCCATTGCGTGAGTTCGTATCCTGCTCCGTTATGTGATTTGAATTTGCGTTCTATCTTTTCAAGTTGGACTACCGCTGCTCCTTTATTTGGATTCAGTGATCATAGTGAACCACAACATACTTTCACTGGAGCCTTAGCCGTTGCTGCTGGTGCAGAAATAATAGAAGCGCATTTCAAACATGAGGAAACAGATTTTCATAATCCAGACGCGCCTCATGCTATGACGGTCGAACAGTTAACGGATTACATATCAATGATTCGTGAAACAGAATTAGTTGTTGGTGGAGTTGAAGATAGCGATTGTCCAAAGCGAGTTCAAGATTCAGAAGCCGGTATGATGAAGTTCAAAGTTGAACCACCTCCACTACCAGAGCCAGAGCCAAAAATGTTTATGGCGACAACCAAGGATGTTGTTGAAAGAACTTACAAATGAAGTTACGAGAAGCCACGAGGGAAGACGCAGCGTTAATTTTTGATTGGCGCAATGATGAAGCTTCAAGGAAGGCGTCTGGATCTTCAGACCCATTGGACTGGTTGGAACATTGCGAGTGGTTGGAGTCACGGCTGGAAACGTTTTCATCTGAAAAGGTTTACATGGCTGAGGAACGTGACGGTCATCCTGTTGCGTATGGTCGTATCTGGCACAAGGCTAGGAACACAGCAACGATAAGTATCTGCGTCAATCCAGAGTTGCGTGGTAACGGTATTGGAACGCAAGTCATTGGATTGCTAAGAGACAAAATACATGAAGGTAAGCGAACACCAATTGCGATTATCAAAGATACAAATGTTGTTTCACAAAAAGCATTTATCAAAAATGGTTTCAAGTTAAGCAAGCAGAGACTTGGATGGTTGGAGTTCCGAGCGTGAAGCTTAAGGTATACAGCCGAAAGGAATTGGCAAACGGTAGTCGTGGTCCTCAACGATGGAACGCTTTTGTTGACAGGCATCCATCTGGAACGTTTTGGCACAGAGAGGAATGGCTTGACTACTGTTTGGATTATGAAGCGGGGGTGACGGATCGCTCCTTCGCTTTGGTTGATGAACGAAAAAAGGAACGACCAAGAGTTGTTGCGCTCTGTCCAGCGATTGAAAAAGATAAACAGATACGCATGGGACACGATCCATGCATTGGACCGTTGGTTGAATTAATTGGATGGGATTCAATTAAAGACACACCCGAACATAATGTGTCAGCCTTACATAAATTAGGTTTGGAAATTAAAAACCAATTGACTGGTATGGAAGTCCAATGGCGTTGGAATAGATTTCCATTTGATTATCGCAATACCATTTTGCGTATTGGTCAATTTGTAAGCGATCCAAATTACATTTCGTGGAGAACAGCAATAGTTCCCATACGCTTACCTATGGACGGACTGACTGAACACGCTTATAAAGCGTTTAATGACGATACAGAACACACCAGTGAGTCTATACGCTGGAGTCAGATACGCAAAAGCTATAAAGGCTTAATCAATAAAGCTGAAAGCAAGTATTTGTTTTTGCAAGGGAGGGAATCGAGTTCCTCTCGGGAATGGTCGTTGTGGAATCATTACCAAACGGTTCATAAAGAATGCGCGCAGCTACCAAGATCAAACAAATCGTATGAGCATCAAATGAAATGGTTAAACAATGGACAGGCAATTATTTTTGCTGTGTTTCCAAAAGGGGGTATAGGTAATGAGCTTAGTGAGTATCCCGGTAGGGTGACCTCCTCACTTCAAGCACATAGGTCTACGGATGGGGCGGGTCCATCTACCTCCACCACTCTCGCCTGCGCGTATGTGATTCGGTATAAGGATTATTACTACTACGCAAGTGGACCGTCTCTTGAAAAAGATATCCAACATGCTTTGCAATGGAGAATTATTCAGTACGTGGCATCACAAAATGGAAAGGCTTATGAACTTGGTTGGACAGATAAACAAAAAGATGACCCGATTGGTTTCTTCAAGAGAGGGTTTACCAATAAGCATAGTCATGTTGATTGCTTGACTGGAGTCATAACCCAGTGAGCATTACAGACCTTACAAAATCAACAGAGGAGCGATGGCTGGAGGCTCGGAAGAACCATAAAGATGTTTTGGTGAAGTGCAAGATATGTGATGGACACCTTTTACCTCGCATAAATGGAGGTTGGTTTCATTTGGATGACCTGAATACGGAGCCTGTGGGTCACGATCCGATTGCAATATGGAAGAAGTATCGGTTTGGTAGATAACATTGTCGCTGTGATTCAAGCTCGGTTAGGAAGCAAAAGATTCCCGCGCAAGTCTCTTGCTTTGTATAAAGGTGAAACGTTGATTAGGAATGTCGTTCGGAGAGTCAAGCAAGTACGCAGTATTGACAAAGTGGTAGCTGCGATACCAATCAGTGATGATTTGATTCTGCGCGATGAGTTTATTGCAAGCGGTGTGGATAGCGTTGAGTATGGTTCAGAGTCAAACGTTCTTCAAAGAGTTCTACACGCAGCCGTATTACATAAAGCAAGTATGGTCGTACGTGTTACGGCAGACTGTCCCGTTTGGTCTCCAATCGCTGCAGAAGGAACTATCCAATCCTATATAACCGATAACAAGAAAAGGTCGTTTTGGTCTAACGATACAACGATGTCTGGTTGGCCTGATGGAACAGATGTTGAAGTTTTCTCAATAGGTATTTTGAAGGACGCAGAGCAGGCAGCTGTTACTCCATCAGACAGAGAGCATGTAACGACATGGATGCGGCGCAACACAAAGTGTGGAATTTATAAACGCAAGCACGACAGATGGAGCGAGACAAAACTATCTGTAGACACACCTGATGATTTGGTAAAGCTTCAAGCACTTGATATCCCAGTTGAGTGGTGACTTATGAAGACACATGACCTTGAACGCGCAAAGCATTTTACTCCCGGTGGCTCGCAGACAAATGGAAGGAGGCATGGTGTCGTTGGACCAGAAACATATCCAGCGTTTGCTTCTGGCGCGTCTGACGCCTATATCTTTTTTGAAGATGGTGAACGTGCCATTGATATGGCTGGAGCCAACGCAGCTTGTCCTTTAGGTTTTAATCATCCATCCGTTACAGCAGAGGTGTCAAAGCATTTAGGTAACGTTGGTCTATTGAGCCTTCCAACAAAACTGGAGGCTGAAGTTTCAGAACGCTTCGTAAACCTTATGCCGTTTACTGGAATGGTGAGGTGGGTAAGGACTGGAAGCGAAGCGGTAAGCGGTGCAGTTGCCATCGCTCAAGAACTCACCAACAAACAAACAGTAGGAAGGTTCGCAGAGTCCTATCACGGTTGGCACCCTTGGACTCGACAGACTACCTATATGATGCCATCACTGTTTATGGAATCCGATATTGAAGAAGGTCGTTATGAAAGCGCAGCAGATTGGAAGAGTCTCGCAGCAGTGCTTATTGAATCACCACGCTGGACGTTAGTTGATGAAGCGTATAGTCAACGTCTTGAGCGTTTGAAAAACGTTTGCAAGAAAACAGATACGCTTCTCATCTATGATGATGTCGTGTATGGGTTTCGTTTTGCAACGTCTGGTCTGCAAGAAGATACGATGGTCCGTCCAGACATCGCTTGCTTCTCAAAAGGAATAGGTAACGGAGTGCCTGTCGCTTGCTTGGTTGGTAAACCAGAAGTTATGCAAGCGTCAGAGTATCGAGTCAGTAGCACCTTTGGTTCAGAAACAATGGGACTGGCAGCAGCGAACGCCGTGCTGAAGATACATGAGGAGAGAGATGTCTGTGGAGAGTTACTTCAGATAGGCGTCAAGCTTCAATCAGAACTACGTCCATTGTTATTAGGAACACCAATTAGCATTAGTGGAACGCCACAACATTTTAAATTTGAATCTGAATCAGAAACAGAATTGGACAAGTTCCTTTCTGCGTGTATGGACGTCAATTCAAAAGAACACACCAAACTGCTTATTCATCGTTCGGCCAATAACGTCAATTTGTCAATGGATGAAAGCGTTCTTGCGAATATCGTTAGGACCATTAGTCATGTAGTGGAAGTCCTTTATGTTCAAAAGCTTACAGCGATTTCATAAATAACAATAAGGTCAAAAGAGGCAAGGTCGAGTCTAAACAGAGACACTAAAAAAAGGGATGGTGATATTGGCAGGAGGCAGTTTAGGCGGGCTGCTGAGAGTGCCTGATACGTCACAATTGGTTTTAGGACCAGCCATCCCTTACTTTGCTACCTCATTACCCGGGTAACGTGGAGGGTTTTGTTTTGATGTTTTTTGTTTTGCCTAAAAACTTTTTGAGGTGGCTTTCAAAAAAGTGGGGTCCGTGTGTGGCTGAGGGCTGTTTTTCAAAACCGGACAATTTGGTGACAACCAAAAATATGTTCCGTGTGTCTGGAGGGAAGGTTTCATAAAGTGAATAATTGGTCGTTTCCTTTATTGGCGTGGAGAGTCTATGACGCAGACACCATTATGGATATGGATGTGGACTTAGGCTTTGGTGTTCAGTTAACGATTACGGGAAGACTCTTGGGTATCAATGCGCCAGAGTTAAGAGGAGCAGAGCGTCCTAATGGATTGGCTTCAAGGGATTGGTTGAAACACAAAATGGATACGGCCAAATCAATAAGCATTGAAACGAAGCCATCAAGCGAAAGACAAACTGGTAAGTATGGACGTTGGTTAATAACGGTATGGGCTGATGGTGTTAACCTTAACGACCTAATGGTGGCTGAAGGCTTGGCTCGGCGCGTAGAGTATTAGTTATGCCGTTACGTGGCTCTCCAGTAATCACTGAATGGAGCAACTATGATGTGATTCATGCGTGTCGGTGCGCGAAGCATTCAAGCATACACGTAGAAAATGAAGCTGCGTTCCTTTTGGAGCTTAGGAAACATAAAGGCTGGACTATGAAGCAGCTAATGAAAGATACGCTTATGTCTCCGAAAGGTTATGACTGGTTAACGTTTGTATGTAGAGGTGATTCGGTTGCGTTGTCTGGTGTTAGGAAAATGAAAAAGATAAGGCAGTCAATAGTTCGTGAGTTGGTTAGGCAAGAAAGGTATGGACGATGAATGTTCCTGATTACCATTGGTGGGTTAAGTATGCGCATGAGGACAGTTCCTTTTTGTTATTGGTGCGTGACTACGATACGTTTGTCTCCTTGGTGACTGCGAAGGCGTCACAGGTTGGACGCATAGACGTTCAGGAACTCATTAACCATTGCACCTATCGAGCTATCTTTGAACAGGACAGGTTTGGTTCCTTGTCTTCAATACTTGAAGACATAAAACCTATCAACGAATCACCAAACATAAACCCACTGGATGGTCGGTCTATGCACGGGCCGATACGAACGGATCGCAAATCATTGCGCGACGACAAAGGAACGTTTCCTTTGCTTGGTGTCTCTGCGTTCTGGTCACCATGGGCGATTCAAAACAATCTTGAACAGTTTGACAAGATGGCTCTCTGGGCAAACGAATGTCAGATGAACTATGTGCGTTGGTTTGGAGCGCACGACTGGGCTGGAGGAACAGATCCAAGACAGCAGGGCGACTACTTTGAATTGATGGAGCAAACGATTGAGCAGCTTGCTGTTTATGGATTACGTTCACAGATAACTTTGTTTACTCGCTCATACATGATTGAAAACAAAACAGACATGGTGAAGCAGTGGGCGAGTTTGGTTAACAAGCATAGAGAAAAAGTTTGCTTGGTTGAATTGGTGAACGAATGGAATCACAAAGACAACGATTGGTCGACATGTGAAGTGCAAGAGCTTGGCAAGGTGTTCGCAAAGAATTCAAATGTTCCCTTGGCGCTCTCTGCGCCAGCGGCTTCATCGTGGGATGAAATGGAAGACTTGCTTGGCGAGTTGTATACAAGCGATGCGTCAGCGACAACGATTCATTTCCCGCGCTACCAACAAACACATGAGAAGGCATGGCGATGGGTGCGTCAGCCTTGGCATAGTCGTTGGATATCCAATCTTGGTTGTCCAGAGTTAAGTATTGATAATGAACACCAACGATGGGACAAGAGCGCATCCGTCATGGAGAATCAAAAAGTTATTGAGCTTGCGACGGCAGCACCATTGGTTGCGTTTGTTTCTGGATGTGCGATGTCGGCTCACCATGATGTCTATGGTGTTCATAGTAACGAAGGCGAATACATTAACGATGAACATGCAGATGCGCTTCGCAAAGTCTGGTCAACAGTAATGCCGTTACTACCAAGAGACATTTGCAATATGCAATCTGTGCGAGTTGGTGATGGTGGAGGCCCTCATCCATTCCCGCGTTTAGTTGAACAGGAGTGGTCTCATAATTCGGATTTGGATTATGGTGTCTCCCGTTCCTTTGCAGCAGTCATGAACGATACGTTTGTCATGGTCTTGTCTGGTGTAAAAAACAAAGTCCATTTGTATGAGCGACAAGTAGATCCATTTCAAGTAATTTCATTACGTGATGGTGCGTTGGTGTATGAAGGTAATGGAGGTAACGTTGAACTCTCTGAGCGGGACGGTAAGGCGTTCCTTGTAATTACAAAACGGAAGCACTCACCCATTTGATAAGGACGTTCACGATGGCAAAATCAAAAAAGGAAACAAAGGCTGCCCCGGCTGGGAACGGGACATGGAAGAATCGTATCGTAGGTCAGGGCGAAGTTCAACCAGACCAACTACTTGCCAATCCAAAAAACTGGCGCATCCATCCAAAGGAACAACAGGACGCATTAACTTCGGTGTTGGATAGAGTGGGATGGGTTCAGCAAGTAGTCGTTAATCAACAAACAAATTTTGTAGTTGATGGTCACCTGCGCGTCAGCATGGCGATTAGCAAAGGCGAACCAACCATGCCTGTTGTTTATGTAGACCTTACCGAGGAGGAGGAGTCTCTAGTTCTCGCAACGATTGATCCCTTGGCAGCGTTGGCTCGCACTGATGAAGACCAATTGCAGGAATTGGTTAAAGGATTAAATGTCGATCAAGACAAAGACCTTCAAGAACTTTTTGAAACGGTGCGTTTACCAATCGAAGGTATTGCGACTGGTGATGGTCCACATTCGTTTGAAAACGTTGAAGCTGCGTCTGAAGATTTCCATTGTCCAAAGTGTGGATACGAATGGAGTGGGAACGCTACTCCACAAGGCGGTGAGTAACGTATGACTAAACCTCCTTATCGTGTTCCAACGATGAAGGAAGTTGAATCGCTAAAGTGGAATGGCTTCAATGCTGTGTCTACCTTTAGTGGGTGTGGTGGTTCGTGTCTTGGTTTACGCATGGCTGGATTCAGAACGCTCTACGCCAGCGAGTTCATACCGGCAGCAATAGAAACCTATAAGGCGAATCATCCAAAGGTTCATTTGGACACCAGAGACATTAGACAAATTTTACCAAGCGACATACTCAAGCATGTGCCTAAAGGTCAAGAGGTAGACCTAATGGAAGGCTCTCCACCATGCGCTGCGTTTTCAATTGCTGGTGGGCGTTCAAAACAATGGGGTGAGATAAAACAATACTCAGACACCAAGCAACGTGTTGACGATTTGTTTGACGAGTTCATACGATTGGTGAAGGGCGTTAAGCCGCGTGTCTTTGTTATGGAGAACGTTGCTGGATTAACACAAGGTGTGGCGAGAGGATTCCTAAATGAATGTTTGGAGTCTATGCGTTCATTGGGTTATCAAGTTGAGGTGCGATTATTGGACGCGCAATTCCTTGGCGTTCCTCAGACACGGCAGCGGGTTATCTTTCAAGGTGTTCGTAATGATTTGAAAAAGAAACCCGTTTGGCCGAAACCATTTTCATACACCTACTCATTGCGCGAAGCGATACCGGAGTCAGTAAGGCTGAACGAGTTTGGTCCAGACATTCAAGGCGAGATAAAACAAACGACATACAAAGGCGCGTTGATTATCCCGCACACAAAAATACAAAAAACAAATTCAGTGAAACGAATTGAGTACGTCAAAGGAATGACGTATGCGTCTTTCAAGGACAAGGGCGGGTCGCACTCGCTTGATAAACCGTCTCCAACAATACTTGCGAATTGTGACTGCATGGAGAAGCATGTCAAGTCTGGTTGGACAACGATGCGCAAACGTTTATCGCTACGTGAACTCAAATTACTTTGTTCGTTTCCTGATGACTTTATTTCCACTGGAGATTCCTATCGAAAGCAATGGGAGCGTTTTGGTCGTTCTGTTCCTCCATTAATGATGCGCGCCATCGGTGCGACGATACGTGATGAATTGTTATGACTAAAGATTCTGTTGAGCCAATTGGTAAGTGGGAGTTTGATTCTGAGGTAGCTGAAGCATTTGACGACATGCTTGAGAGAAGTATTCCTCAGTATGACGTTATGCGTAATGCTGTTACGTCAATAGGTTCTTCATTTGTTACACCACGCTCCTACATTATTGATTTAGGTAGCTCCCGTGGTGCAGCGTTGGCACCGTTCGTTGCGAACTTCCAAGAACGCAACGACTACCTTGGTCTTGAAATTAGCGAGCCAATGATTGAAGCGGCGAGAGAACGGTTCAAAGATTGCGCTGGTCGCGTTGAGATTCAAGAGCATGACTTGCGCAAAGGTTTAACCTTACCTGACTACATAAAACCATCGCTTGTGATTTCTGTATTGACTTTACAGTTCACGCCTATTGAATACAGGCAGCGCATCGTGTCTGACGTTTATGAACGTCTTGAGTCTGGAGGTGCGTTCATTCTCGTTGAAAAGGTGCTTGGTGAATCAACGCTGCTTGATGAAACGATGATAGGTCGTTACTATGAGATGAAGAAGGCGCATGGGTATAGTCAGGAGTCTATTGATCGCAAGCGTTTTAGTTTGGAAGGTGTCTTGGTGCCATTAACGTCAAGTTGGAATGAAGCGTTATTGAAAAACGCTGGCTTCAATGTTGTCGATTGTTTTTGGCGTTGGATGAACTTCTCGGCGTGGGTAGCGGTGAAAACATAACGATGGCTAGGAAGAAAGGTGCCAAAGCAAAAGGCGCTGGTGATTGGAAGGAAACATTTCTTGCAGCCTTGCGAGTTGCGCCAGTCATACGTCAAGCGTGTAAGCAAGCTGGTATCTCGCGCGCCGAAGCGTATCGTGAACGTCAAAGAGATATGTCGTTTGCGCAAGAGTGGACAGATGCATTAAACGATGGGATTGATGAAGTGGAGTTGGCGTTACACATACGCGCTAGGAAACAAGACACCACTGCTGCTATATTCCTTTTGAAAAACCTACGTCCAGAAACCTATGGCGAAAACGTCAACCTCAACGTCAGCGGGTCGCTTAGTATCCAAGAAATCCAATCGGCGCAAGCCAGTCTCGACACGAAGCTCAAACAAATCACCAAAACGGTCGCGCCCGGGCAAAGACTTATCGCAACAGAATGAATCAGTTGCGGTGCTTGCAGCGCATAATAAAACGACACGCAAAAAGTTAGCTGGACTCTCTCCAACTGAGGCTGCCTTACTTAAATTCAAATGGGAGTTTTGGGCGAGGCCAAATCAAATTGCACCTAAAGGCGAGTGGGGCATTTGGTTATTGATGACTGGTCGTGGCTTTGGTAAAACACGCGCTGGTGCGCAGTGGGTTATTGAACAAGCGAAGGAACCAAACAAACGCATCGCAATGATTAGTCGAATCCCTTCCGACGCAAGGGATGTCATGATTAATGGTGAAAGCGGTGTGATGGCATGCAGTCATCCAAACTTCATGCCTGTCTATACTCCAAGCCGACGATTGCTCCAATGGCCGAATGGTTCTGAGGCGCACATTTATTCATCAGAGAAACCCGATGACTTGCGTGGTCCAAACTTTCATTGTGCGTGGATAGATGAACTTGCGAAGTATGACCGAGCGCAAGAAGTATGGGACACGCTTGCGATGGCTGTCAGGCTTCCACCTGACCCGCGCATCGTTGTTACGACTACGCCAAGACCTATTCCAATTATCAAAATGTTAATGGACGATAAGTCAACGCATGTAACCAGCGGTTCTATTTATGACAACAAAACAAATCTCAGCGACAAATTCTTTGAGCGTTTAGTTGGACGCTATGAAGGAACATATCTTGGTCAGCAGGAACTTGAAGGATTATTAATTAGCGATAGACCGGGAGCATTGTGGAGCCGTGAGATTCTTGAAAAGAACAGAGTCAGAGAACGGCCAGAAGGATTCACGCAAGTCGTGGTCGCAATTGATCCTCCTGCAACCTCGTCTGAAACAAGTGCTGAGGCTGGAATCATTGTTGTTGGTCGTGGTGTCGATAGTCTTGCGTATGTTTTGGCAGACGGTAGTTTACATTCAACGCCAGACGAGTGGGGAAGACAAGCAGTCAAACTTTATGACCAATGGGAAGCTGATCAAATTGTTGGCGAGGTAAATAATGGGGGAGACATGGTGGGTTTTACTGTGAGGGAGTGCGCCAAGGCTCTGCACAGAGAAGGCCTTCGTAGAGGCCCTAGCGTGCCGTATACGCCTGTTCGTGCGAGTAGAGGGAAGCTTACCCGTGCTGAACCTATCTCTGCTATATACCGGCAAGGGCAAGTTAAGCATTTGGGTTTGTATTCTGAACTGGAAGACCAAATGACTAGTTGGGTGCCGGGTGAAAAGTCTCCAGACAGATTAGATGCGTTGGTGTGGGCGTTAACTGCGTTGGTAATTTATGGTCAAGACCAAATAGAAACATGGGGAGGTGCGACTGATGAAAAGAACGACAGCTATGTCCGCGATGTTGTTAACGACCAAGGCGTTTGGTTTCCAACAAGCGGAGCGGGAGTAAATAGGTTTGGTTAACATTAATTTGTTTATGAATATATTCATCGCAGTGCTTGCTGGAGCGTCCGTATATTACCAACCGCAATACCCAACATTAGTTTTGCTTATGTCGTTTGTGTGCGGGATATTTGTGTCCGTGGCGAGTCAATTCGGTGTCGCTGTGATTCAGAAAGGATTAGACCGAGAAGCTGAAGAGCGTACGCGGTTGCAAGACTAGGCGCGCTCTGTCATATTCGCATCATGGCACAACTATCGTTAGGGAACAGATTGGGTGTAGCTGCGAAGGCGCTCGTTGGTATTTTCAATGACGACAGTGCCAGACAAGCTCAAGGCATGCTTGGTGGCATATTTGGATCGCAAGGTGGCGACCCGCCTTACCGTGGAGACACAAACATCCTCAAAGCGTACAGCACGATGCCTTGGCTTCGCGCCGTAGCGCAGCGTGTTGCTACTGCCGTTGCTGCGTCTTCAACGCAATGGATTTTATATGCACCGGCGTCAGGCAGGCGCAGAGATGTTCGTTTGATTCAACGGGCAGCGAGTCACGAAACACGTAAGGACTTAATTCGCAAAGGCAAGTCGGATGAGAACTTGGTTCCAGTGGATGACCATATTCTGCTGGATGCATTGAACAAAGCAAATTCATACATGGTTGGTCAGTCACTGTTTAAGGTGACGCAAATTCATTTGGATCTCGTTGGGGAATCGTTTTGGATTAAGGAGCGCAATGGTCTTGGTGCGCCAGTAGAATTTTGGCCGATCCCTCCAGACTGGGTTCAGTCAACACCGACACCAAGCAAACGTTCCTTCCGTGTCAGCTTCAATGGTTGGCAAGGCGACATACCAGATACGGAAGTTTTATGGATGGCTGAACTCGATCCAGCAAATCCTTATACGAGAGGTTCTGGTTTGGCTCGGTCGCTAAACGATGAATTGGAAACGGACGAGTACGCAGCAAAGCATACGCGCCAATTGTTTTTTAATCGCGCACGACCAGACATGATCATTTGGCCGAAGCAACAAGGCGCACATGATATTGGCTTACAGCAAGATCAAGTGCGTAGACTTGAGGAACGTTGGCTTGATGGTCACCAAGGATTTTGGAGAGCGTTCAAACCGTTCTTTGTTGGTCGGGAGATTAATGTTCACGAAGTGAATCAAAGCCTTCAGGAATTACAACTCGTTGAACTTCGCAAACATGAACGAGACACCATCGTGCAAGTATTTGGCATCCCGCCAGAACTCCTAGGCATTTTGAATAATTCAAACAGGGCGACGATTGAATCTGCTGACTATCTATTTTCACGTTGGGTCGTTGCACCTCGCATGGAGTTTTTGCGCTCTCAACTTCAAGAACGTTTGATTCCAGAATACGACGATAGGTTGGTATTGGATTTTGTCTCTCCAGTCGCTGAAGACCGAGAACATATGCTTGAAGCTTCCAAGGCTGCACCGTGGTCATTGAAAGTTGATGAGTGGCGAGTTCTACAAGGACAAGAACCATTGGATGATGATGCTGGTCAAATTCATATGATGCCTATGGATTTGATGCCGGTTAAAACTCCAAGTGTGCCTTCGGCTCCAATGCCGGGGACAGTTGCTGGTGACGCGCCTCCGGTTGAGCAGGACTACGATACGGTTGTTGATTCATTACAAGACGACCTAGCGATTATGAAACACGCTGGCGATAGCGAAGGCGTGGAATTTATTGTCAGAGAGATTGCTGATGATGTTGATGAGCTTCCAGACATTTGGAGAGTCCTAGAAAAACGAGAACCGCGCGTTGCAAGAAAGATACAGGATAGGCTCATAGACCTAAGCGACAGAGTCATTGAAGATCAGCTTGTCAATATTTCTACTGCGCCAGAACTTGAAGCCATGATTGATTTTGACGATTGGCTAAAAGAGTTGTCAGACGAGATGAACGATGTCTGGATTAAGTCTTGGTGGGTGGGTGCTGAGTTCGCAGCTTACGATAGCGATATACCGCTTGAGAAGTCCGTTAACGGTGTTACCCGGGTAATGAAACAAGACGACAACCTAACGCCAGAACAAATAGAAGCAGAGGCGAGAGTTCAATTCAATGTCGCAAATCCTATAGCCGTTGAGTGGGCCAAGGTTCATGGTGCTGAGTTCATTGCAGAGATTGGCGCTGCTACCAAAAAGGCTATTCGGGTGAGTATCTCAAGGGCCATGCAATTAGGATTGTCAGTCGAGCAAGAAACACGACGATTGTTAAAGCTTGAAATTGGATTAACAAACCAACAAGCAACGGCAGTCCAAAACTACAACAAGAGACTCAAGAATCGTTTTCCTGATTTGCCTTACGCGGAAAGAATGAAAAAGGTTGAACGCTATAGGAGAGCAAAACAAAAACTCAGGGCAATGACAATTGCGAGAACAGAAATGTCTTTTGCGAGTAGTGCTGGTCAAGAAGGACTATGGAATCAGGCTGCGAAGCAAGACCTGCTGCCTACGAATAGGCTCAAGCGCAAATGGTTATCAACGATGGACATGCGCCGATGCCCTATCTGTAAAGGCTTGGGTCGATTAAAGGCGGTCCCGTTCGATAAAACTTTTGAATACGCTGGGAAGGTTTACAAAAACGCTCCAGCGCATCCAAACTGTAGATGCACAGTGGGTTTGGTTAAGCGGTAATTGTGTTAACCGTTAAGGTTGAGTTTGAAACAATGGAAGAATTTATTGACTATTGTTTCCCCGACAGTAAAAATCGAACAAGAACCAAGAACAAAAAAGAAGAACCAGAAGCCGACACCGAAGAAGAAACAAAGCAAAGGAGTCAGGCGAGTTTGTTTGACTCAACGTTACTTGATTAGGAAGGAAGCACATCATGGGTTGGATTACCTTGGGAATGAAACTACTTCCATACATAGTGGAAGCTGTGTCGTGGGTAGAAAAGTTTGTTGAGCGTAAAGGAAAGCAGAAACAAGATGCTGCGGTTTACATGGTGAAGTCAATCCTTGGTGTAGCTGAGGTCGCTGACGGTCGGGATTTGCTTGACGATGATGACGTTGAAGACGCAACGCGCAAAGTAATTGACGCCGTTGTTGCTTTGAATAACATCGTGGCAAAGAAGCGTAGTGAGTAAACCAATTAGGCCGTATGAACTAAGTCCACATAATGCGAGGACATCAATCGTAGATGGTCGAGTTGTCTGCGAGCCTAGACGTTGGAAGGTAGCGATTACAGGCGCAGCTAAGTCTATGCGTGAGTTGCCGTGGGACGATCCTACGTGGGAGCTATGGGGCATCAATAATTTTTGGAACGCAATGCGCGATGAACACGACATGCTACGCGCAGACAGATGGTTTGAGTTACACCCGCCAACCAAAGATATTCAAGACCCGTTTGACATGATGTGGCTTCGGGAGTGTCCGGTTCCTATTTATACAACCGAGCCGTTTCCAGATAATGCAAACTCGCTTGTCTTTCCTATTGAACATCTCGCAAACAAATACCGCGATTACTTTTCATGCACCTTTGCCTATCAAATCGCGTTGGCGATAGATGAGGGCTTTGATGAAATAGCAATTCATGGACTGGAGCTTGCGTATGGAACACAAAGGGAAGCAACGGTAGAACGTGCGTGCGTGAATTACTGGCTTGGATTAGCAGAGGGTAGAGGCATAAAGGTGACGGTGCCACAGGACGATTTTGTTTTGTCACATTGGCATCGGTATGGATTTAATTATTGGCCCGAGGCAAACGTGGTTAAGGATTACGTAGGAAGCCTGATTGGTCGAAAGGTCGCAGAATGACTCTTGACAATTTTAGTTTCCTTCATTCATAGTGCCTATGGGTCGGTGTGATGATGGGGTTGGGGTTAGGCGGGTTCGTAATGCTTCCACGAATCTCGCCAGCCCCGCTCTTGATTACAAGGACTTGAAGTTATGGAATTTATAAAGAACGTTACGGACATAGATAAGTTCCGCGAGACTGCAAGCGAGGGCAATGCGCCAGCGTCTGTAGTATTGCGAAAACAATTTGAAACGGAAGTTGAAGTTCAAGACGACCGTTCCGTCAAATTTGTTATCACAACCGGTGACGCTGATCGTGAAAACGACATGATTGATCCATCTGGTTGGGATTTATCAAGCTACCTAAAAAATCCAGTAGTAATGTTTGCGCATGACTACAACTCTCTGCCAGTAGCAAGAACGACAAAGTTATCAAATGAAAATGGAAAGCTTGTCGCGATTGCTGAGTTTGCTACATATGATTTGAACCCAATGGCAGACCAAGTATTTCAAATGCTCAAGCAGGGTTTTTTGAAAGGTGCGTCTGTTGGATTTAAGCCAGTTACCTTTTCGTATAACGAGAAGCGTGGCGGTGTGGATTTTGCACAGCAAGAGTTGTTGGAGTTTTCAGTCGTTCCTATTCCAGCCAATGCTTCTGCGTTGATGGCTGCTGGATTGGACGATGTGGACACAACGTTGCTACGTGATTGGGCCGAAGGAACTTTGAATCTTTTGGACGGATTGGATAACAGCGAGTCCAAGGGAGTCTCACCCACAAATGTTTCCACTGTTACAGCGCCGATGGATACGCCTTGGCGTAAGCCGTCTCTTGGTGATTTTACAGATGAGCCGTGGGGTGAATTAAGCAACACAAAGAAGCGGCGCATCACTGGTCATTTTGCGTGGGCGACAGCGCGTGTTCCAGACAACTTTGGCGATATGAAACTTCCACACCATAGACCAGACGATGGTTATGTTGTCTGGAGAGGTGTCGTTGCTGCGTCTGGTCGATTGAATCAAACCAACGTGCCGTCTGAAGATATGAAGGCGATCAAGCGACACCTTGCAAGGCACTTCAAAGAGTTTGATCGTGAAGCGCCTTGGCTCAGAGATGACGTTGGCTGGAACGCTTTCCTTAAGGCGAGAGACAGAGCGCAATCAAAAAGCATTGAGCCGTTGGATGATATGACTATTGCCCGACTGTTTGATGATTATGGATTTACAGATGAAGCCACGGCATTGGTTTCTGATGTTAGAGATTCTGGCGAGATGTCAGAAGTCAAATCAGACGAGAATATTTTGTCTGCAATAAATGAGCGTTTCAATCGGATTGAAGAAATCCTCAAACCAACGACTGCTGTAGATGTCGAACACGAACCATCACCAAGTGGCGGTGAGATGGTTCTTGAAGTTGAAGATACAGATGGTTCTGTTTCTGTAGACACCGACGAGTTGGCAAAGTCAATACGTGACGTTGTTAGCGAGTCGGTAAGGTCCATTGTTGTATCTGAAACAACGAAGGCCATAAATACCGCCCGTGGGAGACTTGATTAGTCAAGGAGACAAGATGAGCAAGACAATGAACATGGAAGAACTTGCTGACTTTGTGAAAGACACCACGTTGCCAGTCATTAAGGAACAGATTGGCAGCGATGTCGCTAACATCGTTAGGGAGAATGTGGAGAAGGTTGCGAGTGATCCGAATGGCCCTTGGTCAAAAAGTTACGCGCAGCAAATGCTTACTGGTCAGGAAACAAAACCTGAGCCGATTAAGCGTGAGAGCGGTATGGCGTTTGCTCGTTGTGTTCGGGCGATGGCTGCTGCCAAGATGAATAAGACTGGTGCTGAAGGTGTCATCGACATTCTCAAAGGATGGGGAGATACCGACATTGCTGACTCTTTGAAATCAGCGCAACAAAAAGCGTTGGCTGCTGGCGATGCGACGGCTGGCGGGTTTCTTGTTCCGACGCAGTTCAGTAATGAAGTTATTGAATTGCTTCGTTCGCAGTCTGTGGTTCGCAAGCTCGGCGCAAGAACAGTTCAGATGCCGACTGGAACTCTCAAGTATCCAAAAATTGCGACGGGTGCTGCTGCCAATTACATTGGAGAGAACGTTAACATTTCCAAGTCTGAGGAAACGTTTGGTCAACTGACCCTGACGTTCAAGAAGCTTGCAGTGTTGACTCCTATTTCCAACGACCTCCTTCGCTACAGTTCGCCAAGCGCAGACGCTATTGTTCGTGATGACTTGGTCAGCGCAATGGCAACGAAGGAAGACACCTCTTTCATTAGAGGCTCTGGAACAGACGCTACCCCAAAGGGTCTTTTGAATTGGTGTGTCGCTGATCAAAAGATTGCTGCAAATGGAACCGTGAACCTTGCGAACATTACTGACGACCTTGGACAGCTGGTCGTGAAGTTAAAACAAGCAGACATCCCAATGATTTCGCCGGGATGGATCATGGCTCCTAGAACCGAGCAGAAACTTGCGACGATTCAAAACGCAAATGGTCAGTTTGTATTCCGTGATGAAATTCTTCGTGGAACGCTTTGGGGTTTCCCGACTGGCGTGACAACGAACATTCCAATCACGCAGGATACAACCGGCGCAGGTAACGACAACGAGTCAGAAGTTTACCTCGTTGATTTTGCGCAAGTCATCATCGGTGAATCACAAGGGTTGCTTGTTGATTCATCTCAGGAAGCTGCGTATCACGATGGATCGAATGTGCAAGCTGCATTCAGTCTTGACCAAACTGTTGTCAGAGCGATTGCGGAACACGACCTTGGGCTTCGACATGATAAGGCTGTTGCGATGTTGACTGGCGTTACGTGGACTCCATAACTGGTGACCGTTAATTTTTTTTGAGTGAGGATAGAATCCTATGATTACAAGAGATGTTGCTCAAATAAGGCCGTTACAGGCTGTCGCTACGGAGTCATACGATGCCTCCTGCGGTGGCAACGACGGAACAACCGATAACGAGGTCAAGGGCTACATAATTGATAGGCTTGGTCTTGGTCGTTCATATACCGCTGCTGCGCTTCATGCGTATGGGTCTGGCGATATCGGAACAAGCACGGCTTCAGGAACAAAGTTCATGACCGTTGGCGCGCGTCTGCTGCATAGCAGTACGACTTGCGCCGATGACTTCGCTGAACTTTCAACTGCGCATCGTGCGTCCAATCAAGCATTGTTCTTGACTGGAAATACAACGTCCACATTAGCGAGTGGCTTCATGGCTACCTCGACAAGCGTTGGAACGTTTGGAACGTTTACCGCGACGGCGACTGGTTCGGCGCGTGGTGATTCGTTTGCTCATATCGACATTACTGGAGCGCAAAGATTTCTACAGGCAGCACTTCTGTGGAACTCCAACGCTTCAAGTTCTGGCGGATCAGCAATGCATGACGCTGGCGTAGACCTATTGATGGGTGCTGTAGATGAGGTTCCACACCTCACAACATCTACTGGTCCTATCTACGTCACGACTTGTAATGATTCGTAGGTAGTGAGTAATGTTGAATGGCATTAGTAACGGTCGAAGTAATCGGAAAGACGCTAATCATGAGCGGTGGTCTCCACCTCAATATTGGAGAGCGGTTCGGACTGAATACTGACAACCCGGAACACGCCATGATAATTGAGCGCGGGTGGGTGCGTAAGTGCCCACCCGTGTCTTCATCTGTAGCAGAAACATCATCACTTCAAAGCCCACCCACCCACAAAGCGATGAAAAAACGTAGCACTCGGAGGAAGCAACGATGAGTAGTAATCAAACAGCAATGGAAGCTGCGCCGGGGTCAGGCGTTAAGTTTGACCATCCATGTGAGAAGGATTACAAACTAACGATTGTTGATAGGGACAATGCAATCGTTACGGCAGAACCAAAGCGAACCAAGGTTGCAATTGTAGGATTCGCAACGTCAAGTAGAGACATGGCTCCATTTGATGATCCGACTTATGAAATATGGACACTGAATCAGCTATACAGACATGTCCCTAGGTCGACAAGGCACTTTGATATCCACGCTTACTGGGAAGAAGATAACGTGGAGGGAACCGACCATCGTGGATGGATTCGTGACTGTGGTATTCCTGTTTATTTTGCGAAGCATGAGAATGAACTATCAACCACGATGACCTATCCCTTGAAACAGGTTATCGAGAAGTACGGTATTGATTACTTCACAAGCTCGGTTGCGTTTGAAGTTGCGCTTGCGATGTATGAAGGTTTTGAAGAAATAGCTTTGTATGGAATCGACCTTATTGTTGGAACTGAATATAGCGAACAAAAAGCATGTCTTGAGTTTTGGTTAGGACTAGCCCACGCCAAAGGAATTAATGTTGTGATTCCTACGACGTCCGCGCTGTTGAAACATTCGCATCGGTATGGATATGAACGCCAACCGGATTGGGGTCCGCTGCGTATGATGGAAATGGATAAACGCATAGAAGTCCTATCGACTGAACGCGCACAAAAGATGGCGTTAATCAATGCGCTTGATGGAGCCATCGCTGAAGATGAGCGATGGTTTACAAAGAAGATAGATGACTTAACTCCAGAGGAACGACTGAAAGCGTTACAGGAACAACGTGGAACAGCAATGGCGACACTCGCAACCATTGATGGTGCTATTCAAGAAACCAATTATTGGAAAGACCTTTTTACGCTTCGTGGACGCGGTGCAGCAGTTAACACGATGGCATAAATATGATTACGGTATGCACAAGCGCAACAGATACACAGCTAGCTGCATTGGGCGACTTGATGACAATGCTTGGCGCAACTGCGTCAAGTTCTGGAATGGATCTTTCATTAACACAGGCATCTGATTGGGCAGAACGTTACGTCGGTTATCCGTTACGCCGTCAGGTTTACGAGGAGACGGTCGCCAGTTACGGGACTCAGAGGTTAGTTCTGTCTCGGACTCCAGTGACAAAGGTTCAGAGATTCTTCAATTCAACATCAACGGACGATGCTACGGAATTTGCATCGAGCGAGTATCGGCTTGCGGACCAAGAGGCTGGATTTATAGAGCGCGATCAAGGGTACCGTTGGACGGCGCAAGAACGTTGGAACCTTGGAAGTTACATCGTTCCCAACAGCGAACTCAAGCCGTGGCTTCTGGTGTACCAAGCCGGATACCAAATGGAAACGTCAAGCACCAGCGACAGTTGGGCGACTACAACAACCGAAAACACAGTGCCTCCAAGTATCGAAAGAGCCGTTCTGCTTCGCGCAGCTGAGATGTATCAAGGCACGGCAGGCATTAAAACTATGAAGGTTGGTCCGTTAAGCATTACATATTCAAGCGAAGGCGAGGACACGCCAGAAGGTTTGCTTATGCCTTTCGTGAGGGTCGCTGGATAATGTTTAACATAAAGGCGTTTGCTCCGTTAATGCAAAACACGGTTACGATAGCACCGTTTACGTCATACGACGGTTATGGCAATGCAAGCTTTGGAAGTGCGAAAACATTTCAAGCAGCGGTCGTTGGAAAGATGGAGCGTGTGACTGGATTGGATGGTCAGGAAATGCCATCACGACAAACTGTATATTTGAATTCGTTGGCGACGGTAAGGCCAGAGGACAAAATTACTTTGTCGACTGGCGATGTTGGCTCTACGCAAAGTTATGCGATTAACCCCGAAATCATATCCGTTGGAACGTTTCCCTTTGGACGCTCCCAAGGATGCACTGTTATTTATTTGAAGTAATGCTATGCCAAATCAAATATCTGTTCAGTTATCAAGCGATTCAGTAAAGGCGTTGTCGTCACTCCAGAGATCCTCTGGGTTAAAGAAGAACGCTGCGATGTCTTGGATACTTGTTGAGACGTCCATACCGCACATTCCAAAGCGCGGAAAGGAGACCCGTGGCGAGTCTGTTGATTTTGATTTAACCGATGCCGCTGCGTTGGTATTACGCAACGTTTGTAAAAGTAAAAGGTCAAGCGATGGAATAGTTATTGAGGCATACTTAGGTCGGACATATAAGTAATGGCTGCCAAGGGTGTTCGACCTTTTCGTGTAACGCTCCAAGGACACAAGCGTGTGCATAAGAAAATGCACAAGATAGCTAATGCTATGCCTAAGCTTGCTGCGAGAGCATTAAACGAAGAGGCCGAGCTTACTATGACACTTGCGAAGCGATGGACTCCAGTTGATACTGGACGCTTGAAACAAAGTGGAAGGGTGCAAAAAAAAGCTACCCCCAATGCGCTTTGGGCAAGACTTGTTTATGGAACCAACTATGCGTTTTATGTGCATGAGATTCCACCGAAGAACCCTATCGGCTTTACGTATGCAACCAAGACCGTTCGGCGTGGAATAACTGCAAAGAAAGGCAAGCGCACAGCAGAGCATAAACGACCAACTAGGTATAAGTTCCTTGAAGGTGCAATTAATAAACGCGCCCGTTTGTTTTCAAAGAACATTCAACGGTCTATAAATGCAGACTTGAAGTTATTGGCAGCAGGTTCGTAATGTTACTTGATGACATAGATGATTTGTTAACGACCGGCGGGATGACTGACACGTTTTATAAGGCGTGGATGCCAGAACAACCTGACGATTGCATCTGTCTCTACGAGACTGATGGCTTGGGTGTCATTGAAGCGATGTCAAGTGGACCGGGAACCAATCCGCTTGAGAACCCTGCTGCGCAAATGGAAATTGCTGGCTTACAAGTTATTGGCCGCGGCTCAAGTTTTCAAACATTGCGATTAAGCATGCAGGAAGTTTACACAACGTTGAACGGAGTGCAGGAGCGAACAATAAACAGCACTCGGTATTCATATATAACGGCTACACAAGTTCCTTCGTCTGTTGGTCGTGATGATTCTGGTAGGTCGATGATTGCTCAGAATTTTTTGTTATATAAAACTTTGTCCACAGGGTGAGATATGGCTACAGTTATTTATAAGGATGCGAAGTTGTTTGTCGGAGGTTATAACCTGAGTGCTGATTCCAATGAACTTGGTCTTGATTACTCAGCAGACATGCTTGACGTAACAACGTTTGGTGACGATACAAGAATACGTGCTGGTGGATTGGACAGTGCGACTATTAACGGCACTGGGTTTTGGAATGGCGGGACTGGCAATGCTGATGATGCTCTATTTGGATTAATGGGTGGCGATAAAGTTCCGTTGACTGTTTTTGCTGATGGTATTACCGAGGGTGTAGCAACCGATAAGGGATATGCGTTTCAAGCCGTGGTCGCAAACTACAACATTGGAAATACCGTTGGAGAGATGATGACGTTTGATATCAGTGCGGAAAGTGCTGGCACAAGGTAGGAGATTTTATTATGCCAATTATCAGAGCCGTTCCGCTTAAGGACGCTACAGTCACAGCCATGACAAGTTGTGGTGTTGGTACTGCATATGACGTTGGTGGCGTATCGGCTGGTGAAGAACTCTATGCGGGACTTCATGTTTTATCGTCCTCAACAGGCGCACTAGTTGTTCGTATTCAAGGTTCATCATCAAGTGGTTTTGGTGCGGGCAAGTTTACGAGCCATGTGGCGTTTACTTCTCAGACATCCCTTGGGGGACAATGGGCAACGCCATTGAGTACTGGAACCGTTACATCGACCTTTCAGAAGTTTTGGCGAGCAGAGTGGGGTATGACTACATCTGGCGAGTCATACAAGTTTTTACCGTGGATGGGTATTCAGTAAAAGAGGTGATGACAGATGGCTACTTTGGTTTATACAAATGCAAAATTTGAAGTTAATGGAGTCGACCTATCGGATCATGCTTCTGAGGTGAGTCTGAACTATGCCTCTGAGATGCAAGACGAGACTGCAATGGGCGACGATACAAGAATCCGAAAGGGTGGACTGAAGGATTGGTCCGTTGACGTTACCTTTCATCAGGACTTTGCTGCTAATAAGGTGGACGCAACATTGTTTTCAGTCGTGGGTACAACCGTTTGCGTTGAACTGCGACCCCAAAACATTTGCTCGACAACACTCAACCCAATTTTCAGTGGGATTGCTGTGCTGGAAAGTTATAACCCTCAGGGTGGTAGCGTTGGTGCGCTGTTAGATGCTCCAGCCACGTTCCAGTCGGCGGGTTCATTGTCGAGAGCAAGTTCCTGCGGGTAGTTAGTGCGAGCATCTGGTAGAGGTGGGACCTTTAGGTATTCCTATCAAGTCGCCGCTGTAATGGATGCGTGGACTTTGGAACCGGTGGTCGGAACCAACGGCCATCGGTTTCGTTTGTCTGTGACTATTAGTCATTCGGTTGATCCGTGGTCTAGTTATCGACCGCTTGATGTTTATCTTGATATGAATGGATCGCATTGGATTTGGAACGCGGTTGAAGTTGAGAGTATTTCTTTACCGACCCTAGTACTTGAATTGCAAGAGAAACCCATCATCATGAAAAGGAATAAAGATGTCTAATCCGTGGAGCGTTGAACCGAAGGATTTGAAGATAGAACTAACGTGGGAGAAGCCTGATGGAGAGGCGTTACCTTTTTGGATTCGCATTAAGGAATCCTTGACGGTTGGTGAGAGTCGGAAGATGTTGAAGTCCATTAGCAACATTACTTCCAAGCTTGGAACTAAAGGTTCTGAAGCTGTGGCTCCAGAGGCTAGGTTTGAATGGACTGAATATAGTTTTTCTCGCTGCCTGACTTACCTTGTGGATTGGTCGTTGTCTGATGATAGCGATAACAAGATGAGTATCAATCGAGAGACACTGGAGAGTTTGCATCAAAGTGTTTTTGATTTGATAGATGGCGCGATTGATAACCATGAAACAAAGTCACAGGAAAGCCAGTCAAAAAAAAAGGAGCCTACTACCACCAAGCGGAGCAAGACATAGCAATCATGCGACGGATGCGCTGGTCGTATCGTGAGCTTATGGAATTGCCAGAAGGTTACTTGCCCCCGTTAATGTCATTTCTTCAAAAGGAATCAAGAGAAGCAAACAAGAGAGCAAGAAAATAAATGGCTGTAAGTGTTGGTCGGATTGAAGCGATTCTTGAATTGAAGAATCGTATGTCCAAAGGTCTGAAGCGCGCCACTTCAGACATGGATAAGTTTCAAACCAAAATGACCAAGATGGGTGAGCAAGCAACCAGAGCGGGTGCTGTGCTTACTGCTGGCGTTACGGTTCCGATAACAGCGTTGGCTGTTGCTGCTACTCGTTCCTTTGCATCGTTTGAAAAATCAATGGCTTCTGTGCTTGCTGTTACGCAAGCCACGCCAAAGGAATTTAAAAACCTAACCAACCTAGCGAAAGAGATGGGCGAGACTACGGTCTTTACCGCGTCTCAATCTGCTGAGGCTATGAGAGCGTTTGGACTTGCTGGTTTTTCAACCAACGAGATTATGAACGCCTTGCGTCCAACTTTGAATTTGGCTGCTGCTGGTTCTATGGATATGGCGACGGCTGCCGATATCGCTGCAAAGGTTACGAGAGGCTACGGCATAGCTGCGGCAGATACTACACATGCAATGGACGTTTTAACAAAAGCGTTCACGACTGCGAATACCAATCTTGTCGAATTAGGTAATGCGTTCAAGATGGTTGGTCCAGTTGCGAAAACTGCTGGACTCAGTTTTGAAACGACTACGGCTGCGCTTCAGATTATGGCAGACGCTGGAATCATTGGTTCGATGTCTGGTAGGCAGTTAAGGCGCGCTCTTTTGAGACTTGTCAATCCTCCCGGTGACGCAGCAAAGGCGTTGGCTCGCCTTGGCGTTAATACCGTAACGGCAACCGGTCGATTAAGACCGTTTGATGAACTCGTTCAAGAACTCAGACCACACCTATCAAAAACAAACGAGATGGCAGAAGTGTTTGGAACTATTGCCATGCCGGGGATGGTCGCCATTCTTGAGAAAGGTGCGGACGAGTTACGCAACATGACCAAGGAACTTGAGAACGCCGAAGGGACTGGTCAGCGTATAGCCGATGTCATGTTGGATAACTTAACCGGCGCGTGGATATTGTTAACGAGCGCCGTTGAAGGTGTGCTGCTTGCGATAGGTAAGGAGCTTGAGCCACTCCTACGCAAACTCATGGTTGCACTAACGGCTATTGCTCATTTCATTTCCCGTGAGGTCGTTCCCGGGTTCGCTGCGCTCCATCCATCTATCAAACTTGTTGTTGCTGGAGTAGCAGCATTGCTGGCTGTGGGTGCGCCTTTGGTTTTAATGTTTGGAATGATTGCGCCAGCGTTACCAACAATGATTGTTGGATTCAAAACTCTGGCTGCCGCGATTGCGATTCCAAAGATTGCGATTGGATTATTAGTTACAGCGGTGGTCCTATGGATAGCGAAGCAAGCTCCACTGGTTCGATTCATTAAAGCCCTTGGAAAGTTTTTTCTAGGATTGGGAAAGATACTATTGAAGATTGCCAGAGGCGCAATCAATATCTTTATCAAAATGCTTGAGGGGTTACTTAATGGCATAAAAGATACTTTTCAGTTCCTCAGTGGTGGCTATGCGTCAAAGGTGTTCGGTTTCTTTACTGGGCTAGTTGAAAAAGCTGGAGATGCCATGATGTCGTTTGGTGAAACAAGCGATGTTGTTACGTCCTCTCAAGAGAGGGTGCGTGAGGCTGTAGCAAAGTTACTTGAAGGTAACGTTGGCTTATCTGCATTAAACGATGCGTGGTGGCAGTTAACAAAAGTTGGAGGTCACACTGAAGAAACATTACGTGACATAGCTGAGAGAGCGATAGAACTTGAAGATAGTGGAGTTCAACTTACAAAGGGACTCAAAAAACTCGCGGATGAGTTTAGGAATACTGGTAGTTATGTAGAAGATGAATTGAATCCAGTACTTGAGCAGACTGCGGAGCGTTGGGAAACAATTGCCAATGGATGGAAGCGTGGTGCTATTCCAGAAGCTCAAGCAATGATGAGGGCGCTTGAAGACGTTGGAGGAATTACAAATCTTACCGTCGCTGAACAAAAGCAACTTCACTCTACTATTGACACCGCTATCAATAAATACAACGCGCTTGGTCAAATGGCACCCCAAGCCATGGCTCGCATTTGGCAAGCGACCCGAATGGCTGGTCACGAGACACAACTAATGGTGCAAAACATCGTTGGTGGGATTAGCGACCTACCAACATTCGCTGAAGCATTCCCGTGGCTCGCAAAAGAGAATCAAATCAAAGTATCGACCTCGATTGATGCTGGTCAAATTGTTGGAGGTGTATCTCCAGCGGGACTACCATCCGTCGGCGCAATGATGGGTTCATCGTTACGTCAGGGATTCAGTTCTGTTATGAAAGGTATTCCAGATGTAGTTGTAAGGGCGTTTGAGGGCGGTGGTGGATTGTTTGGAGCGTTATCAGCGATTGGTTCGCAAGCTGGTGCAGCGTTTGGTGGTAGCACTCTTGGAGCGATGGGCACAAAGCTTGCAAGTAAAGAAGGCGCTGGAAAAATCCTAAAAGGTTTTGCGTCAATGCTTGGGCCTATCGGTGCTGCTGTTGGTGCGTTAGCTGGTCCTCTCATTAAAGGTATTAAAAAATTATTCAGTGGGCCAACCGTCGCTGAGTCAGTTCGCAAGGCTGGCGCACGTATGTTTGAAAAAGGAATTTCAAAAGGTCTATCAGAAGCAATAGAGGCGACGAGAAAATCAACTGCTTCTGATTTTGGCGCGATGATGATGCACATGAGCGACATCATTGAAGAACAAGGTGGCGTTATTGCGATGGGCGTGAACAAAGCCATCAGAAGTGTGCGCGACATTTTCAGCGCAGTTGAACAAGGCGGTATCACTACGGCTCAGGCAGCTAAAACATTTGGCGAGTCGTTTGGTTTGATTGCTCAGGCTGTCGTTCAGAGCGGAGGAGTTGCGAGTAAGCAGTTTGTTGAGCTTATTGCGCTTGCAGAACGGTTCGGAATTAGCGCAGAGACTATGAAGTTTGTAGGGGAGCAGGTTGGTCTTGTCTCGACTGGTCTAGTCAAGATGGCTGGCGCTGGCGTAAGCACCAAGCAGGAAATGGAGGACTTGGGAATTATCGCTGTTGCTTCTTTTGAGTCTGCGCTGGCTGCTGGTATGTCGTTTACTGATGCGCTTAATGCTACTGCTCCAGCCATAGATGCCATTGATAAAGCACAAACGGAATTAGGTGTTACCTCCGACAATCTTGCTATTCAAGAATTAACAAATTTCAGAAATCGGATAAAGGAGAATGGGAATCTCGTTGCTGCCGTTGAAGCATTGGACGAGACCATGCTTGCGTTATCTCGCACTGGCTCACTGAACGCGGAAACGTTAGCAGCGATGGAGCGTCAAGGTATTTCAATGTATGACAAGCTCATCGAAAAGGGATTCTCTCAAGAGCAAACTCTAATGCTGATGGGACCTGCGTTGAGAACAATTATGGAAGCGCATGAGAAATTAGGTATTCCTATCAGTGACAACACCAAGAAGATTATTGAGCAAGCAAGAGAAGCGGGAGCATTAGAGAGCCAACAGAAATCAGGATGGAAAGCGATAACGGATGCAGTTGGGAAACTTATAGGCAAAATGGATACGCTCATTGACCGTTTAATGGGTGTCAAGAATACCGTCAACGCGATTCCACGCAGTATAAATATCTCTGCGAAAGTTAATTACAGAACTGGTTCCATGCCTGACTTTGATGCTGGAACTGGTTTGGACTTTTCTGCTCAACACGGAGGTATTGTTACTAGGCCATCAATAGGACTCGTTGGTGAAGCTGGGCCGGAAGCAATTATCCCACTGACTCATTTGGAGCAACGGGACCGTGCGTTGTTAGCTGAGGTGCGCGGTCTAAAGTCTGAACTCAGAAACCTTCCAATACATTTACGTGACGCTATCCTTCTTGCGCAATAGACGATGCCTACCATTACTGCCTCTCCAGAAATCTACACACGTTATGGTGGCTGGCTTCTTGGCGTTGAAGACAGTAGTGAACTTGGAACTTCAACGAGGATTGATGGAATAGTTACAAACATCACCAGCGATATTGTTGTTGGTAGTTCTGACGTTGAACTCAGCTATGGTGTTTCCGGCACTGGTCCATTGGACAGAGTTGCCGACACAGGAATGCTAACCTTTACGCTTGATAACAGTTCTTCAAATACACACGGCGCTCAAGGTGCATATTCCCCGGGCCATGCTAATGCTTTAGCTGGTTGGGATGTAGGAAATATGATTGAGCTTCGCATTACATACAGTGGAACCACCTACTACAAATTCACTGGAACGCTTATTAGCATTAGTCCGGCAGCGGGACAGTATCAAAGTGAAACAGTGTCGTGCCAAGCCGTGGACTGGATGGATGAAGCAGCGATTTCAAAAGTCAAAGGCGTTACGGTCCAATCAAATAAACGTAGCGATGAACTAATCAAAGACCTTGTGGATAATGCTGTAACTGTCCCTCCGAAAGCGACAGATTATTCAGAAGGGCAATCAACCTTCGTAACTGCGTTTGATAATTTATTGGATGCACAGACATCGGTTCTTCGCGCACTGTATGACTGTGTGATTTCAGAGCTTGGATACCTTTACATTAAGGGAGACACCACCAGTGGTGGCGTTTTAACATTTGAAGATAGACACCATAGACCTAAGACTGGTTCTGCGTCTGGAACATTCAGCAACACCATGACTGGTCTTGATGTTAGTCGCGGACGGGATGGGATTATTAATACTGTTTATGTCGTTGTTCATCCACGAACTACCGACGCATCAACGTCGGTGCTTTATGAATTAACAACGACCGGTAGCACACCATCAATTCCCCCGGGTTCAACTATCACAATTAATTGCCCATACCGAGAGGCATCCATCAACGCATATCGTGTGGCAGCAGCGACGATTATCAATCCGGTATCGGCTACTGATTGGATTGCGAATACAGCAGCCGATGGAACGGGAACCAATATCACCTCTGATGTTGCTGTCACTGTAAAGACTCAGGCGGCAAACGCTGTTGATTTGGAAATTACAAATAACAATATTTCATCGACTGCGTATTTAACCACGTTGCAAATTAGAGGCACGGCAATCCGAGACGTAACTGACACCGTTATGTCTGCTACGGATGACCTATCTATGAATAAGTATGGAGAACGTGATTCAAGGGTAGACATGAAGTATGAATCCAACGCTGGAGAGTTCGGTAATGAAATTGCGAATTGGATTCTCAATATCTACAAAGACCCACGTTATGTTGTGAATGGTTTTCAACTGGCTTCAAATACCTCGGACTATATGATGACTCAATCCTTATCGAGGGAGCCGGGGGATAAAATTACCTTCGCTGAAACCATGACTGGTATTACGACTACTGATAGTGGGATAGAGGTTGGGTATTTCATTAATGGTGTTCGCATGACTATTGCTGCAGGAGGTATCATAACTACTGAATGGATATTGGCTCCAGCTACAGCAACGCAAGCGTGGGTTTTGAATCAGGTTAATTCAAGTGAGTTGGGCCTAACTACTATCTTGGGGTTCGCATGATTGATAACGTTATTCATGGACCGGCAGAAGGACACCAACACGCTGGAGTAACCGACGTTGCTTCATATCTTGAAGTTCATAGTCGTGCGATGATTAAAAAAGAGCAAAACGTTTTTGAAGTAACCGATCCTATTGACGCCTACATTAATCATGGGCGTTGGGTTGTTAACTGCGAATGTAATGGTGGGGGATTAACGAGTCCCACATTTAAGGTGTCGTGTTGCTTTGATTGTGGCAGACGATACACCAACGTCGTGTTTCCTAATGACGCAAAGGAAATTGAAAAAGAACTTATGAAAAGGCGAGAACAGCATCATAGGAATTGGATGGGTGAATCGTTGAAAGTTCTTACTAGAGAAACCTTGAGGGTATAACAATGGCTTGGACATCACCACGAACATGGGTGTCGGGGGAATTGATAACTGCCTCCATAATGAACACGTACATCAGGGACAATCAGAATGTTCTGAAGACTCCGATTAATGATTCTGGAGAAGTGGAGTTTACAGACGCAACACAACTCACAATCGCCAGTGGTGTTATCACCGTAACTCAGAACTATCATAAGGTGGACACCCAAAGTGATGCTGCGACTGATGATCTGGATACCATTACTGCGGGTACTAATGTTGCTGCCGGTTTCATCTTGCATCTTAGAGTTGAGAGCGATGCCAGAACCGTTGTTCTAAAAAACGGGACGAGTGGTTCTGACAATCTTGATATCGGTTCCGACGTAACACTAGATGAGTCCTACAAGACTTACAGTCTGGTCTACGATGGGACAAATTGGCGACCGTTGACGTTTGCCGAGTCTCCGACATTCGCATCCATTTCCCCGCTCACCACCAGAGGCGATACGCTTGTTGCAACTTCGGGAACAGTGACCGGTACGCGATTGGCTATTGGCGCAGCAAACACGTACCTGAAGTCCGATGCGACAGATGCAACATGGGGTGCTGGTCCAACATTCGCAGAGCAGAGTCCACTAACCACGCGTGGCGATACTCTTGTGTCTACAAGCGGCACTGTCACTGGAACTCGATTGGCTGTTGGAGGATGGGGAACTAATCTAGTCAGCGATGGGACAGATGTGGCATGGGGTGCTGGCTATAGAGACCTCTCAGTGACGCTAGCCGATGTCAGTAATACAACTGCTAAGACAACATGCGTTACCACAGAAGTTATTCCAGCTGACATGTGGACCATCGGCTCCGTTTTAGAAATAGATATCAGCGCCGCCATGGTGAATAACTCTGGCAGCACAAGGACAACAAATTTTGAATTTAATTTTGGCGATGGAAGCCAGACACAAAATAAGGACTGGGAGAATGGGTCAACAGTTCGATACCAGTGGTGGCGTATCTATGTCATGCGGAAAGATTCTGATGAGTTGATTATTCCGTTTAGTGGGCCAGCGTATTACTACGCGGGATGGAACCCCGGACAGG
>VTLG01012225.1_pt1 | contig 51492 bp, 74 predicted proteins | sample 4694571 | NCBI WGS metagenome assembly VTLG01 (sample SAMN12604809, study PRJNA352737) | marine metagenome | biome: ENVO:00000447; feature: ENVO:00000209|ENVO:00000569|ENVO:01000036; material: ENVO:00002151; isolation source: viral sequences binned using virsorter ... | reverse complement strand
GTACTGTTGATGCAAAGAAAAATCCGTTGGAACCTGCGGAGAAGATAAACTATCTTAAAAAGATGTTCCCCGACCACGCAGACGCAATACAAAATGATCCTGATAAAGGAAACATTTTTAATGTATTGTCTTCTATCAATGAAGAGGGTTACAGTTCAATAACTATGGTTGTTGGTAGTGATAGGGTAGCAGAATTTAATGACCTCCTACAGAAATATAATGGTCAAGCATACAACTTTGATGAACTCAAGGTAATATCTGGTGGACAAAGAGATCCTGATGCTGAAGGTGTTGAAGGTATGTCTGCATCTAAGATGCGTGCATTTGCTGCTGAAGGAAACCTAGAAGATTTTGCTAAAGGTATCCCTGGAAAAGATGAGGGAGTAGCAAAAAGACTTATGGATGCGGTACGTAAAGGTATGGGTATCCAAGAGAAAGAGGACGTAGAGATTAAAGAACTCTGGCAGATCGCTCCTAAGTTAGATCTACAAAACTTAAGAGAAGCATACGTTCGCAAAAGTATTTTTGATATTGGAACAGTAGTTGAGCACCTAGACACTGGTGTTCAAGGTAAGATTGTTCATCGTGGAACTAACTATGCAATATTTGAAGACGGTAACGGATGGAGATTCCGTTGTTGGTTAACCTCACTAAATGAGGTAAAAGAAAAACATCATTCTGCTGATGATGGGTCAGGAAACGACTGGAAAATAGGAACCGATACCTATAGACAAGCAGTACAGGCAATGACTCCTGGGCAAAGCGTAAAGAAATTTAGCGACTTCCGAAAGTCTAAATAATATCATAGGATAATTAATCAAATGGACCTTAAAACAGCGACAAAACTATTGAAGTATAGTCCTTCAGACGTACAACGTGTCAGATATGTCGTAGAGTATGCTAATCATAACACCGATAACCCTAGTGAGTATATCGATGTGCATACACACAGCACTGCACAAAAAGAAATAGCACAGATTTTTGTAGAGACAGCAAACGCAGCGACACTTAATATGAAACCAAGTGATGCTTCTCCAAAGATTGATACTGTTAAGGAAAAGGAGACTACTGTAGATCCACAGTGTGAGAATCAGAAAACTATAAAAGCAAAACCATCAGAAGCATCTGCTAAGACAGAAGAGGTAGAACATATAGAGGAAAAAAAAGGACTATGGGATAACATCCACGCTAAGAGAAAGAGAGGAGAATCTCCTGCAAAACCTGGTGATAAGGACTATCCTAAGACATTAAATGTAGAAGAGGTTGAGAATCTTGATGAGTTGAGTAACAAAACTCTAAGTGGTTACGTTGCTAAAGCATCAAAAGAAGTTGCAGGACATATGAAATACAAAGGCGATAACCCTGATGCTAAAAAAATAAAGCAAGCACAAATCCACAAGAGAGTGGGTGGTATGTCAAAAGCAGCAGAGAAGATGGCAGAAGCATACGCTTCTGTATATGAAAAGTATGACAATAGATACTCTGATAACACAGGAGAAGAATCAGCAAAAAAGAAAGCAGCACTTGAAAAGAAAAGAGGAATGAAGTTGGACAACCATCCTCAGTTCAAGAGAGAAGAGGTGGAGCATATTGAAGAGCAAAAACCACCTAGAACTGCTAAAGGTGCTATGGCATACGATGGTCCTAACAAAGCAGCATCTGAAGCAAGAGATAGAGTCATTGCTAAGACTAAAGCATTGAGAAAAAAGAAAGGTATTAAACCTACTGTGAATATAGACGCACCTGATAGGTTAGTTAGTCTAAAAATTAAAGAGGCAGTTGCTAATTATAATGAAGAACTCAAGATGACTAAGAAGGAGTATGGTAAGATTCATAAAGACTTCAAGTCAGATGATCCTAAGAATCCTAGAACTACAAAGTATGTTCCAGGAAAAGGAACTGTATCAATGCCTGTTAAGTTTGTAGAGCATCATCAAAAAGATGAAAATGGTAAGGTAATTGAACACGAAGATACTACACCTAGTTCTGTAGAGGAAGGTCTAAAGCAAGCACGTAAGAACGTGGGAGCATCTAAGTGTTGGGATGGAAAGAAGATTGGTAGTCCTCCAACTAAAACTAAAAATGGAAAAGAAGTTCCTAACTGTGTTCCAGAAGAAATAATTAAGTCATCCACATTTGTTATTTCTGAAACTCCAAAGGGAGATATGGGAAAAGACAGAGCGACTAAAGTAAAAGATAGATCAGCACGTAGTTATGGTGGATCAGATACTTACGGTGCAAAGTATAATGCTCCTATTCGTAGGGATCTTCACGATCTGAAGAGAGGTGTCAAGAAGGATAAAGGTCACGTCAATAGACCAAACAAACCAACAAGTAAGTTTGATGATGATAGACAAGGTGGATCTCATTGGCACAATCAAGGTCAAGGTTTAGCGGGTACAAAGAAACACGGTAAGACTGACTACGATGAACCTTCAAGAAAGAAGGTCAAAAAAGAAAACTATTCTTGGAGGGAAAGAATGGATGAAAAGTATTTTGGTGTTCCTGATAATATAAGGGCAGCAAACAAGAGATTGAGTGGACCTGGACCTCATAGTACAAAAGATAAATACGATGTTCTTATGTACAATAAGTCACAAGAGAAAAAGAATAAATAAAATGGAACTATCTGAGAAAAAATCTAAGATTTTAGTAAACCCTAAGAAATCTGATCTAATGAAAGAATCTATTCGCGAAATGCTTCGTCTTGAAGTACAAAACCTACAAGAGAAAGCAAAGAAAACACTTGATCCTGTAGGAAAAGAGGACAAGGACATCGACAACGACGGTGATCACGATAAAAGTGATAAGTATCTTCTTAACAGAAGAAAGACTGTTGCTAAAGCAATGGGTAAGAAGACTCATATCTGTGCAAAGATGGCAGAGCACGCTGATTATGGTCTTGTAACTACAATCCCAGAGCATCACACTCTAGTTGAGATGGAAGAACCAGATGATCAGGGTAACACTCACTACGTATCACACTATGACATCGTAGACAAGGGTGGAAGAATCTATGAGAACGTAGCGGTAGAAGACTTAGAAGTATTAGTGTCTGAAGCACATAATCATTGATGTATATATAGGGTAGGTACCTTATTTTTTATTAAAATGATTAGTTCAATTTCGAGTTTTCTCTTACCCTTTGCGAAGAGTATTGTAGAGAAAGCAATCGCAAAGATACCTGATGATGCAGAACTTGGTGATAAACTCATCGACATCTGTTTAGTCATCATCGGTAAAGCAGTCAAAATGACTAAAACACAAGCAGATGATAAGTTGTTTGAGCAAGTCTCAGCAGCAATCAAAGCAAGATAAACGAAGGAGGGCACACCCCTCCTTTTTATTATAAATAAATAATAGGAAACACAATGTTCTTGGAGAATAACTAATGGCGATCTATGGTAAGATTGACGCTGCTGCATTTACACAGAACATTAGCGTCACTAATGGCGACGCTACTGTAACGAAAAATGCTGCTGATAGCGTAGTCCCAGGTGACGTACTAGAAATTTCTAGCGTTGCTTATATTGTTAAACAGGTAACTAGCACAACTGCTATAGAGTTACACAAAAATTATGCAGGTTCAACTGCAACAGTTACTGCATCAAGCGTAATTAAAAGAACTCCACCAAAAGCGGTTGCAGAGTATGTAATCAAAGGTGGAGATAGTATCACTGACTATCAATTAGTCTTTGTAGATACAACAGAAGATGGAATTGCATCTAACAAGTCTCGTGGTATAGACGGACCAGGATGGTGGTTGTATAGAACATACAATACAGCACAAGGAACCACACGTCATAAAGCAGAGAAACTTGCTGCACTAAGAGTGGCAGTAGGAACATCAGGTGATATGGCAGACGAGACAGTAGTAGCAGACGTACTTGAAACTATTACTATCGGTACACAACCTTCTAACCAGAACTCATCTAGTGGTGCTGCAACCTTCACAGTTGCTGCAACTGTTGATCAGTCAGGTACAATCACATATCAGTGGCAGAAGAGAACTGCTAGTGGTACTAGATTTGCTGACGTAAGTGGTGCTACAAGTGCATCTCTTGTATTGTCTGGACAACTTGCTGCTAACTCAGGTGACTCATACAGAGTTAAAGTTAACAGTAGCAAAGGTGCTAAAGAGGTAGTAAGTTCTATCGCAACTCTAACATTTGTTAGTTAATTAAATTATAATTCGTTATGAATTTTTCAGTATTAACGAACGACAACTATATGTTGTTCGCTATGAAGCATTATGACAATCCCCAGTCAGTAACATACGACGATTTCCAAGAAGATATGATGAGGTTTAAATATCTCAAACGTCTTTTTGGTAGGTATGTTAAGTCTGGGGTATTGCGTAATCATTTGATCTTAAACCATTTGATTGTATTGTTTAATGTATTTGGTGAAGCAGCGATACCCCTATTGATTTTTAAAATCGAGATGGAGTATTGGTCTATTATGAAATCTTATCTATTATATTTGAATAGATTAGATCCCGAAGGTGGCAATGGTATTCTTGATGAGATAGTCATTGACGCTGAAGTTACATCACAGTTAAGTAAACTCTAATGCCCGCAGTATCAGTTAAACAACGTAGATTTATGGGGATGGTCAGAGCAGTCCAGAAGGGCGAGATGTCTGCACCATCGAAAGAGATTGCGTCTGCTGCTAGTGATATGAAAAAGACTGATGTAAAGAAGTTCGCCTCTACTAAAGAGAAAGAACTACCTATGGTGAAAGAATATATGGTTGGGTATGGTGCTGTTGTATCGTCAGCAAGACCTGGATCTACCAGTCATAGTGATGCGAAAGGAAAGTATGTTGCTAAGGCAGGGAAGAAAAAGAAAACTGTCAAAGAAGAAGCACCTACTATGAGTACAGGTTCTACTGCACAAGCAGCAGGATTCTCTGGTGACTCTGATCCTAATGGTCCTACAGCAGGACTAGATGAACCGTTAGGTGGTATAGGTAGACCACTTAAAGGTAGAAAGTTTAAATGTAAAACTAAAAAGAATGGAACCATCAAGTGTGGTCCTTCTACTACTAAAGAAAGTTATACTAGAAATGAGGGGAGATACTTTCCTTTCAAAGTAGAGTTCACTGAGTTTGAAGGAGAGACAGACTTTGTATTCTATGGTCGTAGTGTGTCTGATGTAAAAATACGTTTGAGGTCTATATACAGACCAGAAAAGTTTGATAAGATAAAAATCACTCGCCTAACACCTTCTACTGTATTAAAATATTACTGGGATAAACGTCAAGGAGCAATGTAATGTCTGATATTAATTCAGCGATAATAGAAAGACTAGAGAAAGTTGTAGATACCCTTCAAGATAATTCTGTGAAGATGGGTCAAATTCTTGCGGTTCATAATGAGAAGTTAGATAAGCAAGATCAAATTGATACAGTTTTATTTGAGAAGATAGACAGACTATCTGCTGATGTTAATAGAGAGACAAATGCTATTAAGAAAGGATGCGAAAGAGATATAAGAAAGGTAGATGATAGACTTAGACTTATGGAAAAGAAAATGTGGTCAATAGCAGGAGGTCTTACCATAGTATCTTTCCTTGTTAGTCCTATAGGTCAAAGAATTGTTGGACCTATCTTGACACCAGACCCAGAAGTAAGTATAATAAAAGTCGTTCCTTAAGAAATTTTTATAATGAGTTATGTTGATGTCAAGTACGCACGTCTTGTAGGCAGTCGTCTTGATCTCTTCAAGGAAAAGAAGACAAACCTATACAATTTTAGATGCCCTTATTGCGGAGACTCACAGAAACATAAGTCTAAAGCAAGGGGGTATTTTTTCGTCAAAGGTTCTGATTTCATATTCAAGTGTCACAACTGTGGTGTTGGTAGAACACTAGGAAATTTCTTGAAGGATAATGCTAGAGACTTGTATGATCAGTTTGTCTTAGAAAGATATAAGATGGGATTGACAGGTAAAAGTACAAGAGTTGCTGAACCAAAATTTACAAGTCTTCAAACCAAACCAATCTTTAATACAGGTACTAAGATTCCAAAAATCTCTGACCTAAATAAAGAACACCCTGCAAGATCCTACCTTGAATCAAGAAATATTAATGGAGATAAACTTGATAGAATTTTCTATGCAGAACATTTCAAAGAGTTTGTTAATAAACACAAACATACCTTTGATAATCTGCAAAACGATAGTCCAAGGATTATAATACCACTCATAGACCAAAGTGGAAAATGGTTTGGCATACAAGGGAGAGCAATCTCATCCAATCCAAAACTAAGATACATTACTATTATTTTCGATGAAACAAAACAAAAAGTCTTTGGTCTCGACACAATCGATAGCAACAAGACAGTCTACATCGTGGAAGGACCGTTTGATTCCCTCTTCTTGGAAAACTGTGTTGCTATGTGCGGGTCCGATCTTGATCCTAGGACGTGTGGTTGGAGCGATAGTGTTTTTGTTTTTGATAACGAACCACGCAACAAACAAATCACCGACCGAATTGCAAAAGCAATATCAGGAGGTTACAAAGTCGTCATCTGGGACAACTCCATAAAGGAAAAGGATGTCAACGATATGATTCTGTCTGGACATAATGTTCAAAGTATAGTAGAATCAAACACCTACTCAGGGTTAACAGCACAAGTTAAATTTCAAAACTGGAAAAAAGTATGAACGTAATTAAAAGGGATGGCACTGCCGAACCTCTCAACCTCGACAAGATACATCAAATGGTTGAGTTTGCCTGTGAAGACATAACAGGTGTATCATCATCACAAGTAGAAATGAATAGTGGTCTACAGTTCTTTGATGGTATTGAATCAGAACAGATTCAAAATATTCTTATTAAATCTGCGAGTGATTTGATTAGTTTAGATTCACCTAACTATCAATTTGTAGCAGCAAGATTATTATTGTTTAGTGTTCGTAAACAAGTATTTCCTGAGTGGAGTAATACAGGATACCCTAAACTAAAAGATCACGTTAAGACTTGTGCAGAAGCAGGAGTATATGATGGTGGTATCCTAAAGAAATATGACGATGAAGAGTGGGAAGAACTAAATTCTTATATAGATCATCAACGTTGCTATGGATTTACCTACGCAGGGTTGAGACAGATCGTAGATAAGTATCTTGTACAAGACCGTAGCACTGGTAGAGTCTATGAGACTCCTCAGTATATGTACATAATGGTTGCTACAACATTGTTCCAAGATTATCCTAAAGATAAAAGACTCGATTATGTTAAACGCTACTACACAGCAACCTCCAAAGGGAAAATCAATGTACCAACTCCAGTTCTCGCAGGTGTTAGAACACCTCTTCGGCAGTTTGCGTCTTGCGTTTTGGTTGATGTTGACGACACCTTGGATAGTATTTTTACTTCTGATATGGCCATTGGTCGTTACGTTGCACAAAGGGCAGGGATTGGTATCAACGCAGGTCGCATCCGTGGGATCAACAGTAAAATCAGGGGTGGAGAAGTTCAACACACGGGTGTTGTACCGTTCCTCAAAAAGTTTGAAGCAACTGTCAGATGTTGCACTCAAAATGGCATTAGAGGTGGATCAGCGACTGTCCACTTCCCCATCTGGCACCAAGAAATAGAAGACATCATTGTCTTAAAAAATAATAAAGGAACAGAAGATAATAGAGTAAGGAAACTTGACTATAGTATTCAGTTCAGTGAACTATTCTATAGAAGGTTTATCGAAAATGGAGAAATTACACTCTTCTCACCACACGATGTCCCAGGATTATATGATGCGTTTGGAACTCCTGAGTTTGATTCACTGTATGTTCAGTATGAGATGGATGAATCAGTACCTAAGAAAAAAATAGGTGCACAAGATCTTATTCTAAACTTCTTAAAGGAGAGAGCAGAGACTGGTCGTCTATACATTATGAATATAGATCACGTTAATACTCATTCATCATTTAAAGACAAGGTTAATATGAGTAACCTATGTCAGGAGATAACTCTACCCACTGATCCTGTAGATCATATAGATGAAGACGGTGGTGAGATTGCATTGTGTATTCTATCTGCTATTAACGTAGGTAAACTCCGTACTCTTAATGAGTTGGAAGAACTATGTGACCTTGCAGTTCGTGGACTAGAAGAACTAATTGATTACCAACGCTACCCTGTTGCAGCAGCACGACGTAGCACCCTTGCAAGACGCTCCTTGGGCATCGGATACATCGGTCTAGCACATTACCTAGCAAAGAATGGATTTAAGTATAACGATCAAGGTGCATATGATCTAGTACATAACCTTACTGAAGCATTCCAATATAATCTTCTTAAAGCATCAAATGAGATAGCAAAAGAGAAGGGTGCGTGTGATGGTTTTTCTCACACAAAATATTCTGATGGAATCTTACCAATAGATACATATAAGAGTGAGGTAGATCAGATAACAAAAGAGGAATACAAGTATGATTGGGAATCTCTTAGGGCATCTATCTTGGAGCACGGTCTCAGGCACTCAACACTGTCCGCACAGATGCCTTCAGAGAGCAGTTCCGTTGTGTCAAATGCAACAAATGGAATTGAACCACCTAGAGACTACTTGTCCGTTAAGAAGTCAAAGAAAGGACCTCTTAAGCAGATTGTTCCAGGGTTTCCCTATCTGAAAAACAAGTACACATTACTATGGGATATGCCATCTAACGAAGGGTATATCAAAGTTACATCAGTTATGCAAAAGTTTTTTGATCAGGCAATCAGTGGAAACTGGAGTTACAATCCAGAGAACTATGACAATGATGAGGTTCCTGTCTCTGTTATGGCACAAGATCTTCTTACCACATACAAATACGGTTGGAAAACATCATACTATCAAAATACATACGACGCTAAGAAAGATGTCGAAGAACCTGCACACCCAATGGGATGGAGGGATGATGTGCCTATGGATGAAACCAATCAAAGATTAAATCAACTCATACAAGAATTAGAACAGGAGGAAGACTGTGACAGTTGCAAAGTTTAAACTTAACAACGACGATCAACAAATGCCAAAGACAAAAATAAAAGGAGTAACGGTATTTAATAAAGAAAAAAACAATACCAATCCTCCTATGTTCTTCGGACCACCTCTAGGAGTCCAAAGATATGACGGTGCTAAGTACCCAGTGTTTGATAAACTAACTAATCAACAACTAGGATACTTCTGGAGACCAGAAGAAGTCTCTCTACAAAAAGATCGAAGTGACTTTGCTACATTAAATGACATACAGAAACACATCTTTACATCAAATCTCAGGTATCAGATCCTCCTTGACTCTGTACAAGGTCGTGGTCCTGGTCTTGCTTTCATCCCTTACTGTTCAATACCTGAGTTAGAATCTGCTATGATTGCGTGGGAATTTTTTGAGATGATACACTCAAAAAGTTACACACATATAATTAAGAATGTATATCCAGACCCATCAGTTGTCTTTGACACTATCTTAGACGATGAAAAAATACTTGCACGTGCTAAGAGTGTTACAGAAGCGTATGATGACTTCATAAACGCTGCACAACAGTATGGATCTGGTAATATGTGGGTACACAACCTTGACGGTGTACCTCTTGGTCACTATGAACTCGTTGAATTAAAACGTAAACTTTATAGGGCAGTAGTAAATGTCAACATTTTGGAAGGAATTCGCTTCTATGTCTCCTTTGCGTGCTCGTTTGCATTTGGAGAACTTAAACTTATGGAGGGATCAGCAAAAATTATCTCCCTCATCTCAAGAGACGAAGCACAACATCTTGTCCTTACTCAACAAATCCTCGGAAAGTGGGCACAAGGGGACGACCCAATAATGCTCCAGATAATTAAGGAGGAGAAAGATAGAGTAACTGAGATGTTTGTCAACGCAGTAAACGAAGAGAAAGCGTGGGCAGAATACTTATTTAAAGATGGTAGTATGATAGGATTGAATGCTAAACTGTTAGGTCAGTATGTAGAATGGATTGCTAATCGTAGAATGAAAGCGATAGGTATAGATCCAATCTATGATATACCTTTAAGAAACAATCCTCTACCTTGGACAGAGCACTGGTTAAACTCCAGAGGACAACAGAATGCACCACAAGAAACTGAAATAGAATCTTATGTTGTAGGTGGTATTAAACAAGACGTAACTTCTGATACCTTCAAAGGGTTCAAGTTGTAACAGAAGGTATTAAAACCTCTTAGTTGTATAAATATATGTGAATGATGACATTTCTCTAAGAATATGTTATTATTATTTACAAACGTTCATCTAAATGATTAGTCTTGCACTATCGGGGTTTCTAATTGCTGAACACAATCCATCTCATTGGGAGATGTCTTGTTCAGAGTGGAATCAGAATAGGGTAGAGATTATGAGCGATCAGAATCTTATACCCGATGCCAAGGAGTATCTTATAGATTACTTCAGAACGAAGGTATCAGACGATAGATGTGATGTCTTTATCATTGGACGCAAGTAAGTCGCGGAACGGAGCGTTCATCCTATGATACATATGCTTGCACTCTTAGTAGCATCTACTCAGGTAGTTACCGTCTCTTGTGGAGACATCAACGAACTTGTAGATCGTGCTAAGGTCTATCCAGATCTTAGTGATAAAGATAGACAAGAGATTGTTGATCTTTACTATGAGTTTGGAGAAACACAAGGGTTGTATTGTAAGGACGCAAACGACTGAAGGAACGGATCTTAAAAAAGTCCAATTACTTTAGGAGCAAACAAATGGCACAAGTAACTTATAGAGGTATCCCTTACGATACCGATGCTCGTGTACAGAGTCAGAAGACTCAACAACCACAACAAAAGAATCTCGTTTATAGAGGTTTAAAAGTAAAGGAGGAGAACAAATGATGATTGTTACTCAAATAACCCTCCTTATGGCAGTCGCCCTTTCACTATTTTATTTTGAAGTCCGTCTACTGCAAAGGTTGGAGGGATAGGTATGTTAAGAATCCATTTTAGTTGGGGTCTTGACTATGATTTACCAGAGTATGATCCTGAGATCCACGATCCGAAAGAGGTATTCGCTATGCTATGCTATAGAGGAGTGCACTACGCTAAATGGGTTCAATTAGATACATTCAAAATTAATAACTGGTTTCTGCATAACCCTAGACAAACAGAAAATTAATGTTATAATATAGAGATCCGCAAGGGTCTCTTTTTTTTATTAAAAATAAATAACAATGATGAAACGGAAAGGACCAATGAAAATTTTTCTAGATTGTTCTGACCCAGAATTACTCAAACCCGCAGTAGAAACTGGTCTAATTGATGGGGTTACAACTAATCCAACCTTGATGAAGAAACAAGGTATGGAACCTCTTGATGTCATTCAAAAAATCTGTGAACTATTTTCTTGGAGTTCATCTGTAAGTGCCGAAGTTACTGGTGAAACAGCAGATGAAATGCTAGAGATGGCAGTAGATTACTATCAGATAGCACCCAATGTAACAATTAAATTACCTTGTAACAAACAAGGTTTACTTGCTTGCTCAGATTTAACTGAAGATGGTATCAAAACAAATGTAACTTTAATCTTCTCAGAAGCACAAGCAGTTCTTGCAGCAAAAGCAGGAGCAACATACGTCTCACCTTTCGTAGGACGTGTTAATGACAATTCATTTGATGGTATCGGATTAATAAAAGGTATATCAGATTTGTATATGATGCACGACATAGAGACACAGATATTATCTGCTTCTATAAGGGATGTTAAACAGGTCACAGACAGTTATAAAGCAGGTGCTGATGTAGTTACTATGCCAATAGGTATATTTGACAAAATGTATAACCACGTCTTGACAGATGTAGGTTTAGCACAGTTTAATAAAGATTGGAAGGCACTATTATCTGACTTACACAATGGATAAAGACAAACTCAAAGTCTTACTAGGAGAATTAAAGTACCTAGTAAATGAATTAGAATCAGAGATCTACTCAGACATTGATATATACACTGAGGGACCTGACACATTACCACAGTATGAGCAAGAAGGAGTCGAACACGAATGAACAACACTATGATAACCCGTGGATCTTTGATAGCAATATCTTTAACAGCATTGACATTGGGAGTAGTTACGGGTTCGTCTATGTCATCACAAACGAACGCACTGGACAAAAGTATATCGGACGCAAATACTTTGTTCAAAAACGAAAACCTAGAGGTGGAGGTAGGAGACGTACGAGTGAAAGCGACTGGAAGAATTACTACGGAAGTTGTCCAGATCTTAAGCGAGATATTAAGGAGTACGGAAAGCAATGTTTTACAAGAAGAATACTCTCCTTACATCCCACCGTTGGAAAGACAAACTATGAGGAGACAAGACAGTTATTTGCCAACAATGTACTAACAGAAAAATTAAAAGACGGTACACCTGCATACTATAACAGCAACATACTTGGTCGTTATTATAAAAAAGACTATTACGATTCTGAATCTGTCACATAGACCCCTACACAAGGGGTCTTTTTTTGTGTATAATAACTACACTAACAATATTATTATGCAATTAATTCACGAAAGATTTCCATACAAGTATGTTACTTGTGGTGATTTAGAGATCAATGGCAAACCAGATTGTCGTATCCTAAAGTTTGATGAGTACACAGAGAGATATAAAACAATGTACTACTGTGACAATATGGATCAGATGATGACCGCTATAGAGGACTTCGAGTACACCAAATGGTTAGACCCATCAGGACCTCCTTGTTACGTAAGAGATGAGAGTAGTGACACTTTTGATACAGATGCTACACTAATTTCTTAATATAAGTTTACATATCAGCACATTAAGTAGGAATTTGTACTCATTTTTTTAAAATACTTGACACAAATCTTTACAATGCTATATAATATATGTAACGTTTCTTTACAAAAGACAATGACAGTTATTACTGAATCAGGTGGAAGACAAAATGCCTTCCCAACCGAAACAAGACCTTACATAGATGAGTCTGTTTCCTACGAAGGTTATCCTCAGAACGCTGAGAAAGTCAACGGTCGTTGGGCGATGATCGGATTCGTAGCATTGATAGGTGCATATGCAACTACAGGACAAATCATTCCAGGTATCTTCTAATGAACTATTGGAAGAACGCAGAGCAAACAAACGGTAGATTAGCAATGATGGGTTTCACCATCGCTGTAATAAACTACGGTTTTACTGGATGGATAATTCCAGGATTCTATTAATGAAATTTCAATCACAATTCACAATCAACAAAGAGGAAAAACTAATGACTCCAGAAGCAGAAAGATTTAACGGATGGGCAGCAATGCTAGGTTTTGTAGCAGCAGTTGGTGCATACACATTCACAGGTCAAATCATTCCAGGTATATTCTAAATGAACAGACATCCAGTGCCACTTAGAATTGTGCCATACATTTTTGCAATGGCACTAGGAGCAAGTACATTAACCAACGCATTCGTATAATGACAACACCTAAACCAATCGAAAAAGAAAAGATAGTTGCTGAAAAACTCAACGGAAGACTAGCAATGCTAGGTATCGTTGCAGGACTAGGTGCCTACTTAACAACAGGACAAATCATACCAGGATTTGTTTAATGATCTTAGAGGCAGATTATAATACTTGGGTCAATACTATACTGTTTCCTTTTTTACCAGTAATTACGGTATTTGTATGCAGTTACTTGATGCTAGGTGACTTGCCTTTTGATGATGACGATGATGATGACGACGGTGGAGGAGGAGTAATGACTCCTGTTTATAACTACGCACCATCAGGAGCATAATGAAGTATCAATTACTTTTTGCTGTAGTACTCGCAGCATTTGCCATCAATGGCAATATAACAAGTTTATTTTACGCATAATATATAAGGGTAGCACTAACGCTACCTTTTTTATGAAATATAGACTTGAGTACCAAACAGAAAATTCAAACAAGTGGATTAAGATGAATAACTATCGTAATTTATCTGATGCAAAATCTGAATTTTATCTTTACCTCTGTAGACAATCTCAAAATATGGTCTACAATAAAACTAGAATAAGAAGAGTACAAGATGACTGACCTTTCACTCAGAACAAAATCTTACCTACAACTGAAAAAGTATTTCAAAGTTTGTGACAACCAAAAAGTTTACGAGTTTTGTGACTACTGGATTACAAGTGGTAATACTGACACAGATGGACTAGACGAAGCATTTCGTGTAAGATATAACATAGATATACTTGGAGACTAACTTAATGAAAGTGTCATATTTATTGATACTTTTAATAATATCTGTTATGATATTGTATCTCCCACAATTCGCTTATGTACAGTAATGATTTTTCTATCTTGTCCACCAATCTATACTCTTCCTGGAACTTGGAATGAATGTAGACACGCATTGATACCCCATATGGAACTAGAAGTTGGTCCTATGGCATCAGTTTTCCTAGGGTTACTAACTCTAGGTCTTATGCTTTACAGCACAAAATCAAACAAACCTAAGAAGGATTAATTATGAGAAGAGAAATGTTAGAAGCACTCAAAGCACTCTCTGTTGGTAGTATTAAAAAATCAAAGATGAACATAGAAGTTTATCTTGCCAATCCTGTGGGTATCGGAGAACATCCTGACGTTCTAGGTGCAATTCAAGATCAAATTGATGTGATTGCTAAAGAACAGGAACGTATTGATATAATAGAAAAGTATTTCAATGAGTGACATACAATTTAGAAGACACCGTGTGTTCAGAGAAACGGACAGTGTTATCTTTTATGATATATCTGTTGAGGAATCTAATGCTAGTGACCTTGTAATACATACAGGTCCTGCTATATCTCCACCACCTGATTGTGTGGGAGGTAAACAGTTCTACATTCATAGTTTCCAAGACGATGTTAACAGGGTGATACAGGGTGAGAGAACCTTTGAATTAGTAAATAGAGATTGGAAATATCCATATCACATAGTACATCTCAATGTACATAGTGGTGCTCTAGTAATACCACGTGGTACATTCCATAGATCAGAGTCAGGACCTGATGGTTCAATAGTAATTAATCAGGCAAAGAGATATGATGGGTTTGATGCTAGTGCTGAGTTCTATCCAGTATCTACAGCAGAGAACAGAGATCTATATAACATACTCAGAAATGAGAAACCAGTAGTACACACACTCGGAGAGTAAAATGCTTCCATTCCTATTCACAGCAGCAGGGTTCCTAAACCTTTTGTTCTACATTTTTGCTGTTGGTTTTATAATCTCATTGTTATTAGAACAGTGGATAAAGTTTAGACCTTTATCTGTTGACGCATCAATGAATGAAAGAAATATGTATATCGTACAATCTAATAGAAGATATTGTTGGAGACAAGCGTGGATAACTAATATCTATTGGTTTCTATGCAACGTAGGTCTGTATTTTATCTCAAGAAATATGGCAACACCAACAGATACATTCTGGAATGGAATGTAATACTTGACAAAGTGTTGAAACGCATATATAATAAGTAGATCGTGAAGTTTTGTAACTTCCTCGATCTTTTTTTACAAAGGACCCGAAATTATCGTCACCCTGCGTACAAACTGCTCTTAAACCAAGACCTATAGGCAGTATAATACTTCGTCTTTCATATCCAGTAGTGAGGGATTACTGGAAATAAGTTTCGCATCTACCCTTGATGCCCTACTTAAACGTCTTACTAATGACAACTCTTTCAACTCAATCCCGCAGATCAGGCGGTCTCCTAGCAGGGTGGCCAGAATTCTGTGAGTGGGTAACATCAACAGACAACAGACTTTATGTTGGTTGGTTTGGTGTTTTAATGATTCCCTGTTTGCTTGCAGCAGCAGCGTGTTTCATCGTAGCATTCATCGCTGCTCCTCCTGTGGACATCGATGGTATCAGAGAACCAGTTGCGGGTTCTTTTTTATATGGTAACAACATCATCTCTGGTGCTGTAGTTCCATCTTCAAACGCAATAGGTCTACACTTCTACCCTATATGGGAAGCAGCAACAGTAGACGAATGGTTATATAATGGTGGTCCATACCAGTTGGTAATCTTCCACTTCCTTATCGGAATCTCTGCTTATATGGGTAGACAGTGGGAACTATCATACAGATTAGGTATGAGACCTTGGATATGTGTAGCATATTCAGCACCTGTATCAGCAGCATTCGCTGTATTCCTTGTGTACCCATTTGGTCAGGGATCTTTCTCAGACGGTATGCCTTTAGGAATCTCAGGTACATTCAACTTTATGTTTGTGTTCCAAGCAGAGCACAACATACTAATGCACCCCTTCCATATGGCAGGTGTAGCAGGTATGTTCGGTGGTAGTCTCTTCAGTGCAATGCACGGGTCTCTAGTTACATCTTCTTTAATTAAGGAGACAACAGAAACCGAGAGTCAAAACTACGGATATAAATTTGGACAAGAAGAAGAAACATACAACATAGTAGCAGCACACGGTTACTTTGGTCGTCTTATCTTCCAGTATGCTTCATTCAACAACTCAAGAAGTCTTCACTTCTTCCTAGCAGTGTTCCCAGTTGTATGTGTATGGTTAACCTCTATGGGTATCTGTACAATGGCATTCAACTTGAACGGATTTAACTTCAACCAATCAGTTGTTGATGTTAATGGTAAAGTTATCCCAACTTGGGGAGACGTTCTAAACAGAGCAAACCTAGGTATGGAAGTAATGCACGAGCGTAATGCTCACAACTTCCCACTTGACTTAGCATCTGCTGAGACAACAGAAGTAGCATTAACTGCTCCATCAATCGGATAAATATATTTGTTCGAGATACCAGACCTCTACATAGTAGGGGTCTTTTTTTATGCCTTGAAATATCTTACTCATCCTCTGACCGTATGTAATCTAATTATCGTAGGGTCTCTTGTCTTCATCGAGACAATACATATTAATTTTCATAAGGGGTTGACAACCTGTGACGAGTCTGCTATATTATTAGAGTCGGACGCGACGTGGGAGTGACTGAATAAACTTACTGGCAACCGCTAGTTAAGGTGATGAGACACAGGTGGTGCTGCTACGAAAGTAGAACCGATTCAACCGATCGGGTCTCAGGCAATAACGTTTTTACTTCTGTAGTAATGCCCGTTATTTGTTGGTACACAGGAACCCAACCTCCCTTTCAATCTTAAAAAAGGATCTGCTTTATTGGTGTTTTGCAGGTCCTTTTTTTATGTGTTATAATTAGTAGTATGAAATCAAAAAAACTACTTAAGATATACTTAACAGTTAAACAACCAAAGAAAATTTTGTATCCACCTGTCCGCAAATCTTATAACATACATACATTCGGTTAATGTCAGATTTTATCCGTCGTCACATAGGTCCTACTGACGAACAACAGACTAAGATGATACACGATCTTGGTCTTACTAATTTAGATTCACTTGTTCGTGAAGTAGTTCCAGATAGTATTTTATACAAATCATTAAATGATGTTCCTGTAGGATTAAATGAGAACACTGCACTTGCAGAACTCAAAGAAATTATGAGTGAGAATGTGATCAAGAGATCTCTTATAGGTCAAGGATATTATGGAACGATCACACCTCCTGTCATACAGAGAAACGTATTAGAAAATCCATCTTGGTACACATCATATACACCATACCAAGCAGAGATTTCACAAGGAAGATTAGAAGCATTATTTAATTATCAAACATTAATAACAGAACTTGTAGGTTTACCTATTGCAAATGCTTCTTTATTAGATGAAGGAACTGCTGCTGCTGAAGCAATGATACTGGCATATAATAATACAAAAGATAAGAATACATTCATAGTTGACAAATACATATACCCACAGACTTACGAGGTGTTACAGACCCGTGCAAGACCGTTAGGAATAAAGATTGTGACGATGGATATATTCTCATCTATAAGTATAGAAGACTTTGTTGATGATGCCTTCGGAATGATAATGCAAATGCCTAATGTGGATGGTAAGATTAAGATAATGGATGGTTTAATATCTTGGTGTAAAGATCTAAAGGTAATGACTATTGCTGCTGTAGATCCTATGGCACAAGTATTAATGAAACCTGTAGGACATATGGGATTTGATATTGCAGTTGGTAGTATGCAAAGGTTCGGAGTTCCTATGGGATTTGGTGGACCACACGCAGCGTTCTTTGCTATTACAGACAAGCACAAAAGAAAAATTCCAGGTAGGATTGTAGGACAGTCTGTTGATAATGAAGGTAATAAATGTTATCGTCTTGCACTACAGACAAGAGAACAACATATAAGAAGAGACAAAGCAACCAGTAATATATGTACAGCACAGGCACTGCTTGCTAATATGGCAGGATTCTATGCTGCATACCACGGACCAGATGGTCTTATGGCAATAGCATTAAGGATTAGAAGACTGAGAGCAACTTTATTAAGAGCACTAACTTGGTCTGGTATAGAGGTAGATGATTCAGAAGGGTTTGATACAGTTAGATTCAAATCTCAAGCACCTTTACATAATTTTAATGTTAAGTATGACTATCAAGGTTGGGTTACTTTATCATTAGATGAGTTGACTACATTAGATGAGGTCAAAGATATTGTAGACTCACAAAATGATTTTGTATCAACTGGTGTATCCATCAGAGCAGTATGGGATTCAACTCTTGATACACAATGGATTGGAATACCAGAGAGAGACTTACCATTTTTAAAACAGGATGTATTTAATAAGTATCATAGTGAAACAGATATGATGCGTTACATCTATGAGTTAGGTGCAAAAGATTTCTCATTAGTAAATGGTATGATACCTCTAGGTAGTTGCACTATGAAATTAAATGCAGCGTCAGAACTTATGCCTGTTACTTGGGATGAGATGAACTTACATCCTATGGTTCCAATGGATCAGTCTAAAGGTTACACAAGAATTATAGATGACTTAAAGAAATGGTTATGTGACATCACAGGATTTGATACAGTATCATTACAACCTAATGCAGGATCACAGGGTGAGTATGCAGGTCTATTAGCAATCTTAGACTACCATAAACACAACGGAAATCCTAAGAGAAACGTATGTTTGATACCTAAGAGTGCACACGGAACTAACCCTGCATCAGCAGTGATGGCAGGAATGAAAGTTGTTACTGTTGATTGTGATGATGAAGGTAACGTTGACATTCACGATCTAAGAAATAAAGCATACCTAGAAGCAGATGAACTTGCTTGCTGTATGATTACGTACCCATCAACACACGGTGTATTTGAATCTACTGTCAAAGAAATATGTTCTATCGTTCACGAGTTTGGTGGACAGGTATATCTTGATGGTGCAAATCTAAATGCACAGGTTGGTCTTGCTAAACCTTGTGAGTATGGTGCTGATGTATGTCATATGAATTTACATAAAACATTTTGTATTCCTCACGGTGGTGGTGGACCAGGTGTCGGACCTATTGGTGTAGCAAAACATCTATCACCTTTTATACATCAACGTGTGTCTGCTGTACCACAAGGTAGTGCATCTATACTTCCTATTAGTTGGATGTACATTCGTATGATGGGTGCTGATGGACTTAGAAAAGCAAGTGCTGTATCATTACTATCAGCAAACTGGATTGCTCAAGAAATAGATGAGTTCTTTCCAGTATTATATAAAGCAAGTAATGGTAGAGTTGCACACGAATGTATCATAGACTGTCGTAATCTACCAGTGACTGCTGAAGATGTAGCAAAGAGACTAATGGACTATGGTTTTCACGCACCAACTCTGTCGTGGCCTGTTGCAGGAACTATGATGATAGAACCTACAGAGTCAGAATCATTAGATGAGTTAAAAAGATTTGTTAGTTCTTTAAAAAGTATCAGAGAAGAGATAGATACTATACCAGAGATACTTAAGAACGCTCCACACACATCTAAGATGTGCACTAAGACTGAATGGAAGTATCCATACTCAAGAGAACAAGCAGCATACCCAATGAATCAGACTAATAAATTCTGGGCATCGGTTTCACGTATCGATAATGTATATGGAGATAGAAATTTAGTGTGTGCTTGCTCATAAATAACTAAAAAGATATGTCAGGTGACAACGGTTGGTTTCAACAAAACTGTGACCCCTCGGACGACCAGTCTCAGGGACAACAGGAGGTGCCTTCTGGTGGCGGTGGTTCAAATATAAAAGGTGATGGTACTCCTGTTGATGCAACAGTAAATCAGATAATAGAAAACTTGGTAGGTCAATGTTACCCTTCACAATCAACAAAGACTATACCTAACTTTGCTGAACCTGATACAAGTATTGCAGATTTAGGACCATTAGAATATGACATTGGATATATTGTAGATCATTTAAAAGGTCTTGGATTAGAAGACATAGGTGTACCGAGTAAAATTAAAATAGAACTTGAAGACCCTAGAGATCCTAACTCTGGTGCAGAGTGCTTTAACGATCCATATGACCCATCCTCAGAGGTAGATTGTGAAGAAGATATAGGTAAGATACCTGATTGTATGTTTGATCATATTGAATGTATGCTCAAACCATATGCAGGTGGTGATTGGAAACCTCCTAATCCAGATTGTGAAAACTTTTTCACTCAAGATTTTAATAGAACATCTAACAGGGTATGTGTAAAGAACTGTGTTCCAGAACGTAGAGCAGTGTATGAACACGTATCACCTACAAACCATCACTATAGTTTAAATTCTACTCCTCCTGATAATAGTTACACATCATCGAGCATTATATTTTACGGACATAATCAACAAGAACCTAGATCAAATCCTCTTTATGTTTCATATAGTGCTAGTCAGACAGATACTATGTTGACTATGAACCCAGAGGCAGAGCAATCATCTATGGATGCTTATGGTATGGGATCTAGAACTGATGTTATTTCTTACATTTTCCGTGAGAAAATTGATGGGATTAGTTCCCTAGGTGATGGAGAACAACTATCAACTTTACATAGATACTGGAATCCTACATCAGGTGATCATAGATATTCTTTAACACCTATTGGTGGAGAGTTAATAGAACCTGTTTTGACAGGAGGATTTTATAATATTGCAGGTCAGGTTGATGCTGATATATTAATTGAGTTTAATTGTCAACGTGGTGGTGCAGCATATAAAAATACTTTTGGATATTATATTACTGACACAAATGATAACCCTGCATATGGTCAAGTCATTCTTCCTAATGCTACAGATGCTACTGGATACTTATCACATACAATTTCAAAAACAATTCTAAATCAATACGCTCCTTGTAAAATAGGATTTGTTATGGTTCCTAATGGTTACACTGCTAATGGTAGTTCTGTAGCACAGAATGATGTATTGACATTCTCTCAGACAAGTAACGGTTGGAGAACTAATCTAAATTCAGCAGAACAAAACCTCAGTATGTTTAGTGAGAGAAGACTGAACTGGAATAATAAAAACTTTACAAGATGGACATCACGTTGGTGGCAGTGGTGGGAAGATCTATTGAATGGTGATGATGACTACGATGATATGAAAATATCATATCGTATGAGTTACAATGGATCTCCTTGGTACTATGAGGGTATTGCAGGTTATGTATTTAAAGAGTTGGTAGAACCTGAGTTTAGAGAGTTGGGTTCTATTCAATCTTGTGAAGATTATATGTTTGATCCTACAGGATTTAAGAATATGGAAATGGCACGTACTGGTTGTGGTCAAGTTGCAGAAGGTGATTCAGTGGTATCAGGTTGTAGTAATTGTGTAGGTGATTATATGATTAAACATAACACTGCACAAACAATTACTGCTATACAAGATGGAAGTATAAGTTTAAGATCACACGGTGGTATGACAGGTGGTATCGGTGACTGTACTGTATTCAAGTATCAACTGTATAAAAATAATGTAATGATCTTTGAAGATGAAGCACACGTAGATGAGTGGACAAAGATAGGTACACCATTACATACTTTTGATATAGTTAGAGGTGATGATATTACATTTAGAGTTGCTAGTATTGAAGCAGGTCATTATAACGCATCAGTTACACCACACTTTGCTTTACATAATGAGAGTACAAAAGAGATTATTAATATATTTGGAGTAGAACTTACAACAACATCACATAACGTTCCAGATATTAATTTGAATTGTGGTATGCCTGGATCATTCTCATTGTATGATGTAAATGATTCAAGTAATACAGTGTCTGCGTGGTCAAGTGGTGGAGGATTTACAAACAACTACTTGACAGTTACACCACGTCCTACACACGTGAACCAAGTAAGAACAGATGATGATAGTGTAGGTTATATTGTTAGGTCTATTGGTGCAGGTGGACTATCACTTAACATTAAGTATGAGTCAGTGACAAATGGTATGAGATTCCGTGTAGAAAGTATCATTGATATGGGTAGTGGTGGATATAGAATAGGTCAATTAGAAAAATTCTTTGTCGGTAAAGACAAGACTCTTGGTACAATATTCAGACAAGGTATTGTAGTAAACAGTCTTGACACTGCTTCTTGTGTTTCTGGTGGTGCTGTAAATCAATTATCATTTGGAACACTTAATGAAGATAATGATGTTGGTGCATATGGTTTACCATCACCTGCTATTCTCATAGCGTCAGGTTCACCAACAGCAAATTATTTTGACAGTCAAGTCAGTGATCTTGTAGAGAAATTATTTGCTGTGAGTGTAGAGGATACATCATCAGCAGTAACAATGATGTATAGAGAACCTGCTACTCTAATACAATACTGGCAGAGAAAAAATGCAGCAGGAGAACCAGTCTATTTCTATCACGACTTTGACTTAGAAGGAACTAATGGAATGAAATTACGAATGAGAGCAGAGTTAATCTATAAAGAAACTGATACACAAACAGCACCTGAGACTAGGAAAGGATACCAGTTCAGATGGACAGTAGACTCTATTATAAGTGCAGGTCAAGGGTATGCCGATGGTATGGAATTTACTTGGGAGTTTCCTGTAAGAGATGAGAAACTTATAAACAATGAAGGTGCAGAAACTACAACACCTTACTATCCACAAGAAAAGATCTTACCTCAAAGAATAAGATTGAATAACTCAGAGACATCTATCAATACTAGAACTGCTAAGTGGGGATTATATCAATCATCACACGACAGAAGTTCAACTGTGTGGTATAGTAACAGTAGTAGGTCTAGAAATGCACATTTCAGACAATTCAGATTCATTATTGACGACGCAGTATGACCCCTCTAAACAAAGATGCCTTCTGGGATAGAAGACTAAAGCAATCACACGATGAACTACAACGTATCGTAAAGATAGGTACAAAATATAAGGATGATCCTGAGACTCTTCGTAAAAAAATGAAGAAGGAAAAGAAATATCAAAAGAGTTTGCTTGGAGAACTTGCAAAATTAGACGATTCCATATATAATGTTAAGAAACAAACACAAGATGCCGATGACACAGGAATCAGAGAAGAAGCAGAGGGGACTGACCCTGTTGATAGAGAGTCTACACAAACCTGATACTAAACTGAGATCTTGTGCATACAATCAAGATTGCTTTGAAGAACTGATGTTCTACAGGCAAGAGATTATTGATCATTGCCATCAGAAACTAAAGGAGTTACAGAATGAATAGTTACTCCTACAGAAATGAATCAAATAAAATGATCATCTTTAAATGTATGGCAAAAGATTTTTGGTTAGAGAAAGTAGTGATGCCATTTGAGACATACATATTTGATGCACCAGACAATGCAGATGTAGAGATCTTTGGTTTAGATCAACAACTCGCAAGACATTATCGAATTGAAGAACTTAGTAATGCAACTTTTTCCCATTGAGATATTTCCATCACAACATAGTGACACTAAGATAGTAGAGGAGATAGACAATACAATCAAATACTTAGAGGAGACAGGTGACTGGTCTGACAGTTCATATCTGTCTCCTTATGCTTTGCAAGAAACTTTACACGGTACTCACTCGAAGCAACATTTATTACAGATGTTTAAGAAACATCCAATGCCAAACCTTGAGTCATTTCTAGGTGAAGCAATACAAAAATATGTGGGTTCACAAAAATTACCTGTTCCAGATAGTGCATCAGCATACATAGAACCATTGAAGGGATCGTGGACAATCTCACAATCTTGGATTAATGTAGTAGGTAAAGGTAAGTCACAACAAAGACATACACACGCAGGTCATCAAATATCTGGTGTGTATTACCATAAGACTACACCTGAGATGGGAGGAATATTATTTTACAATCCGAATATGTATGCTAAGATGTGTATGTTCGGAACTGAGGAAGGTATTTACTTCGATCCAACTCCAGAATCTGTTATACTATTTCCATCGTGGTTAGAACACGCTACGGAAAAGAACAACACAGATCTTCCTCGTTATTCAATCGCATTCAACGTACATCTCAACTAATGAAACCATCCAGTACAACAATCTATACCAGACCAGGTTGCCCTTACTGTTCAAAGATAAAAGAATTTTATAATTTAAAAGGATGGAGTTATCGTGAGTATAAACTTAATGAAAACTTCACACGTGATCAGTTTTATAAAGAGTTTGGTAATGGGTCCACCTTCCCACAGTTAGTCGTAGACGGACAGAAAACAGGTGGTTGCAATGAATCAATTTCACATTTTAAATCAAGAGGTATTATTTGACTACAATGATAAACCAACAGAACAAAGTTGATGAACTTTGTGCTCTAGTTGAGAGAGCAATGGATGCTGCAATGTGTGAAGGTAGATTCTTAATGAAGGTCTATCCCATACTAGAAGCACAGAAATTTACTAGAAGAGAAGTAACAGAATTCATTGAGAGTACCACAGCAGCAGGTGTCTCAGAGATGTGTCTTGAATTAGAAGGGTACATTAAGGGTGGTGATCCATACCTAAGAGAATCCTTTGGACACATTCCTAAACCACAAGCAAGAAAAATATACAAGTATTTGTATGCTCTCTTAGAAGATGCGTGGAAGTACGAGCAGACTCGTAGACCTGGACGCAAAAAAAAGTCTAAATAATTTTAATTACAAGGAGTTTCCTATGGCAGAACAAGCGGTTATTTTTGCATCATTAATCATAGGAGCGTTCCTGATGGGTGCTGTTGTTGCTTGGTATGTAAAAGATTATGTTGACACTTATCTTGAGAGTGCAGCGTATGCAAAAGCAGTTATTCACCCAGAAATGTTAACTGATGATGGCAGAGTAGACCCCGAAGAACTACTGTACTTGCGTTTAAGTGAAGAAAATGATATAATAGATGACGAAGATGATGACTAAATAAATGATTCTTGTAGATATGAATCAGGTGATGATAGCAAACCTTATGGTTTCGCTTTCACAGACTGAGAAGTTACAAGAAGGTTTAGTCCGACATATGGTTCTTAATTCTCTGCTCAACTATCGATCAGAGTTTAAGAAAAAGTATGGAGAATTTGTTCTATGCTATGACAACAGACATTACTGGAGACGTGATGAGTTCCCTCACTATAAGGGTACACGTAAACGTGACAGAGAAAAGTCTAAACATAACTGGGATAATATCTTTGAACTCCTTAACAAACTTAAGGCAGAGTTCTTAGAACATTTACCATACAAAGTTGTAGAGGTTGACGGTGCAGAAGCAGATGACATCATCGCTGTTCTCTGTAAACAACAAGGTCTTGCAAACATAAGATTGCAAAACAATATGCAACCACCAGTGAAGACTTTAATACTCTCTGGAGATAAAGACTTCATTCAACTTAAAAGATATGGATATGTAGATCAATACAATCCTTGTCTTAAGAAATGGGTAGAAGGACTAGACCCTAAACTGTATATCTCAGAGCACATTCTTAAGGGTGATAGATCTGATGGTATTCCAAACTTCTTATCTGATGATAGTTGCTTGGTTGAAGGACGCAGACAGAAACCATTACGCAAAGTTTTAATTGCAAAGTGGTCTACGCAAAGTCCAGAAGACTTCTGTACTACACCAGAACTTATAGATCACTATGAACGTAATCGTAAACTCATTGACTTTGAGTACATTCCAAAAGAGATGTGTGAAAAGATTATAGATACATATGAATCCTTAGTTCCTGCTAACAGGAGCGACCTCTCTTCTTACTTTGAAGAGAATGAATTGAATGACCTAGTGTCAGCAGTAAACTATTTTTAAGTTATGAAACTTACAATCGCAGAGATTTTGCAGAAAGCACACAACGCAAAGACAAAATCACAGAAGGTGAAAATCCTTCAAGAGAATAATAGTCAAGCACTACGTTCTCTATTCATCTGGAATTATGATGACAGTGTTCTATCAGCACTACCAGATGGTGATGTACCTTATAGACCTAACCCTGCACCAATGGGTACAGAACATACACTTCTTGAGAAAGAAGCACGTAAATTCTATTACTTTATTAAGGGTGGAGCAGACAATCTTCCTTCTATGAAGAAAGAGAATATGTTTATCCAAATGTTAGAAGGGTTACACGAAGAAGAAGCAAAGGTTTTATGCCTTGTAAAAGACAAACAACTTGGCAAACGCTATAGAATTACTAAAGCAGTTGTCCAAGAAGCATTCCCTACAATACAGTGGGGAAATCGGAGTTGAATACATTGAACGTCCTCAAAGAGAAGTGTCAGGTTACTGATGCTAACGACAAAACATTACCATACACAGCATATCTTGTTCATTACATAGAAAATGGCAAGGAATGTTATGATATTGCCATACCGCAGTCTCAAGTGGAGATGTTTGACTATTATTATGATAAGTATAAGAAGGACTTCAAATGGTTCAAACAATCACAAGGTATAGTCAACCCTAAATTATGGAAAAATCAACAGGAAGTAGACAAGAAGGAGACCAAAAACAGAAGAAAAAGAAGATGACGATTTACACCGTCAATAAAATACAGGAACCTAAGAAACCAGAGGAAGAACCTCCAAAGGATACTAAGGTTAAAGTAACACCAGAACAAGTTGGTGAATTTATTGGCACAGTATTTTTAACACCTTTAGTTTTAATGTTTGCGTGGAACTTTGTTGCTCCTACTCTATTTGGATTGGCGACTATAAATTACATACAATCATTTGCAATCCTTATAATCGCTAGATGTTTTCGTCAATGAATAGTACAATGAAACCTTTGTCTCACGCATCAGTTTGTTTTATTAGTAAAACTCCTGACGCTGAGAAAACTATAGGATACATAGCAAGAGTATCTAATCCTAATAATCAAGACAATCCTAAAGTTGAAAAACTATTAGAGTATTGTATTAAACACGGTCACTGGTCTGTGTTTGAGCAAGCAACAATGACTCTTGAAATTAATACAACAAGAGCAATCGCTGCACAGATACTTCGTCATCGTTCATTTACATATCAAGAATTTTCTCAGAGATATGCAGATACAAATCTGTTATCAGATAAGATTCCTGTACCAACTCTACGTCGTCAAGATGATAAGAACCGTCAAAATTCTATTGACGATCTTGATCCAGAAGATGTAGAAAAAATGAACCACATCATTGAAGAGTTATTTAAAGACTCTCAAGATGTATATGCTATGTTACTAAAGAAAGGTGTAGCAAAAGAATGTGCTAGGTTTGTATTGCCATTGGCAACACCGACTCGTATCTATATGACTGGTTCCCTTCGCAGTTGGATTCATTACATTGAACTTCGTACTGGACACGGAACACAAAAAGAACATATGGATCTTGCTATGTTATGTAAAGATCATTTCATATGCAATTTTCCCACCATTTCTTCAGCACTAGGATGGTGTCAGCAAGATTGCGATTGTCCCGACGACGATTACTGGCGAGACCTCCAACCCTGTCTCAGAATAGACTAATGTACACACTCTATACTTTTTTATTAGTTGTAATGCTCATCGCTATCACCGATGGGTTCGATCCGTTCTATAAAATTGTAGACTACGTGAAACTAGAACTAAAGTATGCTATAATCAGAGCACGACTTAACTTAATTAATGTTCAAGTCAGATACATCAGACACAAAACTAAAAAACTACGTAAACATTAATGCCCTCATACGATTTCAAAAACAAAGAAACTGGAGAGATTATCGAGTTAAAAATGTCTATGGCAGAACTCGATAAATACAAAGACGAGCACCCAGAAATGGAAAGGTATTTTGGTAATCAAGCACCTGCAACAATGTATGGTAAACCAAAACAATCCGATGGATTTAAAGAAGTAATGTCTAAAATCCAAGCAGAACACCCCGCTGCAAACTTGTCTAACTACACTTAATTATGCCTGTCAAGAAGCGAAAGACAACCTCTCAAAACCACAGCAGAAGTGCTAAATTTATGAGACGAAAGAAACCTATTAATATGGATCACCTCAAGGTGATCGAACCCATTGGGGACAACCAAGAAATAGTCTTCAAGTCTTATGCTGAAGGAAAGAATTTAGTTTTACACGGTGCTGCGGGTACTGGTAAAACTTTTATCAGTTTGTACCTTGCACTCAAGGAAGTATTAGAACCTACAAGTCCATATGATAAAGTTTATATGGTAAGGTCTCTCGTCCCTACAAGAGAGATTGGTTTCCTTCCTGGAGATCACGAGGACAAATCAAATCTATACCAAATACCATATAAAAATATGGTAAAGTATATGTTTCAGATGCCTGATGATGCTGCATTTGAAATGTTATATGATAACTTAAGATCACAAGAGACAATATCATTTTGGTCTACCTCCTTTATCAGAGGAACCACATTAGATAATTGTGTCATCATAGTAGATGAGTTTAGTAACTTGAACTTTCACGAATTAGATAGTATAATAACTCGTGTGGGTCAGAACTCTAAGATTATTTTCTCAGGAGACTACACACAATCTGATTTAGTTAAGAGCAATGAACGTAATGGAGTCCTAGACTTTATGAAGATCTTGCAGACAATGCCATCGTTTGATACTGTCGAATTTGGTATTGATGACATTGTTAGGTCAGGTCTCGTAAGAGAATACTTAATATCAAAGGTGAATCTTGGTCTCTAAAACTGTATTTAAAACTGTAGGTCCTCCAAAACCTATCTATGAAATAAATTCTGTGACAAAGAAGTCTGGTTTAAGACTCTATGAAGTTGCAGAGAACAAATGGTATCCTTCTATCACGACTATCACAAGTCATCGTAAGAAAGATTCTATTATTAAATGGAGGAAACGTGTCGGTGAAAAGCAAGCAACAAAAATTTCAACTGCTGCTGCATCACGTGGCAATAAGTTTCATTCTATGGTAGAATGTTATTTGAAGAACGAAGAAGTATCTTTCGATGAAACTAATCCTCTTGCTACTTATCTTTTTCAGTCCTCCCGTGAGGAACTTAATAGGATCAATAACATACACCTTTTGGAGAGTTGTCTCTTCAGCGATTATCTTCGCATTTCTGGTCGCGTTGACTGCATAGCAGAATTTGATGGCGAACTATCTGTCATTGACTTTAAGACATCAACGAAACCTAAGAAAGAAATATGGATTGAGAATTACTTTGTTCAAGAAACTGCTTATGCAGTTATGTATTATGAAAGATGTGGTGTTCCCATCAATAAAATAGTCACGATTGTAGCAGTAGAAGATGGAACTATTCAAGTCTTTGAAAAGAATCCAGATCACTACTATGACCTTCTTAGATCATACATCGATGACTTTATGTCTACTATCAAATGAAAGAATTTAAAGACAAATTTATGACACAAGCGAAATTCTCAGGAATGGTAGAGGATGTTGTTAAAAATAGCAATGGACTTACCAATTATATTGATGCAGTTGTAGTTGTCTGCGATGAATATGACATCGAGATTGAAACTGTAAACAAATTAATTTCTCGTCCTCTCAAGGATAAGATTAAATATAATGCACAACAATTAAATTACGTAAAGAAAACTAGCAGAGGAGTGTTACCATTATGACCAACCCGTTCTATGAATCAGAAGTAATTAAAGAAGAGTTGGAGAATATGCAACAACTCTATAAAGATTTGTATGATTTGTCAGTTAGATTTCCTTTAATGAAGAAGGAAGATAAGAAGTTACACATCGTTAAAACTTTAGAACTAATTGCTAAACAAAAGATATTTTATGGTAGACTTTGTTTGATGGCATTGGAGGATGAAGAAGCAGCGGAGGTCAAGATTCGTATAGACCAAATGACTCAAATCTACAGTGGTGGCAAGCAAATTCAAGAAGTCTTAGAAGATATGGAGAAACGCTTACACTCGTGGAGAAGAGAACTTGACGCAACTAAATAGATATGTTACCCTATAGGGTAGTATATTTTACACAACACACAAACAACAGACTAATTATGTCATTTTCAAGTTTAAAAAAATCTTCTGGTAAGTTTGCTGATCTAACAAAAGAGATCAACAAGTTGAACAGTAACGGTAAACAATCTGACGACCGTTTATGGAAACCAGGAGTTGATAAGTCAGGTAATGGTTTTGCTATTATTCGTTTCGTTCCACAAAAGAACGTAAGCGATCTACCTTGGGCACAGGTTTGGAGTCACGCATTTCAAGGTCCTGGTGGATGGTTAATTGAAAACTGTCCTACAACCAAAGGTGAAAAATGTCCTATTTGTGCACACAATTCTGGTCTATGGAATAGTGGACGAGAAGCAGACAAGGACATAGCACGTAAACAAAAAAGAAAACTTTCCTATTTTGCTAACATCTATGTTATCAAAGACCCTCTAAATCCAGAGAACGAAGGACAGGTCTTTCTATACAAGTTTGGTAAGCGTATCTTTGATAAACTCACAGCACGTATGCAACCAGACGAGAACGACTACGATCCACAACCCGCGATCAACCCATTCGATCTTTGGAAAGGTGCAGACTTTAAATTAAAGATCAAGCAGGTCGCAGGTTACTGGAACTATGATGATTCATCATTCAATGCAGCATCAACTCTAGGTAACTTCGACGATTCTAAGTTGGAAGAGATTTATAACAGCAGTTATTCCCTTGAGGAGTTTACTGATGAATCTAATTTCAAGAGTTACGACCAGTTGGATGAACGTCTTAAGGCAGTTCTTGGACAAGCAGTTCAACCAAAGTCATTCGAGACAGACAAGTACGATCACGCACCAAGTATCACAGAAACCCCTGTTCCAAATACAAACTGGAAGGAAGAGGTTGAATCATTCTCAGCGACTAAAACTGTTGCGTCTGCAACAACTCCTGCTGCTAAAGAAGAGGAGGACGATGCGTTAAGTTTCTTCCAGAAACTCGCAGAGGAAGATTAATAGTTTGATACCCTTATGATGCACGAGTTATTTCCAACTCCTGTCTTTGAAAAAAATATTGGGGTGCCAGAAGGCACCCTTTCTATTCTTGACACAATGGAGTGGGATAGGTTTGAAACCAAAAGTATTACAAAAGAAAAAAATATTTTAAACTTTCTACCTTCTGTTTATAATCTTATACAGAAGCAGGTAGAAGACTGGTGCTACAATACATTACTCATCAAGACTACAAATGAACTAGAGATAGTAAGATCTTGGGCAGCATCACATAAAACTGGAGACAGTTGTGATTGGCATTCACATACCAATGCTGTAATGAGTGGTGTTTACTATATAATGTGTAACCCTGACAGTGGAAGGTTGTTCTTTAACAAGGGAGCACATTATCAGAACTGTTTTGTTCCTACATTGGAACCAGACACAGTAGGATTTGTTCCTGCAACTGCCAAACAATTTTCTATACTACCCGAACCTGGAACTCTGTTGATGTTTCCATCACAGTTAGTACACAGAGCAGAACGCAACCAGTCTACAAACTGGCGACTATGTATTGCATATGATGTGTTCATTCGTGGTAGAATAGGTACAGATCACGGTAATGAAGTTACATTATGAAACTCTTTCCTTTAATGCTTGTAGCAGCAATCGCTACACCTCAAGTTGCATCAGCACACACTAGATTAAAAAGTGGAGAATTTGAAGTCGAACCTTCTCATTGTGCTTTTGATAAGACATTTGAAAGTTGGAACTGTTGGTATCGTCCTGCTCCTAGACCAGAGTACGGAGATTATCATCACCACCATCACTATGGTTGGCGAAGAGGACCATACTTCTCACCAAATGAGCACAACGAACACGGAGTTCCCTGTTACATTTACAAAGACGATAACTGGTGTTTCTAAATGAAATTAATCGACGGATGCTACTCTCTCAAACTAGAATGTGCGTTGAGAGGGTTGGGATTTGTCGATGTAGGTAAGTGGAAAACTGTAGCGAGAGCAGGTATATTTTTTGTTGAACCAATAGGAATCCCAGAGGACCCTGATGCGGATCTTCTGGGATTTTTAGTGACTATTCCTTATGCTTCGTGGAAGAGACCGAGATTAAAAGATACTGCTAAAAAAGCGTTGGACTACTGTTTGGATTAGTACCCTCCTCCGTATCCACCACCACTTGATCCCGAAGACCCGCTAGAACTAGAAGAACCACTAGAAGAACTAGAACTACTTGACCCAGAGGAACTGGAGGACGAAGAACTCGATGAACTACTTGACGAGGAACTTGTATCAGTAGATGATGTATTATTATAAGTCGTAGCGGAAGAGGCATTTGTATCTGTTGTACTTAATGTTACACCTGTAGATGCAGTTGATGTAGTTGTTGACGATGCTGCTGATGAACCACCAGAAGATATTAATGCAGTAGAGGAACCACCACCAGATGCAGAACCTGTTGACGCAGTGCTCTGTCTTGGACGATTGTATTTTGGTAGACCAATAAATTCTTCAGCAAGAGATCCTTGTGTTTTCTTATTGTTAGCAGAATCTAGTTCAATATTAGGAAGATACTTCGCTAACTTCTTGAACTCTGCAATAAAGTCATTTAGATATTGTGGACGCAAAAGATATATATTTCTCTTAGTATCGTTTATCGCTGCTTCATAGGAGTAGTAGGATACTGAAGATCTAGATTCGGATTTCGGAAGGATGGTGCCATCGGGTTTCGTGTATTGGTAAGACTCCGAAACAGTAATCCCACCAGGAAGTAAGACAAGATCAAGACTAGGACTCTTATACTCCTTTGTTTCATAGTGTTTTACTCCTTCGATAGAACCATATTTGTCTTTGACATAGTGGTATAAATCTTCACGATTCATTGGCCAATCTTCATTTACATTAATAATATTATTAATTAAAAGAATTACCCAGTCAAGACCTGCATCTTTATATATCTCATAAGCAACTTGATCTGGTCTTGTTCCATCTTGTATTTCATACTGAGTAAATCCAAGCAACGAACCTTGTAAATCATCTCTGATTTTGATACGTCTAAAAATATTTACAGACAGTTCATATGGTTGTGAACCATTGACTCTGGTTTTATTTCTAACAAAAACTTTAGGTAGATATTTAAAGTATGCCATTAATCTGTAAGTGAATTTCTAGTAAGGAATGCAGTCTCATCAAATCCAAGAGACATTGTGAATGATGCAGGACCATAATCCATATTCGTATCGAAAGCATCTTTCAATGAATTATATGGACCATCAGGAGATAAATTTATGTTCATATTTTTTAGTACCACTTTAGTAGGGAACTGCATAATTCTTTTCAATCCTTTTGGAGAACCACCACTTAGTTCTAAACTACCATCTTCACTTGGTGTTCCTGCTATACGAATGATGTCAAGTCTAAAGTAATCAGGTATTCCTAACCAACGACCTGCTGCTGAACCACTAAATGCTTCTTCTGTAAGGGTAGTATCACTAGGTTGACCGTCTACTGTGACTCCAGTTTGGTCTGCTTTATCTGCATCTTGCATTTCTGGTAGCATTCCTTTACGAAGAACGTTTATTATCTTATATAACTCATCAGATTCTTGTTTGTTACGTGGTTGGCATTGAAAAGTAAAATTATGTGAGCGATAGTTTGTACCACGGAATGTTGTTTCTTGGTATGGGTTAAATACTTTCTTCTTAACTAAAGCACCAATACTATTAGCATCTAAGTTAGAACCACTTGCTCCTAGTGCAGTATTAATTGTACCTAAAGCAGCAGCAATTTTATCCATAACAAACTGAGGTTTTGCTGCTTTTGCAGTAGTTTGAATAGCACTTACTACATCTACGTCTCCCCCTGCTGCTGCTGTTCCTGCTGCATCTAATGCTTGAACACCTGCTGCACCAACAGTTGTTCTTTGATAGTTTGTAGAGTATTGTTCTTGTAATCTTGGTGGTAGATATAAGTAAATAGTATTTTTTAAACTACCTTCTGCTTCTGCACCACCACCAAGCACACTGTTACCACCATAGTTACCACTGTTACCAATGTAAGAATATGGATTACCATCTGTTGACGAGTGGTGTTTTATTACTAAATAGTCTACGAAACTGGTCTCGAAACTATCTCTCTTGTTTTGCAAAAGAGAACTCCCAGGAACTGATCTCGGATATACTAATGACATTTGATTATGACTAAAAGTTACTCAGGAAAATTCAAACCAAGTTACCCTGGAAAATATAAAGGCGATCCTACTAACATTATTTATAGAAGTTTATGGGAAAGAAAGTTTATGGTATGGTGCGACCGCAATATAAACGTGGAGGAGTGGGGCAGTGAAGAAATTATTATCCCGTATATTAGTCCTGTTGATGGGAGGGTTCATCGTTACTTCCCAGATTTTTATGTCAGAGCAAGGACTAAAACTGGGGGGAAGGCGAGACTTATTATTGAGGTCAAACCTCTTAAGCAGACACAGACACCTAAAAAACAACAGCGACGTACAAAGAAATATTTGAATGAGGTAAGAACATATGCTGTTAATGATGCAAAGTGGAAAGCAGCAAGAGAATATTGTAAGGATCGTCAAATGGTATTTATGATACTAACCGAGAAAGAGTTACAAGTATGAGCACCTTCACCGACATAAAAGCAAAACAAACTGGTGGTAGAACTAAACAGTGGTGGAGAAACAAGTTAAGAACTGCTCTCAATACCTATGTTGCACCACAGGTAGGTAGGATGGTGTTCTTTGACTATCCAAACCCAAAGTTTAAAGAGAAAATGTTTCATTGGGATGCGTTTCCATTGGTTTACATTATGAATGAAGATGCTGAACATTTCTGGGGTGCTAACCTACATTATGTGATGCCACAGGAACGTGTAGCGATGGGTGAAGCATTACTAGCAGGTAATTCTATATCAAGTGACGTTTTTGCTCTTACCGTGCATAAATACTTGAGGAATAGAGTGCGTGGTGCTTTATTAGACATACCAGAATCTGATTGGGCAGATATAGGTTTGATGCCCTTAGAACAATTTTATGTAACTATTAATGGAAGAGATAGACCTATGCCAACGCAATTAGCACTAAAAAGATGAGAAATTTTAAAGGTTTTCAAGATTTTCTAGCAAAAGGTAATTACGGACCGTCGAAGAGTAATCTATTCGAGGTTGTAATACAACCACCTCGTTTTGTGTTGGCGAATACTGCTAATACTTTAGGACCAAGTGGACAAGTAGAATTAAACGAGTGGAATGATGCTGTAGACTATCTTGCAGACGAAGTAAAGATTCCATCAAGAGCATTGATGACTGGAGGTGTGACTAACTTTGGTATTGAAAGAAAGTATGCTACGTTCCAACAACCACAAGAGATGAACATACAGTTCATAGTTCCAGTAAATCAATGGCCAAGGTATGTTTTTGATCGTTGGATTCAAATTATAAGTAGAGACTCTGAGAACAGATCAATGTTTTATGATGATTATGTAGCAGATATACACATAGATAAGTATGAAAGTGGATCTAATGATATACTGAGAGCAACAGATTCATTTACAGGAAGAATAATAGGACAGACAAGATTAAATAAAGTTACAGCAAGTTGGACTGCATTTAATTGTTTCCCTACTAACGTAAGTGTGATGTCATTTGACAATAAACAAACAAGACTGATGAAGTTAGATGTTCAGTTCAGAGTTGAAAGACTACGTATGGAAGCAAAGATAGGATCACAAGGAGATTGGAAATCAAATAATTACATAGATCAGCAAGTAATCCGTCGTTAGGGTGCTAAATAACTATATACTGAGTTGAATTTAAAACTATGCCAATGCCATTACCGACCCTCGTGGTCCCTGAGTATGAATGTACCTTACCGTTCGGTCAAAAGGTAACATACCGTCCATTCCTAGTTCGTGAAGAGAAATTGCTTTATATGGCAATGGAATCTCAGGATCAAAAGGAAATGATCAAGGCAGTCAAAGATATTATTAAAAATTGTACGAGTGTTAAAAAAATAGAAACACTTGCTACATTTGATATTGAATATTTGTTCTTACGTATTCGTGCTAAGTCAGTAGGTGAAGTCAGTGAATTTAAAGTCATTGCTCCTGATGATAACGAGACTCAAGTTGAAGTAGAAGTTAATCTTGAGGAAGTAGAAGTAATTGTTCCAAAAGAACATACAAATAAAATAAAAATTACTGATGAAGTCACACTCGTGATGAAGTATCCTTCTATTGATACATTCGTAAAGAATAATCTAGCAGATGATCCTAAACTTGATGACATTTTTCAACTTGCAGCAGATTGTGTAGACCAAATTGCTAATGGTGATGAGGTAGAGAACGCAAAAGCATACAAGAAGGGAGAACTCATAAGTTTCTTTGAAACTATGAACAATATGCAGTTTCAAAAAGTACAAACCTTTTTTGAATCAATGCCTAAAGTATCTCATACTATTGAAGTTTTTAATCCAAAGACTGAGAAGAAAAGTGAGATGGTTCTGGAGGGGATGGCAAGTTTTTTCGCATAGCCCTCTCACACGATACATTGATGAATCTATATGAAGTGAACTTTGCATTGATGCAACATCACAAGTATAGTCTGACTGAATTAGAATCTATGATGCCTTGGGAGAGGGATGTCTATGTAAATATGCTCATACGACATCTTCGTGAGGAAGAAGCACGTCAGAAACAGGCAAACGCACAACATCAAACACTGTAAGTGGCAAAATCACCAACACTAAAGATTAAAAAATTTCTTGCTCCCACACCTAGTGGTCCTGCGGGAGATCCAGTTAAGACCTTGACTTTTAGTATCAATAGGTTGGGATATGCTGTGGCAGATATTGGTCAGGTGTTAGTTGATGACTTAGCAAGACAACAGGATTCATTACTTAAAGCAGAAGCAGATAGAGCAAAACAACTAGAAGAAGATAGAAAAAAGGAAGAGGCATACAATAAAAATATAGATGGGCAAGACGTAGAGAAAGGTGTTAAGTCAGAAACTAAAAAGGACTCTAAAAAATGGGGGTGGTTAGAATCACTTTTAAAACCCTTAAAATGGTTAGCAAAGTCAGCATTGGGATGGTTTATAGGATTAACTTTCTTAGAGCAACCTGGAAAAAGAAATGATTTAAGAATAGGTCTAGCAGTCATTGGTGGTTGGTTCAAAGCACTCTATAAAGTAACAAATATGAGTGTAGGTCTAATATTTGATGGACTTGCTGAAGATAGTCCTTTAATGGGAGCATTGAAAGTTATAGGTGGAATAGCAGGATTTTTTGTAGCAGGTAGAATATTAAGACCGTGGAAATTGATAGGTGATTTCAAAAAATTAAAGAAAATGGTAGATTTTCTTAGATTTGGTAAACAAGGATCAGGTAAGAGATTTGCAGAAGGTAGAAGAATAATAAAACAAAGAAGATTAAAACAAGCATTGCGTGCTAAAAGAATGCTTCGTCTAAAACGTCTTGCCAAAGTTAAGGGTGGTAGATTTTTACAGAAAGGAAGTAAATTCCTTAAAGGGTTTGGTAAAGGTGCAGGTAGATTCCTCAAAGGTGGAGGAATGTCGGCATTAGCAGGTATTTTCTCGTTTGCAAATAGATTGTCGTCAGGTAAGTCTTTACAAAATGCTATCGGTGGTGGTGCAGGTGCTGCTATTGGTGGTATTGCTATGGGTGCATTACTTACACCTGTGCTTGGTCCATTTGGTCCGATTGTTGGTCAGTTAATAGGTTCTTTCTTAGGAGATAAGATAGGTGCATTCTTAGGTGATGCTTTTACACCAATGTTCAAACCTATTAAGAGATCATTTGGTATGTACTTTAAGATCTTCAAGGCATTTTTTGAACCAGTGTCACAAGCATTTGCTGACCTATGGAGAGATGGATTGGTCCCATTTTTCGACAAGATGCAAGAGATATTTAAACCCCTAGTAGATGCAGGTATTGAAAAAATTGTTAATATGATTAATTCACCTTGGTTTCAAGAAGCGTTGTATGATTTGAAAAAGTTGTTTAGATTTGGTAAACAGAGGATGAACCAAGTTGCAAATTTATTCAATATAGGCACTGATGAAGAAAAAATAGGCAGAAGAGTAGAAAATACCGAAATAAGTATAGATTTAAAAAATGAAAAATTAGAAAGATTAGAAGCAATAGCAGCGGAAAAAGGTGAAGACTATAAAGCGTGGAATTGGAGATATACTATTGGTGAACAAATTGAGATGAAAAAGGAAGAAATAAGAAAACAGGAACAAAAACTATTAGAGCAAAAACTAGAACAAGAAGCACAAAAAAATGAAGAGGTTACTGCTTTACTTCCTCCAGTTTTTCCTTTACCAAATGGATTCTTAGATTATAGTGTAGGACCTATAAAAGATAAGTTAGGATTAAAAGGTGGTAGAGCAGTAAGACCAAATGACCCAGAAACTTTTCCAATACCTGTTTTTGCTATGAAAGCAGGAAAAGTACGTCAATGGGGATACCAGAAAGGTAAATCGTCAAGTGATTATAGAAGAGGAGGAATGATTATTGAAGGTGACGCAGGAAATGAAGATATTGGATATAGAAACGTAATACCTACGATTAATTATCACACAAGAGTAAAACCTGGTGATAAAATAGGTGAATTGATGGATGCTAGAAAATATAAAAAAGGTGGTAAAGGTAATAAAAAATTAACATCAAAATCTACGTTCCTTTTATTACAAGCATTTACAAACCATAAGGTTGAAGGTGGATATAATAAAAATAGACTAGATATTGGAGAGTTATATCCAGATATATTCCCTGCAAAAGAAGAAAATGAAATTGTAAAAAATAATGTTGACCCAGAGACAATAAATACTGGTGATAATCTCACCAATTCAGACGATTTGGTCAATGAAAAAACTTATGAGACTACAGAGGGAGGTGCAGTGGTCATACAACCTGTAGTTACACCCACTGTAACTGTAGGTGGTGAAACCTCTGTCCAGTACGAAGAGAGTGAGGCAACTGTTTACTAATGGCACAACAAAAGTCAATACGATTTTATAAATTTATCACACCTCCAGAGGATAAAGGTGCGACGGTTACTATTGGCAATAAGACAGTAACGGGTTCTAAATTCTCCACGACCATTAGTGCAATTAATTCCCTAGGAGCAACTGTAAATAGCATAGGTACTGCAATATTATCAACTAGATTACAACAGCAACAGCAACTGCAAGAACAACTACGAAAAAACCAACTTGCCAGAGATAAATCAAATGCTTCCAAATACGCAAAAGGATTCTTAAAAGGATCTTTAGGTTTTGCTGTTGGTGCATTATTAGGTAAAAGTGGTTCGGGATTTTTGGGAAATCTTGGTAAATTATTTAAGAATTTGATAATTTACAGCACTTTAGACTGGTTAGGTAAAGACGAAAACCAGAAAAAATTATCGAAGATAATGAATAGACTGGGAATAATAGTAAAAGGATTGTGGAGTGTAGTATCAGGGATAGTTAGTTGGATAGGTAAATCTTGGAATCAATTATTTGGTGAAGGTAAGACCTTTATGACAAGACTTGCAGGTGCAACTAAATTATTAGCAGGAGTAGGTTTAGTTGGAGCAGGATTGGCATTCTTAAAGAATCCTGCATCAATGTTAAAAGCATTCAGTGGTATGCTTCAATTAGTTGGTAAAGGTGTTCTTAATTTAGCAAAAGTATTTGGTGGTAATGTTCTTGGTCAAGCAGCGTTAGGTTTAGGACAAGGATTCCTAGCATATAATGATATAATGAATGATGAGGATATTCCAGAAGAGGATAGACAATCAGCAGCAATCGGTGGAGGAGTTGGTGCAACAACTGGTGCTATGGCACTTGGTGCTTTAGGAAATCAGTTATTACCTGGAATTGGTGGTGCTATTGGTAATCTTCTTGGTGGATTCTTAGGAAAACATATAGGTAAATATATTGGTCCTATCGTAAAAAATATTATTGAACCAATAAAGAAATTTTTCTCAAAAGTAGGTGCGTGGATTAATAAAACTCTAAAACCAGTGGGTGATGCAATAAAGAAATTTTTTGAACAATATGCACAAGTAGCAGGTAAAGTTCTTGATTTCATAGAACCACATATGCCCAAGATAATGGAAATTGCAGGTTTCTTGGGTAGATTTGCATTTCAACCTTTGATTAGTTTATTAACTGGTCTAACAAAAGTATTGAGTTGGGTATCAGGTAGTGGTGGTGAAGAAGAAACAACAACCACAACAACTAACTCATCAGGATCAGGAACAAACTTTAATACTAATAATGGAGAAGGAAGTAACACATATCCATTAAGAGGTACTAATTTCTTAGGTGATTTTGTTGAACCAGGTTTTAAATATGATAAAGTAATAGGTGAATTTGGTGATGGTATTGATACTTCTATGATTGACAGAACTCTAGCAGACTTAGTTAAAGAATATGGTGAAAGTGCAGAGTTAGGTCGTTATGGTATAAGATTGAGTTCTGCTTTGGCAGCAGTCAAGAATATGGGTAAAGACCCTGAGACTTTTAAATTCAATCCTTCGGGTCAAGATCTGATCTTTAAAGAATTGAAGAATATGGCGGGTTTCCAAGAGTTCTTGGGTGAACAAATAGATGTAAATCAATTTGCTGCAAATCTATCAAGATTTTTTGATGAAATACCTGCAAGTGAGAGTGCAGTAACTAAAGACACTAAAAGTTGGAAAGAAACCTTATCAGTTCTTGAGAGTTTGAAAGGTGGTATGAGTAAAGGTGGACTTATACGTGGACCACAATCAGGTTATCCTGTAGGATTCAATCCTGTGATAAGTAGATCAATAGGTGGATTTGTAGGTCACGGAACAGAGATGATAGTTCCTATAGACACACCAGATACTCGTAAAGATTCTGGTCTTTCTATGAGAAGACTATTAGAAGCAGCACTAATTATTGGTAGTAAAGGTGACACAGGAACAATGTTAGCATCATTAACAGACACTGTTAACGACGGAGAAGCAGCGTTAGAGTCTGCTGCAATGAACTCAAACATAGAAACTATCGTTTTAGATGTAATAGAAAGACCTGTACAGACAAAAGAAGGTGGGGAAGGTCTAGAAATTGTTCTTCCTACTAAAGAAGATGAGGTCAATGGATATATTCAGAGTAGGTTTGGATTTATGACTGAAAACAACACATCACCGAGTAACTTCTTCTAATGTCAGAAACAACTCAACCAAAAGGATACACAATAGAGGAGTTTGGTCTTGTTATACAACAGAAAGACTTTTCTCCTAGGGAAGATTTGTCTCAATTAAGTTTTAGTGGTGAAAATGCCTTTGATCTACGTGGATTATGTTCTGGATTTAATATTATATCGTCTTTAGATTCTCCTACAATGAGAATGGAGATAGCAATTTATGATACCATAGATATGTCAAAAAACTTACAGGGTAATGAATATATAAAACTTTCTATAAAAACTGATTCGTCAGGTGAAGAGGAATTAGAAATTATACAAAAAGTATATAAAATTGGTAGTGTTACAAAGTCAGAACGTGCACAGACTTACATAATTTACACCACATCACCAAGCACAGCATTGAATGAAACTAATCGTGTTTTTAAGTCATTTGAAGATCAAAAGGGATCTGATACTGTTGAAGATGTTGAGAAAAATTATTTAAAAGAAAGTACACATAATATGTGGGAAGAGTCAGCAGGTAATTATAATTTTATATCTACATCTTGGAGACCTTATGACGTGATTTCTTATGTTTCAGATAAGATTGTTGGTTCTGAGTCTAAAAGACCTGGATATATGTATTGGCAAACACGTAAAGGTATGAATTTTGCAACAATAGATTACCTGTGTTCTGAAAAAAATCCAACTTATGATGCACCAAAAATATTTACTTATGTGCAATCTAATCTCACAGATAGTGGAAATAACTTTTATAATATAGAAACAATAAACTATCCAGATCGTGCCAATCATCTAGAAAGGATGCGTAAAGGATTATACAGTAATGTTGTTCTTGGAATACTAATGCCCGCATTAACTGAAGGTAATTTACCTAATAATGGTGGCACAGCAGAAACAGGAGCAAAGGACACATCACCTGCGGGATCTATAAATCCTCCAGTTAACCTTGGTGCTCAAAAAGTATTTGATTTAGCAAAAACTCTTAATAATGACTTCCCATTTCCTAGAGCAAATGACGAGTATTTCTCAGAAGAGAAACCTACTCGTATAAAAATTAGAGCACTTCCAGGTATGAAGAATGCTCAAAACTCAGAGAACCCAGAAGGTTCATCGTCAAATATGAAATTTGACACTATTACAAGTTCAGCATATTCTGCATCACGTTGGCAACTGTTAAATGCTATTCGCCTAGATATAACAGTCCCTGGAAATATTTCCGTAGATGCAGGTGACATAGTTACTATTAGGATACCTAAGTCTCAAACTGAAGATCAGTCTGAACGTTTGGAACTTGACGAAATCTATTCTGGAAACTATATTGTGATAGGTGTGAAACATAAATGGTCCGCACCTGAGATCACAACAAAATTAAACTTAGCAAAGGACAGTATCGAACAATGAAAAGCATAGAAGACCACATTAAAAAAGACAAGGACATCATTGATGATCCAACAATGAACCCTGCTGCACGCAGACACGCAAAAGAAGAACTGCACGACTTAGAAGAGTATGCAGAGCATCACAAAGACGAGATCAAAGCAGGAGATCATCACGACCCTAACGCATTGGAACTATGGTGTGATCAGCATCCAGAAGAACCAGAGTGTTTAGTATATGACGACTGATTTTATCTATGGAGATCATATAAGTGATCTCACTATTGACAATTTACTGGAATTTTGGGATAATTGTACTTATCTTAAAAAGGTTAATGGAGAGTTCTCTGATGGTGTAGACCCTACCATCAAGAAGTCTGTTGATATGGCAATACCTCCCTTCCTCAATGAGAAGGCAGTTCGTATTTTCTTAGGAGAACTTCAAACAGTTCTTGATAAATACCTTGAAAGATTCCCGTACGCTTGTATGGCACCCGTTGAATTAAATGAACCATTTAATATACAATGGTATCCTGCAAATACAGGTGGTTATCACCGCCCTCATTGTGAAAGAATAGGGTCTGGTAAGACTGCATCCTATAGGCATCTTGCTTGGATGACTTACTTAAATACAGTTAATGAAGGTGGTGAAACGTACTGGGTACATCAAGATAAAAAAATAAAACCTGAGAAAGGTTTAACTGTGTTCTGGCCAGCAGATTGGACTCACGTTCATCACGGTCTTACATCACCAGAAGAAAAAATGATCGCTACAGGATGGATTTCCTACGCATAAATAAAAACGGAGGATAACTTAAAAATGGCAGCAACTGCTTTACAAGGTAAAACTGATGTGATGGGTCGCGACGGATTCACTTGGTGGGTCGGAGAAGTCGAGGATAAAGAAGATCCACAAGAGATTGGTAGAGTTCGTGTTCGTATTTTAGGATGGTACACAGGTGCTCAAGCAAAAGAAGCATACTTAACAACGGTTCCTACTAAGTCATTACCTTGGGCAACAGTTTTATTGCCTACAGACCAAGCAGGTATAAAAAATACAGGAACTGCTACAGCATTGGAAGTTGGTGCACAGGTTCTAGGATTTTTCTTAGATGGAGAGGAAGCACAACTACCAGTTGTTATAGGTTCTTTTAGAGGATTTAAGACGGATGAAAGTGGTCAAGATTCAGAAGTTGCTAAAACTGTAATAGCAGATGGAGAAAAGGCAGGGGAATTGCCTGAGCAAGCACAAGATTTATCAGGTGGAGAAGTAGCAGGTGGAAACCCGTTTAACAAAACAGGAGAACAACCTGCTAATACAGATGGTGGAGAGTCAACAGATAGAGGTTTACTTGGTATTTTAAGTAGAGGTCTTGAAGGTCATTATGCTTCAAACCCTATGGTCATTCCAACTTCAGTATTTGGTATTGCAGATGGAGCAGCAGGTCCTGCGGGATCAGGTTTTGAGACAGACTTAGAAAGAATGTTGACAGAAGCAGGTAATCTTGCAGCAACATTAGCAGTAGACCCTTTAGGTAATTTAGTTTCTATTGTTACAGGAAAGAAAGTAGATAATAAAATATTAAGTAAGGCAATAAGAGGTATCAACTTAGCGATTGCTAATGGTATCTCAGGCATTATGTCTTGGATGAAAGAGGTAATGGCAAAAATTATTGAGTCTGTGATAGGTAAATTAAAATCACTACTTAGTAATGTAATTCCTACAGGTATCATTACCACTCTAATGGATGTTGCAGGTATGTTATTTAACGTATTCTGTATGTTTGAAGCGTCTCATATTCTAGGTATTATTCGATCTGCATTTACTAATACCACTGCGTTTGCTAAATCGTTGGCAAATATGGTTGTGAAGAAAGTATTTGATGGTATTTCAACTGCTATTAGTGGTGCAGTTGGTGCCATAATGGGAAAGATCAAAGAAGGTTTACAAAAGATAGGAAAAACTATTAATGTTATTGTTTCTGCAATCGCTACAGCAAGAGACGCTATTGGTAAATTTAGAGCATTAGTAGGAAAGATAACAAGTATTTTCCAAATGGACTTTAGTAAGTTGAACTTCCAAAATATTGTGAAGTTAATTCTTGGTCTTATTATGTCACTTCTCAAGAAAAAGAATTGTGGCAGAAAAATACGAAAATCACGAAGTAACTTCTGGATGCCACTGTGGGGATCTAGTACCTGTGAATCACCTCCAGAGTTTATGAAACGAGAGGTTAGTGTAGATGTTGTAACTGGTAAACCAAAAACACAAGGTGATATTATCACCGAAATGTATCAGGGTCTGAAGTCTTATGATATGGAGATCCAGTCATTTATGAACGGATCATCTATTGTTCAAGATAATAATGCAGGTAAACAAAAAACTATCGTCTCAGACACAGGTGGACAAACTAGAATATCTGATAGTTTTGGTAATACACATTATAATATACCTGGAAATGAAACTAAAATTATTGGTGGTGATGAGTGTTTAAACGTCAAAGGTAATCGATGTGTGACTATTGAAGGTGATTACACCTTAAAAGTCAATGGAGATTTTAACATAGAGGTTGGTGGATCACATAATACACACCAATCTAATGGTGTTGGTTTAGAAGAGGGTGAAAGTGATGTTCTTGATGCTAATTATGACGGTGACACACCAGGTGAACAACAAGCAAAATCTACAGAAGTTATTGCTGCTGATCACGAAGTAAACTATCAAGGAACTTGGGGACTACAAGCATCTAATATTACCCTAACTGCTATTGGTGATTTTGAAGTTGATGCAAACAGTATAACTAACAAAGCAACAGCGATGATGAACTCTATCTCTGGTGAGATCATCAACGAGTGTGCTTGGCAGACTAATTTTGTAAACAATCAGATCTATACAATGATTGGTATGTTAAATCCAATTCCAATCGCTATTACAGGTAGATTAACTATGATTAAAGGTCCTGATGTTGTATTACAAAGTGAAGGATTAACAGGATCATTATTACCTGCTGCTTATATACGTTCTGTTGTAGGAATGACAAAACCTTGTGGTATTGTTGAGACTATGGGAGGTGCAGTTGGTTCTGTTAGAGCAACTATTGGTCTTGGTAAAGGTGTTCCTTCAATCATTACAGAAAGAATTAAAGGTATAGGTGCTATAACAAATAGTGTTTTAGGTGTAGGAACTATAAGATATGGAGTAACAGCAGGTAAAGCATCCTTTGGGTGTCGTGCAGGTCCTACAACAATCTATGGGTTGCCAATTATGCTGAACTAAGTTAAAATGTTTAGTGAAGAGTATCTTATATGGTTATTAATGGAAACTTACATTGATTATGTTTGGATAAATTTTACCAAACGTGAAATAAAATACAAAGACAGCGATGGTCACGAAGAGACAATTACCTATGCTTTTGATGAGTCAGGTGGTGATCTCTTCACTCTCGCAGTTACAATGATACAAGAAGGTGTAGAACCTGACAGGAGACATTACAAATTATGATCAGAATTACAAAAGAAGAAGCAGTTGAGAACTTAAATTTCATTTTCAAAATTGTTGAACGAGGTGAAACAGTTCTCATAGAAGGAGACAAAGGGAATATCCTAATGAATGGAATCCCTGACGGACAATTACAGGTAGAAGCATTAGAGACTCCACCTATACCAATGACAGGTCCACCACCCCCTATACCTGGTGTTACCTTGCCAAGTGATGCAGAAGTCAAAAGTTACGTGACTGAAACATTAGGTGAACTCAAGGAGCAATTATAATATATAAAATATACGATGGATCAACAACCTTTTCTGGATCTTTTGGTTCACCACTGGCATAACTTAAGACAAGCACAGATGTGGCCATCGTCTTTCGCATATATCCATTACCTATGGTACTTCAATGACGAAGGACGATTAGCATCAAAACAGTGGTATGACTGGAACGGTGAAGTGTATCGTGAACGAACACATAACGTCGTTTCTAAAAAAGATCACGTACTATTAGAAACATTTAACGCTGATAAAAAAATGCCTAGTCTTATCTTCACAGAAAGTGAAAGAGGTTGGATAGGTAAAAACGAACCTAATGCCCACAATGGCAGAGGTGTAGTTGTTTCTACAATAACTTTAACTAAAGATTCTTTTGAGTCTGACGATAAAGGGTACGATGAAGAGGGAGAGTTGCTCTGGGGTTCCAAAAAAGGTCCTTTCTTGTTCAGCAAATGTACCGCATCTATTCCGACTTCCGTTATGTCGTCAAAATAGGATTGTGTAGAATTTATTATCTTAACGGTTTAGCATTCACTTTCGACGAAATACAAAATCCTGATTCCCAAACAATAGATTTGGCAAATCAAAATTCTTGGTGTACAATGGATGAGATTTATAGATCATCTTCTTATCTCATACAAGAATTATGTCATCCAATTATATTTGAGTTAGATGCACATTTAATTCATTGTGAAGAAGAAATACCCTATTAACTTACAAAAAAAACATATGCAAATACAACTGTGGTATTGTAATGAAATGCACCAGTGGAGATGGTCGATGACCGACCAACATAATCTTGCCTACCAAGCAACAGGTCAACAACCTAGTGTTAGAGACGCTATGCTCGACGTAGCAAGAACTGTTGAACATACAAATTATTTAAAATTTCCAGAATAAAAAAGAGGTCCCTAGCGACCTCTTTTAGTTTATCTTTCTAGAACAGAGCGACAGTATCGTTTACAAGTACTTTGATCATCGCTACATTCTACTAAACAATCGTAATACTCTGATATTCTGAGATCTTCTGATGGGTTATCCCAAGAATTGAGTTGATTGTATGATATAATGTTATGAGACATAGTTTTGCTCCAATTCAGTTTTATATGATATAATATAGAACAAAGGTTTAAAGCATAGGTCTTATCCTAATTCTATTTTTATTTATTGTTTATGAAACGTGATAAAATCTCAAAAGTAAGAGCACAAGTGAAGTCTAGGTGGTATTACTTATTCTGGGGTGCTGCTACAATATCTGTTTTTGCGGGTCAAATTTACGTAGGAACGGGGTACCGCAGTATGTCTGGATCTATTGACACATTAATCCAACAAGTATCTGAGAGATAAATAAAATTAATAATTAATATTAATTTATGTTATCAACTGCCTATCGTCTTCGGTTAGAAGGCATCTGCAAATCTATTGCAGCAAACCAAGAAGTAAGTTTAGATGATATGATATGGGCAGAAAAATTATCAAAAAGAAATACATCAGCAAGAGGAATGCTGAGTTCAGCAAGAAGATTAACAACGGATACAGACTCAACTTTTCTTAAGTACTTGGATATAGGAGACTCGGATTCAAGGAAACACAAAAAGGGTTTCAGTGGTGCAGATGATATAGCAAACTGGTTTCATAATGACAAACGATCAGACGATTGGAGACAACGAGACTAATGAACGGAAGATTAGACAAAGTAGCAATGACTAATAGGTTAATGCAACTCAAAAGAGAATTACACTATAAGTGTGAGATAGGAGAAAAGAAGGAAGGATATTGCAGAGGAGCAAATGATTATCTCAATAGAACCTTTGATGTATTAGATGAATACTGGCAGTGACAGAACTTGTATAAATAAGATTGTATCAAATACCGCCTAGAGTGCTGTGGGAACAAAAAGAATTTCGCAATTAGAAACTCTGGCAGACGAGGTATTGACTGGTGAAGCGATTCTACCTGTTGTTATCTCCGATCCTCTAATACCAAATAGAAAAGCAAGGATAAACCAACTTTTTAAAGGTGTAAGTGCGGGATCACAGTCTCAGCCAGGGTTATCCTTCGATTTGGATAGGGACACTGGACTATACCAGAACGCATATAACGAGATAGGACTTGCTTTCGGTACATCATCTATGTACTATAGGAAGCAAAATAATGCTGACGGATCAGCAACTATTCGTTTGATTGCGGGTGACACAACTTCATCCAATGTTAACATTGATCTCAGACCGCAAGGTTCTGGGAAATTTTTAGTGAATGGACCTACAGAACTTACAGACGTTAACTTTTTCTTAGCAGACGACCAGAACCCAGATAAAAGAGCAAAGTTTGAAATTTCTAATGTGTCAACAGGAGCAGGTATTCGTACCTTTGCTTTACCTAACACAGGAAGTTTTACATCTACAACTCTTATAGGTAACGATACAGCACAAACAATATCAAATAAGACTATCATCATACAGGATGGTAACTTACAGATAGTTGGTTCTTCTAATGCAGGAAAAGTAGCAAAGTTTGAAACTGACTCTTGGGAAGCACCAGTAGAACATATCTACAGACTACCTGACTATGGAACATCTGCATCACAGTCAACTCTGATAGATACTATTACTGAGCAAGACATCAGTAACAAGAATTTGATCAACCCTTCAATATCTGATATTGCATCGGGTGATCCAAATAATCCAACACCTAAAGTTACCTTTGGATCAGGTGACGTTACTACAGACAGAGTAGTAACATTTCCTGACCAATCGTTTACAATAGCAGGTATTGACGCAACTCAAAACTTTACGAACAAAAACTATGCAGACCCTTACTTTGTTAATGGTGCTGATTTAACTGCTCGTATTTTCTTTGACTTAACAAATGTTTCGGGTGCTACTACTCTTAAATATGAGTTCCCTGCAACTAACCTAAATACAAATATACTTGCAAACAACACTTTAGTTGCTACGCAAGCATCACAGGTTTTATACAACAAATCTATTGTTGGATTAAAATTAATTGATGAAGTAGATGATCAAAGGATTATTAACCTTGATCTAAGTAACATCACAGGAACTAAAACAATTCAGTTTCCAGATGCAGATGCTACACTTCTATCAACAGCAAACGTAGGCACATTGGGTGTTTCGTTCGGTGGTCCAATTTCGGCACCTGATCTAGGTGGCAGACTTAGATTACAACAACATTTCGCAGCAGGATGGTAACTAAACAATGACAGCAGGAAGACTAGCAGCGGTAGCACCGTCTGCAACTACAAATACAGTCTTATACAGTTCAGATATTAATGATACTACATCAGGTGTAGTACATATATGTAACCGTGGAGGTTCAGCAGGAACGTATAGACTGGCACATAAAGATTACACTCAAGAACTTACTCTTGATGCTAATACATACAAATTTCAAAAAGGTAATGTAGTAACAAAGTACAAGTTAGCACTAACCCCAGGATTGACTGTTGGAGACGCAACCCCAGGTTTATCAATCTCAGGTGCTCAAAGTAATTTTACAGCAAAACTTGCTGACGTTGTAAAAACTACAACCACTACAACTTACTCAGTAAAAGTTGCAACCACAAGTAGTATCGGAGTTGACTCAGCACAAAATGCGGGTACATTCCAAGGTGGTGAAACAATAACTGGTAGTGTCTCTGGACTGACTGCGACATTCAGAGGAACATCTACTACTGGTTTAAATATTGAGATGGCAAATATGGGAACTGGTGTTACCTCAGTACCTGTTACTTCTGCCACAAATATCAGTGCTAACGATTATCTATTCTTATCTGACGGAACTGCATCTGCCGAGGTAGTTACTGTCACTAACGCTGCATTTAACTCTGGAACTACAGGACCTGGAGTTTTGACAATAACACGTGGAACCTTTGGTACAACTCCTGCAACACATACCCCAGGTCAATACGTAACAGCATACACTCCGTCAGGAACTACCACAACTATTAACGAGGGTGGTACATTCGCGTCAGGAGACACAACTTTGACTGTAACCAATGGTGCTGCCATACTTTCTGGTTCATACATTGTTATTGGTAATGAAATTATGCAAGCAACTAACGTTTCTGGTAATGACGTTACAGTCGTTCGTGCACAAATGGGAACTGCTACTGCTAACCATAACGATGGTTCAAACGTAACTCCATTAACAGCAGCGGGTTCAGCAGGTTTTTATATCTTTGTTTCAGATGAGACATTAACAGGTGGTACAACAAACGCTACCACTGTTGTTCAAGATACAATCACAGTTGATAAAACATTTTCAGCGGGATTTATCTGGTCAGTAACATCAGGACAAGAACTTGTTCCTGAGACTACATTCTCACTAAACGTTGATCAGACATATAGATTTGATCTTTCTGACTCATCTAACACAAGTTTACCTTTCAGATTCTCTGACGTTAATGAAGGTACGAATGCTACTCCAACCCCAGGAACTGAGTTTACAACTGGTGTTACAAAGGTTGGTACAGCAGGTTCTGGTGGTACTGCATACATTGAAATTTCAATTTCTGCTACTACTCCTGATCCTATATTTTATTATGCTGAAGGACAGGCAGGATACTCTGGATCTATTGATGTAAACCCAGATCCTACTTTTTCAGAAATATTCGTCTATGACGTAGTTGGAACTCCTGTGACTGGTAATACATTTACAGTTGGTACTGCATCACAGACTGTTGGTACTGTAACAGCAGGTGCCTTCGGATATGTAACTTCTTGGGATACAACTACAAGTAAATTAAAAGTATTTGTTGATAATGATTCACCTGCTGCATTTGCAGGTTCTGATACATTCCCAGATACACCCCCTGGTCAAGGACCTACAAGAGCAGTAGCAACAGTAAGTAGTGTAACTGCTGCAAGTG
>VTLG01008738.1_pt1 | contig 51505 bp, 72 predicted proteins | sample 4694571 | NCBI WGS metagenome assembly VTLG01 (sample SAMN12604809, study PRJNA352737) | marine metagenome | biome: ENVO:00000447; feature: ENVO:00000209|ENVO:00000569|ENVO:01000036; material: ENVO:00002151; isolation source: viral sequences binned using virsorter ... | reverse complement strand
AATGACAGATGATAGGACATACTTCTAATGGCAGCAGCACAACCCTATTCTGTATCATTACAGGGTGGATTAGATAAAGCTTCTACTACTTTAGAACTTTTAAAAACTCCCGGTACTGCTACAAAATTAGTAAACTTTGAAGTCTCTACACAAGGAGGCTATAGAAGAATTAATGGCTATAGTCAATTTGGAGATGGTACAAGACCTAATAGCTCTAATGATATAGAAGGCTTAAAAGTTTATGCAGATGGTGTTGTAGCTTGTTCAGGAACTAATATTTATTTTAGCCTCGATGGAGATAGTTGGTTACAAATAAATAGAGCAAGTGTATCTGGAAGTGGAGATAACTATAGTACTTTTACTGGTAGAAGTGCTGCAGCTAGAACTTCTCAAAGTAAAGCACACTTTGCAGTCTTTGAAGGTGATAGTATTTATGGAGAACTAATTGTTACTGACGAAGGCTCTGGAGCTAAACCTTTCTATTTTAAAATGACAGGTACTGGAGTATTAACTGGTAGAACTTATTTTGCAAAAGAGATAACAGTTAGTGGAACACATTATCCTAAATTTTGTGTTATACATGATAAGCATTTAGTAGTTGCTGGAGCTGCTACAGCTTTAAATACTATATTTTATAGTGGTACAAGTGACATAGATGATTTTACATCTTCAGGTTCAGGTAGCATTGTACTAGATGATCAAGTAGTTGGTCTTAAATCATTTCGTAATGAGTTATTTATATTTTGTAAAAACTCAATTTATAAGTTACAAAACATAAATGACGCTAGTAATATAGCAGTAACTCCAGTTACAAAAAATGTAGGATGTGTAGATGGTAAGACAATTCAAGAGTTTGGTGGTGATCTAATATTTTTAGCACCTGATGGCTTTAGAACTGTTGCTGGTACTGCAAGAATTGGTGATATAGAATTAGGAGTTATTAGTAAAAAGATACAGCCCGTTATAGATGATATAATGGACAATGTAAATAATCTTGAATTTAGTAGTGTAGTACTAAGAAAGAAATCTCAATATAGATGTTATTATAGTCAAGATGGAGCTTCAACTGGAGCTTCAGAAGGAATTATAGGAACACTTACTTCAAGAGGTTTTGAGTGGTCACAGATAGAAGGAATACAAGCTCCTGCTGTTACATCTGGATTTCTTTATAATGGACTAGAAGATACATTTCATGGTGATAGAGATGGATATATTTATAACCATGATACAGGAAATGATTTTAATCCTGCTGGTACTGCTACAAATATATCAGCAATATATGAATCTCCTGATTTTGATTATGGAGATTTTGGAACTTTAAAGACTTTAGAGTATGTAAAGATTTCTTTATTTCCAGAAGGTGCATGTGAGCCTTCAGTAAGAACTAGATTTGATTATGACAGTACAGATAGAACTCAACCTACAGACTCAAGTATTGTAGCATCAAAACCTTCTATATTCGGAAATTCTGATGCTTTATTTGGAACAAGTATTTTTGGTGCGCAAGAGCAACCATTAGTTAGAACAACATTAACAGGAAGTGGATTTAGTAATTTGTTTAAGATATTTAGTGATGATAGGAAAGCACCTTATACAATAAACGGACTCTATGTCAGTTATAGACCTTCAGGGAGACAAGGATAATGGCAGTATATACACGACAAAGCTCATTCGCAGATGGCGATACAATAACAGCAGCTTTATTTAATAATGAATTTAATCAACTATTAGCAGCCTTTAATGTAAGTACAGGACATACACATGATGGTTCAACCACAGGTGATGGTGGTCCTTTATCTACTCTTTTTAGTAATGCTATAAGTTTTGGTACAAATGCAGATACAGATATTGTTGTAACTTTTAATGCTAATACTGCTGATGGTGTATTAACATGGATGGAAGATGAAGATTACTTTCAATTTTCAGATGACTTATTACTTACAACAACAGAAAAAGTACAGTTTAGAGATACAGCTATTTATATTAATTCTAGTGCTGATGGTCAATTAGATTTAGTAGCTGATACAGAAATACAAATAGCAGCCACAACTGTTGATATCAATGGTAATGTAGATGTCTCCGGTACATTAACTGTTGCAGGTAATACAAGTTTTGGTGATGCTAACATAACTAATGTAGGAAGTATTGCTCTAGACTCAATAACAAATGATGGCACAGATATAACTTTAGATTCTAGTAATGATATTGTAATAGATGCTGAAGGTGGTAATATAGAATTTAAAGATGCTGGAACACTTCAATTATCTTTAGATATGGATGGTACTTCAGGCGTACAGATTGTTAAGCTTGGTGTAGATACTGATGATTTAGTATTTCAACAATATGATGGTAATGAAGTTGTTCGTATAGCTGATGATAGAAGACTATACTTCTTTGATAAAGGTGGTGAGTATATCTATGGTGATGGTACAGATTTACATATTGTATCAGGAGCTGATATAAACATACCTGCTAGTATAGGATTAACATTTGGTGATGATGGCGAAAAGATAGAAGGTGATGGAACTGATCTAACTATTACAGGTAATAATATTAAACTTACTGCAACTGCTGATGTTGTTTTAGCAGCTAATACAGGATTAGTACTTGATGGTTCAGGAAATGAGAAGATAGAATCAGATGGTACAGACATTTCAATTAGTGTTGGTTCTGGTGGTGATATTAATATTCCTGCTGACATCGGTGTTACTTTTGGTAACGATGGTGAGAAGATAGAAGGAGACGGAACAGACCTTACAATTAGTGGTAATAATATAAATCTAACAGCTACCGCTGATGTTGTTATACCTAATAATGTAGGTATTCAATTTGGAGGAGCTTCAGAGAAAATAGAAGGTGACGGAACTGATTTAACTATTTCTGCAAATAATTTAACTGTAGATGCAGCGGCTGATATTATACTTGATGCTGCTGGAAATAATGTAACCTTTAAATCAGGTGGAACATCTATTTTAGATATTAGTAATAGTTCTAGTGATGCAGTTATAACATCTAGTGTTCAAGATAAAGATATTATATTTAAAGGTGATGATGGTGGTTCTGCAATAACAGCTTTAACACTTGATATGTCTGCTGCAGGTGCTGCAACATTTAATGACATGATTACTGCTGTTGGAACTTCTGTATTTACAAACTTAGATATCTCAGGAGATGTAGATGTAGATGGTACTTTAGAAACTGATGCACTAACTATCAATGGAACAACTTTAGCTGAAACTATTGCTGATACTGTAGGTGCTATGGTAGGTTCTAATACTGAATCAGGTATTACAGTAGCTTACCAAGATGCAGATAATACATTAGACTTTACAGTTGGAACATTAAACCAAGATACTACAGGTACTGCTGCTATTGCAACTACAGTTACTATAACAGACAATGAAAGTACAAACGAAGAAAATGCTGTTATATTTACAGCAGGTGGAGATGTAGATGGTGGTAACTTAGGTTTAGAGTCAGATGGTAACTTAACTTATAATCCAAGTTCAGGAACACTAACTGCTACAGCTTTTGCAGGAGCATTAACAGGTAATGTAACAGGAAATGCTTCGGGTACAGCAGCTACAGTAACAGGTGCAGCCCAATCAAACATTACAAGTTTAGGAACTCTTACAACACTTACAGTTGATAATGTAATTGTTAATGGTACAACAATAGGTCATACTTCTGATACAGATTTAATGACTCTTGCTGATGGTGTTTTAACAGTAGCAGGTGAGTTAGATGCTACAACTTTAGATATATCAGGCAATGCAGATATAGATGGAACTACTAACTTAGATGTAGTAGACATTGATGGTGCTGTTGATATGGCAACGACACTAACACTAGCTGGTAATGCAGACTTTAATGGTGATTTAGATGTTGATGGAACAACCAACCTTGATGTTACAAATATTGTAGGTGATCTTACAGCAACTAGTGATACTGTTACTTTCCAGTCTGCAAATTCTCAAGACCCCTTTATTAAAATCCTAAATACAACCAATGATGCAGTTGGAGCAAGACTTTATTTTCTAAAAGACAAAGGTGCTGCCGGAGCTGATGGAGATGATCTTGGTTCTATAACTTATCAGGGAGATAATGATGCTCAAGAATTAATTGAATATGTTAAGGTAATTGCAGAGGTTTCGGATGCTTCGGATGGAGCAGAAGGTGGAAAGTATGCAATACAAGTTGCAACCCACGATGGAGAACTACAAAATGGTCTTGCACTTGTTGATGGTGATGCTGAAGACGAAATAGATGTAACTATTGCTTCTGGTACTTCTTCTGTAACTTCTGTTGCTGGTAAATTATCAGTCGCCTCAGATATAATAACTACTTCAGCAGGAACAAGTAACTTTAGAGCAGGTGTAAATGCAGGTAATAGCATAGCCTCTGGCGGTAATTATAATACTGTTATTGGTGATGAAGCTGGTACGGCTTTAACGACTGGAGATAACAATGTAGCCATAGGTTATGCATCTCTAGACGCAGAAGATACAGGTAGTAGATCAACGGCTGTTGGTTATGGGACACTAAGCACACAAAATAATGATGCTAATAATGATAATACAGCCGTTGGATATAATGCTGGTACTACAATAAGTACAGGAACTAACAATACAATTATGGGTGCATTTGCAGGTGATGCTCTTTCGGATGCTGATTTTAATACTGCTATAGGTGTTTCATCTTTAGGATCAGACACTAAAGGAGATCAGAGTACTGCTATAGGATATGCAGCTTTAGGAGTACAAAACTTTACATCAGTTACAACTACACGAAATACAGCAGTAGGTGCTAATGCAGGATATGGTATGACTGTAGGCGTTTATAATACTTTTATAGGTCATTCAGCAGGTGATGCTCTAGAAGATGCTGATTATAATGTTGCTGTAGGAGCAAATGCTTTAACAGGAGATCAGTTAGGAAGTGGTGCAACTGCTGTAGGTTATGGAGCTTTACAAACACAAGACTTTGATTCAGCAACTTCTAATTATAATACGGCTGTTGGTTATGAAGCAGGAAATGATATAACCACAGGCTTATCAAATACTTTGATTGGTGCTAGAGCTGCTGATGCTCAAACCACAGGTAATGGTAGCACAGCAATCGGAGTTGATGCTATGGGTGGAGGTACAATTACAGGTAATTATAATGTTGCATTGGGTCAAGGATCAGGTTTTGCGGTGACAAGCGGTGCTAATAATATATTTATAGGTACTGATGCAGGTAGAACAGGAAATCCGGGTGGAAATATAACAACAGACAGTAATCATATATGTCTTGGTCATGCCTCTATTACTAGTGCAAATGTTCAAGTAGCTTGGTCAGTAGCTTCTGATAAGCGTGATAAAACAGATGTAACACCAATGGAAATGGGTTTAGACTTTGTTAATAAGTTAGAACCTGTTACTTATAGATGGGACAAAAGAAGTAAATATGTTGAACAAGGCAAAGACTTTAAAGACTTAATTACTGATGGTACTCACAAAGAAGATTGGTTAGATACTGGGTTCTTAGCTCAAGATGTAGAAAAATTAGAATCTGAGTATGGTTATAATATAGCTGATAAGACAAACCTTACAACTACCCTTAGTAATGATGGTAATCAGTATGGTTTAATATATAGCAAATTTATACCTATGTTAGTTAAGTCAGTCCAAGAACTGTCTGCTAAAGTTGAAGAGTTAGAAAACAATAAATGTAAATGTAAAAAATAATTAAAATTATATTAACAAAAATATCGGAAGAAGTAGTGTTTATTGAAAGATTCCAAGAAGATAATAAAACATTAAAATTTACTGGTTACTATGTAGAGATGCCAAAAGAATTTATTAATAAACCAATAGGAACTAAAATTTTTCCAGAAGAGTATGAAACTGGTGATCCAAAAAATAGACCTTCTAATAGAGTTGTACAAGGAAATTTACCAAATAATAGAGCAGGATATAGAATTGGATTAGCAACTTGGTATTGGGAAAACGGAAACATACAACGAAAAACTATGCATAAAGATGGTATTCCTAATGGACTATGTGAAATTTTCTATGAGAATGGAGAACTAGAACAAAAAGGAACTCTTATTAAAAATGGAAGGCGTTCTAAAGATTGGAAAATATTTAAAAGAAAAAAACAATAAATGTAAATGTAAGGAGTAAAATAAATGGCAAGAACATCAGATGAAAAAGCACAAATGTATAATGCTATGGTAGGTATGATTACTGTTATTGATAACTGTCTAGACGACAGCAATGACTTTTGTAACGATATGACCAACGCTGAAAAACAAGCCCGCGTATTACGAACTTGTGGTTATTTAGAATATGGTGTCGCATTAGATGATTGGGGAAGCGAAGATTTTACTGCAATTAATGCAGCTATTACCAAAGCAAAAGCTTATACTCCATAAGTATGGAATATAAAATACACACAATATAAAGATATTAAAAGAACAGGAGAAGGTTTAATGCCGCTTGATGAAGAATTAAAAACAGTAGTAGATGTAATAGCTGTATCAGGAACTGCTGGTGCTTTAATGGGATGGCTGCCTCCTCTAGCTGCTTTGTTTACATTGATATGGACTGGTATCAGGATATGGGAAACTGATACTGTTAAAGAACTTACTAATAGGATGAAATAATTATGGCTCGTAAAAGACAATATAAAAAGAGACAGGACTATCGCAAAGGCGGTAGGGTTAGTTATCAAGCTGGTGGACCAATGCCATTACGGAAAGATTATGATTCCGGTAGAGAATACAGTATGGATTATAAAGAGTGGGCAGAATCTCAGAAAGCCGAAAGAGAAGGAGGATTAGATTTAACCCCTTTTCTTGGTAGTTCTGGAGGAAAGGATCTTCCAACTCAAGGACCTGTACAACAACCTACAGGTGGTGGTGCTTCAGAAGCAATACAAACTGGTGGAAATGTAGGCGGTATAACACAACAATCTACACCTATAACGACACCTACACAGCCTCCTATTACACAACAACCTCAATTTACACCAGTACCTGCAGGACAACCTGTACAACAACAAGGACAACCTGTTTCTCAAACGGCTGCAACAGCTCCACCGGGAGGATCTACTAGACCAATGCCAAGTGGCTTTGGTACTGGCTTTGGTTCGGCATTAAAACCCGGAGAGAAACTAGATTTAGATGCATTAAAAGATACTACAACTTTTGCTTCTGCAACTCCTCCTCCTCCTCCAGCTCCTCCTACGCCTACTCAAAAATATAAAGTTGGCGATGTTCCTCCTACACCAGAAGAAGCTGCAGCAGGTGTTCTTCCAGAAAATGTTAGAGTTCCTGAGGCTGTTCCACTTCAAGAAGGAGTTGATCAAAGACAAACAAGAATGGATGCTACTACACCTGTAACCGGTACAAGGGCTGAAGGAGTTGATCCAGAAACAGTAACTAAAGGAACTGCAGATACTGTAACAACCCCAGATCAAATAGATACTAAAACATATGATCCAACTCTTGTAGATGAAGATGTCACAGTTGATACTGCTCAAGGAGAAGTAGGAGATGATTCTTTAGCTGAAGCTGCTAAAGTCGACAGAGTAGCACCAGTAGAGGGAGCTGATGTTGAAATTCCTGAAGGTGCATTAACAGACAGAGTTGTAGGAACTCTTAGTCCTGAAGCAAAAGCTAAAGCAGCTCAAAATGCTGGAACAAGTTTATCTAGAATTACAAGAGCTAAAAAACAACTAAGTAAAGCAGGATTATCTGATGAAGATATTCAATCAATAGGAAATGATCCAGAAGCTTTAGAAGATAGACTAGCTGATTTTACTGAAGAAGAAAGAGGAATTATTGAAGGATTACCTGAAGAAGCTTTAGTATCTACTCAAATTGATGGATTACTAACAGGTATTGAAGAAGGTGAGATTCCTGCATGGGCTGCTCCAGCAGTAGCAAATGTTGAAGCTATGTTAGCAAGACGAGGACTATCAGCATCTTCAGTTGGTAGAGATAATTTATTTAATGCTATTATACAAAGTGCTTTACCTATTGCTCAAAGCAATGCACAAGCTATACAACAAAGTGTTTCTCAACAAAAAAATATAGAGGCTCAAGCTGAAGAAGCTAATGCACAGAGAAGACAACAAGTAGCTTTGTCAAATGCTGATAAAGTATTTAATTTAGATATGGCTCAGTTTAGTTCTGACCAACAAATTGCTTTGTCTAATAGTAAATTTTTACAGACTGTTTCTTTAACAGAAGCTAGTAATGATCAACAAGCTGCTATTCAAAATGCAGTTTTAACATCACAAGCAAACTTAGCAGAAGCTGATTTTTATCAAAGAGCGCAAATACAAAATGCTCAAGCATTCTTACAAACAGATATGGCAAATCTTAGTAATAGACAACAATCCAATATGTTAAAAGCTCAACAAACACAGCAAAGAATGTTATCTAATCAATCTGCAAGTAATGCTGCTAAACAATTCAATTCAACTAGTGAAAATCAAACACAGCAATTTATGGCTAGTTTAAATGCTCAAGTAGAACAATTTAATGTTTCTCAGAAAAATACAATGGAGCAGTTTAATGTTACATCAACTAATGCTGCTGCTGCAAGAGATGCTGGTAGAGCTGCTGATGTTGATAGATTTAATGCACAACTTTCAACTCAAGTAGAACAGTTCAATGCAAATCAAGATTTTGCTCGTAATCAATGGAACGCACAAAATACTGCAGCTGTAGAACAATCTAATGTTCAATGGCGTAGAAATGTTAATACAGTTAATACAGCAATGCAAAATCAAATCAATATGCAGAATGCATCAAATGCTTTTGCAATGTCACAAACAGGACAAGCCTTCTTGTGGCAACAATTAAGAGATCAAGCAGATTATGATTTTAGAAATGCTGAGAATAATCGAAATAGGATTGCACAACTTGTCAATACTGCAATAGCTTCAGACCCTGACAAATATGGTGCAAGCGTAGAAAGTATCCAAGCATTAATCGGAGCAATAGCTACTGATTTAAGTGGTTAATAGAGAGGAGAAAGTAAATGGCTTTTTTAGGTATCAAAGGTGGAATAAAAGGTTTTTTTAATGGTATTGGAAAACGAATTAAAAAGACTGTTAAAAGAGTAGGTAGAGGTTTAACAAAAGCAGGAAAAAAACTTAGAAAAAGTAAAGTATTAAAAGCTTTAGCAATCGCTGCTGCTGTAATAGTTACAGGAGGTGCAGCCATTGGTGCGTTTGGAGGATCTTTAGCTACTTCTGGTTTTGGTAGTTGGATGATGGCTGCCAGTAATACAATAACTGGATTTACTGTTGGAGGATTAAATGTTGGTGCAGTTTTCAAACCTCTCGCCACAGCAGGTAAGTTTATAGGTGGAACAGCAGGAAAACTTACTGATCTTACAGGACTTACTTCAGAAGCTTCTAGAGCAGGATATACGCAAATACAGCCTCTTGGAGGAGGAGTCGTAGAGCCATCAAATGTCGGTGAGTTTGTAGTAGACCCTTCTAAAACTACTATGGATGGAAGAACATTAGCACAGCTTAAAGGAAGCACAGATACAATACATGGAACAGGAACAATGATTGATGCTGCTGGTAATGTTGTAAAACTAAGTCCAGAGTCTCTTATAGATCCTGCAACTGGTGAAGCAGTAGCCGCAACACAAGGATTTTTTGATACTACTGCAGGTCAAGTTACACAAGCTGTAGGAACAACTGTATTAGGTTCAACTCTATCTGGAGTTGCAGCTAATTATATTGCAGGTGATCCAGCAACACAAGGAGCTATGGCAGGAGCTGCTTATGAAGGTGCAAGTAATTTTGATCCTTTAAGAGTTTATGCATCTTCAAATAATATTAATACAAATGATATATATTCTCATTTATTATATGGTAACTCTGATCCAAGCACTATGTATGGTAATGATTTATTTAAACAACAAACTTTTCAGGTGGCGTAAATGGCAAAAGAAAAACGACAAGTTAAATCAATAATTTCTGATAACATAGGCGAAGCAGCAGCTCAACTAGTTGCTGATGGTTTAGATGCAGGATTTGATATAGAAGAAATTGCTCCTGATACTGGACCAAAACTTCGAGCTAAAGGTAAGTTTAATCAAGAAAGTTTTGATGAGCTTATTAATTTAACAAGTCAAGGTGCAGCTATTCCGGGTCAGTCTTTAACTAATGATCCAGAACAGCCTTATGCTTGGGAAAAGCCTCCTGAGTTTGCTAATCCTAGAGAAGCTTTAGATGATATAACAGCTTCTATATTACAACCTGAAGCTATAAAAAATTTAGTTCCAGCACTTGCCAAAGGCGCTGCTGTTTCTGATATAGCTAATGCAATACTTTATACTAAATTTACAGAGGGTAAAATAACTGCAGATACTATGATGTTATTAGCAGAACCTGTTATGTATACAATCATGGCTATTGGAGAAGAAGCTAATATCCAATATAACATTGAAAAAGATGATGCAGATGAGTTTGATGATAATGTTGAAGATGAAGATGAAGTAAAAGCAAACATAGATAACTTTAGAAATGTTTTTACAGATATTAAGAATGGAACTTTAAAAAATATGGACACTTCTAAAGTTGATACAAATGCTGTACCTCAGAGTATTCTTGCTCAGGTTAAAACACAAGGTCCAGAAATAAGAAGTTTATTAAGTAAAGGAGATGAATAATGGCTATTGAAGATTTTTTCGAAGGTGCTGGTCAACAATACGGACAACTTGCTGGTAGTTTATTAGCAGGTAGACGAAGAGAAGATAAGAAAAGAGCAGAGAGAGCTTTAATAGCTTCCGCTATTCTATCAGGTTTTGGAGCTTTACAGAATAATCAGAAAAGAAAGATAATAGATGCTACTGATGATTTAAAAGAAAGCTATAATATCTCTCATTTAGGTAGACAAGAACTTTACAATAGTGAATTAAATAAAACTAATAGAGATAGATTAACAGCTTATAATTCAGATCCAGATAAAGCTATAACAGATTTAGCTAGACAATATTATAATGAGTCTGATCTGAATACAAAAAGAAACATGACTTTTAATAATAGAAGTTTAATACCTGATGAAGAAACTAGGAAAATAGACGAAGAGTTTTATCAATCATTAAGAAATAAGGCACAAAGGGAGTTTGATATTCTCAAAGATAATCCTTTGTATAGTTCATCTAGTTTTCAAGATTATAATAAAGCATACTATAATGAATATAAAGCTGCTTTATCACAAATTGAAGATGATCCTACTAAAACATCTGTATTAAGAGCAGCAGTTAATAAAATATTTCCTAAGGCTTTTGATCAGAAAGAAGCTGAATTAGAATATGCTTTAGAAAATAAAGATAGAACAGGTGCTAGAGATATAGTTAAAGCTCAAGAAGAAAGACAACTTATGCCTCCTAGACAAGAACAAATATTTACAAAAGAGGAAGCTCTACAAAGAGTTGAAGATATTATAATACAACAAGATATAGATACTAATACTGCTGATGATATATATAGCCTTATAGAAAGCCAACCTAATTCTATTGGTTTTAGGAATGAAGATATTTTTGATTTGGCTTTAACTGGAAAAATATTGAATCCAGCAAATAAGGATGAGATTGACAAATCAGTAGAAGATGGAACTAGAGTATTTGAGGCTAGATTGGTTAGGACAAATACTGAACTTTCATCTGTAAATGACATTGATAGGACATCTCCTGAGTATAAATCACAGCTTGATGAATATCTAGCTATTAATGTATTTCAGGTAGATCCTACCAACTATACAATAGCAGGGCTTGTAAATACAATAAGTACTTTACGGGAACAAGACTCATTAACCGCTACTGAGAGATCTCGATTAAAGGTAGCTCAAAAGCAACTACAAGATTTAGAAGGTGCTGACAGGTTAGAACTAATAGAAAACTCTGTTATTGCTAGTCTTATACCTACTCTATCTAATCCCGCAATAATATCAATGCTTGAGAGTAGAGACATTACTAAAGCTGAATATGTACAGGAACAGTTACACAATATGAGATCAGTACTAGATTACCTACCTTTATAGTGATAAATACTCTTAGCCTTTACAACCAACACTAATTATAATTATAGGAAAAATATAGATGGATAGATATTCTTTTCTTACACCAGAACAACAATCTAAACTCTCTGAGTTAGAAGTAACAACATCCTTTAGTGGTCAAGACACTAAAAGAATAGTAGCGGGCGGAGCTAGTGATGTGGTTCGTGGTACTTTAGATTTTTATAATATGATAAAAAAACCAACAGCTTCTGAAAGGGAAAAGACAGAAGAATTTTTAAAAAATTTATACACTCATGTTGTAGGTTCTGAAAATGTAGTAAAAATTATGAGAGGTGAGGAAGAAGTAACCGAGATAGCTGAACCTGAAAATGCAGCAGCTTCATTTGTAAGAGATATAGGAGCTTTTACTGGTAGTTTTTTAGGTGTTGGGAAAGTTACTAAGCCTATAGAAGGTTTAAAAGCTATTAAGAAATTTACAGCTGTCGCTCCTAAAACTACAGGTTTTACTAAATTGTTTGCTAAAGGTGAAGCAGCAGCTCAGTTATCCATGAATCCGTATGAAGAAAATTTAGCTAATGTTCTAGGTAGTATGATTGATGATGATAGAGGAGATTACTTAAATGTTCTTGAAGAATATTTTTTAGATCCTTTAAAGTCTAGCGAAGAAAAAACTGAATTAGAAAATAGAATAGCTTTATTAGGTGAAGGAGCTGCCTTGGCAGGTGTATTCGGTGTTGCTGGTTCAGTAGCCAGTAATCCTTCAGTTAAAGAAGTAACCTCTAAAGCAACAAGACCTTTAATAAATAGTATGAGAGCTATTGCAAGTAAAGGAGCAGATGTAAGTAAATCTTTTATTAATGCAGTTAGAGAAGCTTCAACTATTTCAGCAGATAGAGATCTTAGAAACATAGCAGAACAAAAATTAAGTAGAAGAGTTATTACTACTGCTGACGGAAAAGCAACTATTGAAACTGGAGACATAGATGCTTTAAATTCAATAATGGATAGTGCAAAATTTAGTACTAATAATTATGTTAGAAACGCAGCTACTTTATTAGGTCAAACTTTTACAAGTAGAGGCGGATTATCTTATAATTTATTTAACCGAAAATTACAACGAGATAATGCAATAGATGAGTGGAATGCCCTCATAACTCACACAGGAGATAATTTTGAAAAATCTATAAACGATATTTATAGAAGTTTAGGACCAAATAAAAATAAAAAAGAATTATTAGATGAAATAAGTAATCTGTTATTTGATGATCGTAGATTATTCGGAATTATAACTTCGAAAGGTTATGTTCCTCCTGTATCTCAGTCTGTAACTTTTAACAAAGGACTTACTAAATATCCTAGGGCAACTAGGGAAGCAATAAAGAAAGCTAGAGATCTACAAGATCGTTTATCTCGTTTATTACTTCAAGATAATAATGTACCAGCAGAAGCGAAAGAAATAATAGAAGATGGATTAGGTGTTTATACAAGAGAAAGTTATCGTTTATTTGAGGATAATAAATATATACCTACAACGAAAGTCGATGAAGATGCTAGAAATTTTATAAGATCAGAAATTGTAAGAAAAGATCCTACTCTTTCAAATATAGAAGTTAATTCTAGGGTTAATGCAACTATGGAGGATTTAGCTGGAGGAAAAGGTGAGTATGCTGGACTTATAGATGACGGAGTAGGTTTCAATAAAACAGGAAAAGGACTGTTAAAGAAAAGAAAAACAATACCTGATGAAATTAAAGCATACTATAGTAAAGTAGATAATCCAATAGATCGAATTGTTTTATCAACAAAAAAGATAGCTAAATTTGTGGAAGATAATAAATTTTATAGAGATGCATGGAGAGATGGTCAGAATATTTATTTTTATACAAAGAAAACTAAGCCGGTTGGTTTCAATGCGAGAATAGGAAAAGGGTATGGAGAATTAACTGGGAAATACACAACTCCACAATTAAGAAACTACTTTGAGGGTCAAACAGGATTAGCTTCTTTAGTAGAAAAATCAGGATTCTTATCCGAACCTTGGAGAGTAGCATTATTTTTAAAAGCTCAATCACAGAGATCTGCAACAGTAAGAAGACTTCCTACTCATCTTAAAAATGTTATTGGTAATACAACTCTTACTGCAGCTAGTGGTATTAATCCATTTAATATTAAAAAAATTACTAGTTCTTTTCGTGCATTAACACCAAAGACAAATCAAGAACTACAATTAAAATTTCAAGAATACTCAAAACAGGGTATTCTAAATAAGAATGCTGTTTTAGGAGATTTAAGATTACTGATGGATGAAGGATCAAAATCTAAAACTATGGAAAGAATACTTTATTCTAAACCGATTGAATATATAAAAAATACTCCGATAGCTAGAGGTTTGCTAAAAGGTGATGAAAAGGTTCTAGATTTATATATGTTTGAAGATGATATTTTTAAAGTATATATGTACAATACTGAGAAAGAAAACTTAGTAAAATATAATAGTTTATTACCTAAAGGTGATCAATTTGATTCTTTTAGAATGTCAACTGAGCAAATTCAGAATGAAGCAGGTAGGAAAACTCGTGATAGTTTACCTAATTATGCTTTAATTCCTGATAATATGAAAGGTCTAAGAGTTGTTCCTCTGATAGGGAAGTTCTTTTCTTTTGCTTCAGAGTCAGTCAGATTAGCAATGACAATTCCTACACTAGGATTTAACGAGCTTGGTTTAGCTTATAAATTAAAACAAGCAGGAGCAGACAAAGCCAGTAATTATGTTCGTAACAGAGCAATGAAGAGACTTACAGGTTACGGATTTTTTGGTGTAGGAGGCGGTAAGTTAGCTGCTGATTCATTATCTTCAATAGGCAACGCTGCTGCTGGTGTTTCTCAAGATACGCTTGATAATTTAAAACCTTTACTACCTGATTACCAGCAAAATGATAATTTATTATATACATATAATGAAGATGGCGATCCTATTGTTACTAATATATCATCATGGGATGCTTTTGATTTTCCAAGAAAAACCTTTACTTCATTATTGTTTGGTTTGCATGAGGTATTAGAGTTAAAAAGAGAGATAACTGATAACGAAAGAAAAAAATACTTATCAAATACAATAACGGAATTATTTGAACCTTTCTTAGGTACTTCACTACCTTTTGAAGTCATAAATAATTATGTTTTTAATGATGGCGCAGATGAAAATGGTAGGCTGATGAGTATGCCTAATAATCCTCTAATTAGATATCAAACTAAACAGGCTAGTGATGTTTTTCCTGCTCAGTTTAATCCTGATAATCTCTATCTTTTAACTGCTAATCTAATTGACATTTTAAAACCGGGATCATATAGAGATCTAGAAAGATATTTAGATAGGAAAAGTAGGGGAGACTTTACTGAATATGAAGAAAAAATAGATCCGGGTTTAGATATTATAAGATTACTTACAGGCTTTGACAGTACAATTAAAAACAAAGAAAGTTTGGAAGTATCATACAACTTTAAAGCTAGAGAGTTTTTAACAGAAAGGAATAAACATGAATCAACTATATATCGCAGTATATTAGATACAACAACAGCAGATCAACTTGCAGAAATATTCTTAAAAGAAAATAGAAAATATTATGAACTTGCTAAAGATTTTTATAATCTAAATGAAAAAGTTAATAATTTAGACATAAATACTGCTAAACTTATGGATGAAATAAATGGTTTTAGTAACCTAGATATAACAGCTTTTTCTTCGCTAGGTAGGAAGTTTGTTCCTATAAAACTTACAGATAGCATGATAAGACACATGCAGGACAAGACAATTCTTTCTGATACAGCAGAATTATATAAAGCAATAAATAAAATAAGATTACAAAGTGAAGAGTTTGCTCAATTAGATATAATAGTAGATCCCAAAGATCTAGAAATGAAAAGAGAAGGTAAGGCAAAAGGTGGTTTAGTTAAAGGTGAAGACAATGTACCTTATACTAAAGATAATCCTGCTGATAGAATAAATCCTTATACAGGACAGTCTTATACAGAAGGTGTAGACTTTATGGAAGAACCTGTTAAAGAACCTAGAGATAGATTTGCATTAGGTGGAAGCATTTACAGATATTTAGAAGGAAAGTTTTCTGAATTAGCAGGTCTAAAGACAGATGATATTTCTTGGGCTAAAGAGCAAGGAAAAGCTTATGGAGCAGCACAAGAATTAGATGGTAAAGGGGATGCTAAACGGCATATTTTATTAGGATGGTTAGCTAAACAATCTCCTAGTCCTAGAGTTGCTAGTTTAGGTATAAAAGCTAGAGAGTTTATAGATCCACGCGGTAGAAAAATGGATGAATTTAATAACCAATTAGGGTATACTTTTCCAGATAGCATTGAAACTAGAGAGGATGCTATAAAGGAAGCTGATAGGTTAATCGAATCTAATCAAGCTTTATTCTATACACCAAAAGAAAGTAGACAAATGAGAGGATATTAAAATGGATATTGAAAAATGTAAAACAGAAATTACTCAACATGAAGGTAGAGTATTAAAAATTTATCAAGATAGTTTAGGTTATAAAACTTTAGGCATAGGTCATTTATGTCAAGCTACAGATCCTGAAGCTAATTGGGAAGTAGGTCGAGAAGTTTCTGAGGAAGTAGTTAATCAATATTTTGAAATAGACTTTGAAAAGCATTACAAAGAAGCTATACATATCTTTGGAAATGAAGAAGACTTTGCAAAGTTGCCTGAAAATATACAGAGAGTATTAGTTAATATGTGTTTTAACTTAGGAGGAACTAGGCTTTCTAAGTTTAAAAATATGTTAAAGGCTTGTAGAGAACATAACTGGGATGAAATGGCTGTTCAGATGGAAGATAGTCGTTGGTTTGGACAAGTAGGTTTAAGAAGCATCGAACTCAAAGAAATGGTTTTAGCTTGTAAATGATTCTCTATACAGAAAAACAACTTGAAGAAGCTTATAGAATAGATTGTAAAGAAAGAGCTAAACAAACATTACCTTGGATAAAACTTGAAGAATTTAGGGGTGTTTATGAAGAACTTTTAGAAGTCTATCTTAATAAATCTATGAATGACCTAACTGAAAAAGTTATTTACCCACAGATATCAGAGTGGTTAAGTGCAGAAATTCAAAAAACATTAGAGTTTGAAATAGACTTTGAAGAAGAGTAACTGATGAAGCTTAACATCATGCTAGGTTTTTTATTAATTACTACTGTTGGAGGTAGCTACTTCTATATCAATATGCAGAAGGCTCAGATAAGTCAGCTTCAAGTTGAGCTTCAAACAGCAGTTAATAATCAAGCAGTTCTTGAGAGTACTATCACTCAACAAAATAATGAGCTAGAGGTACAGCTAGAAACTCAAAGACAAAACCAAGAAAGGATAACAGCTTTAACAGAAGCTAATGATCAAGCTAGAGAGGAAGTATCTGAAATGAGAAATACTTTTGCTAGACATGATCTTAATAATCTTGCTATAGCTAAACCCGGTCTAATTGAAGGTATTGTTAATAGAGGTACAGCACAAGTTCTCCAACAATTTATTGATCTTACAGATCCAAGGCAGTTCGATGAAGTACCTATTACTGAGTAGTTTTATATTATTAAGTGGATGTTCTAGTTTTGGTGGGCTATTCAATAGCGCTCCTGCAGTTCCTCAAGTAGCTCCAGTTGAGATAGTTACAGTTATGAAGCCAGCTCCTATGTATCATCCTCCGTTACCTGAAGCAGTTAGTCCTGCTGAGATAGAGTTTGTAGTTCTAAGTCCAGATATAATGCGAGAGTATATTGAAAATTATGATGAAGGTAATGCTCCTGCAGTTGCTTATTATGGTCTTACTTCACAAGCTTATGAAAATTTAGCAAATAATCTTGCTGATATTAGAAGGTATATTAGACAGAGTTTAAACATTATAAAGTATTATAGAGATAATGATCCAACTATAGATGAACAAGTGGAGGAATAGTAATGGATGAGCCAATTAAAAAGAAAGTAGATATTGAGTTAGAAGTAACACCAAATAACATAGGAATAAATCCTTTTCAAAAGTGGATACATTTAGCTAAGACTATAGATGCTTGGCGTATTTTTCCTAGAGTTTTTGTTGGTGTATATATCTACTTATTGTATGAAGTAGTAATATGGTTCATGACTATTGAAGAACCTAATATGGAACAAGCTGGATTAGTTTCTATTATTGTAGGTGCAATGGCGGCAGTATTTGGAATATATGCTGGGACTAACGGACAAAGTAAAAAGTTTAAGGGCGAAGAGGAATGAATGAAATATTCCTATTGATAGCAGAGGTAGGTTTTCCTATCGCGATGTCTTTGATAGGTGGGTTCTTTATATTTCTTACTATAAAATATATTTTAGAAAGTGTTATAGGTCAGGTAAATAATATACATGGTATTGTAATGGGATTAGACAATAGAGTTAAAACAATGAACCATGACATGATTAGAATGGATGCAACACTTTGTAGTGTTCTAGGCATTAGACCTGATCTAGAAAGAATAGCTAGGGCTGATGGCAAAGAAGATGCTAGAAAAGACTAATGGATGTAGCAACTTTAATAAGCGATTATGGCTTTCCCATTGTAGCTACTGTAGGTCTTTTATATATGATATATTTTATATGGGGATTTATTACTAATAATATTAAAGCAAAGTTAGGAGAAACAACAGTAACTTTAATAGCGTTAATAGATCGAATTAGGATGTTAGATAATGACATCATTAGACTACAACAAAAACTAGATACTGTTATAGAGTTAAGGGAACAACAGAAAAATGATAAAAAAGATTAGTGTCTTTGCAGTATTACTTATTATTTTTTTAATAAACTCTCCTGCTGATGGAGATGAGATGGTGTTTGGATTTAACAGTCCAAGCTTTTCTGGTATCAATACTAGCTCTCATTACTTAACTATACAGAATCAAGAGTTTACAAGGAAGCAAGCAATACAAGAAGAGATTGATGCTTATAAAGAAGAATTAGCAAGAGATGCTAACAATACAACACTAGCTAGGTTTATTAGGAACTTAGAAAGTAGAGTTTATGCACAGTTATCTAGACAGTTAGTTGATAACATATTTGGAGAAGTGCCTAGTGAATCAGGTACTATAACTTTAGAGGGAAATACTATTGAATACTTGGTTGATGGAGATATCATTACCCTTACTGTTGTTGATGCGGAAGGTAACACGACAGTTATTAGTGTGCCTATTGGCAGTTTTACTTTCTAGTTGTGCAATAGATACAAGTTATTTATTAAGTCCGGGAGGTATTCCTTACACTTCTATGAAGGATGCTTCTCTACTTGATTTACAATCTAAACAATTAAAGAATGTTACTCCATCTGCACAACAGCCAGTTATAGCTGTATACGCAGATAGCTTTCAAGACTTAACAGGGGCTAGAAGAAGTAATAGTCAGTTTGCTTTATTTAGTACAGCTATTACTCAAGCTCCAGAAGCATTTCTTATTAGAGCTTTAAAACACGCCTCTAATGGCAAGTTCTTTAAAGTTGTTGAAAGGGTAGGCTTAGATAGCTTAACTAAAGAGAGACAACTAATTAGAAGCACTAGAGAGAGCTTTGAAGAGGACAGTACATTACAGCCTTTATTGTTTGCTGGATTACTAATACAGGGTGGTGTAATCAGCTACGACACTAATACATTTAGTGGGGGATTGGGGGCAAGATATTTAGGTATTGGAAGCAGTAAACAATACAGAGAGGATAGCGTTAGTGTATCTGTAAGATTAGTATCTGTATCAACGGGAGAGATTCTAATGGAAGTAATGACTTCAAAGTCTATATTATCTGTTGGATTAACACAAGATCTATTTAGATTCTTGGAGGAAGGTACAGAGCTAGTAGAAGTAGAAGGGGGAGTAACGGAGAATGAAAGTGTTTCTATTGCTTTACAAAAAGCTATTGAAGAAGCAGTTTTAAATATTATTAACATAGGTATAGATAGGGGATATTGGGAATATGAACAAACTAAAATTAATGTTCCTAGTTGCAATGATGACGGGTGTATCGGCATTCGCGGCTGATAATGAAATCTTTGTTGATCAAGTAGGCGCATCTGCAAGTATAGATTTAGAACAAATGGGTACTGGTAACATGATAGGCGGATTAAATTCAACTGCAGGAAATCTAACTGCTTTTGACTTAGACGGAGCTACTATGACTTTAGATGTCAATCAAATAGGTGATGCAAATAAATTCTTAGGAGATATAAACGCTGATACAGTTGTTGGTATGTTTCAATTTGATGGTAATACTAATCAGTTTACTATTCAAGTTGATCCTACAAACACCTATGGTGCTGATAACTCAAACTTAAATGTACAAACAACAGGTTCTAGTAACACATTTACACTAGACTTAGCTACTAATGCATTAGCTGGTACAACTGATCTAGATTGGATAGTACAAGGCGATAGTAATACTATTGATGCCGATATAGATTATGATGAAGGTACTAACTTTATGGATATAGATGGTGATTCAAATGCTGTTGATTTTGATGGTGATGGATATGCACAAGGCTATTTCTATCTAGATCATACAGGTAACTCAAGGAGTTTTGATGTTGACCAACATAGTACACTTGACAACGATTGGCTTAAAATTACTTCTTCTGGCAACAATGGTACTGTGTGTGTCCAGCAGGATGACGGAGGCACAGCAGTCGGTTGCTGATATAGGAAGTATTACCGAGCTTAATGGGCTAGGTAGAGTAGTACGAGATAGAGATTATGAAGCTGAGTTAGCTTTTTCTATCAATAGTTATGATAATGTACAGACTGCTAAAGGTAGAGTAGCTATTACATTTGTTGATGATAGTAAAGTAAGACTAACTGAGCATTCTAAGCTTCTTATAGATGAGTTTATCTATGATGCTAATCCAAGTAATTCCAAGATGGCACTTCAGTTTGCTAGCGGTACTGCTCGTTTTATATCTGGTGGTTTATCCAGAATAAATAAAGAAAACATATCAATAAAGACACCTACCGCTACAATAGGTATTAGAGGCACAGACTTTACTGTGACTGTAGATGAGCTTGGTAGGTCTTTAGTCATATTATTGCCCGATGAGAACGGATTATCTAGCGGAGAAGTGATTGTATCGTCAGCTCTAGGACAAGTTACATTGAATCAGCCATATCAGGCTACAACTGTATCTATGTTTGAAGCTACTCCTTCTTCTCCTGTTATATTAGACATTACATTAGAGCTAATAGATAACATGCTTATAGTAACTCCTCCTGATGAACAAAGCATTGAAGGCTCTGAAGACAGTACAGGCTCAAGTGATAATATATTAGATGTAGATTACTTAGAGTTTAATGAACTAGAGGTAGATTCGTTAGAAGAAGACGAGCTAGAATATACTGAACTAGACATTAACTATTTAGATGTAAACTTCTTAGAAGACTTATTAGACATAATAGAAGATGTTGATGAGCTAGATAAATCTAAATCTGGATTAACTACTGATACAGCTATTAAAGGTACTGCAGTAGGCTTTGATCCTAACACACAAATTAATACCTTCGTAACAGATAATGATGTTACATTCCTTAGACAAGTCTCAGATACTTCCAGAATCAATCTTGATAAATCAGGATCATCTTCTGTTGTCTTAGAACAAGATGGTAAGAGGACACCGCTATCAGTTAATGGTGGCACTTCCTCTACTATAACAATCAAACAGGGAGGTTAAATGCGTTGGGCTGTACTTCTTTTAACTATACTATCATTGCCTCTAATATTTAATGCAAAGCCATTAGAGATCCTTAGACTTAAAACCTTTGATGCCTTCATAGAAACTCCTGAACCTACAGGATACTTTACAACTTTGAACATAACTGATGAAGATGTGCAAAGAGAAGGTGGCTATCCTTTTCCAAGACAAAGACTTGCTGAAATTCAATACGAGTTACTTGACAAAGGTGCTATAGGTGTTGGATGGGTAATGCTCTTTCCAGAACCTGATAGGTTTGGAGGAGATGAAGAGTTTAGTATAGCTTTACAAAGTTTGCCAAGTGTTATAGGTATGCCAGAAGTTGATAATGGTATCTATCCTGAGACACATGGTACAGTTATAGTAGGTGAAGATGTAAATCTACCTAAAGCAAAAGGTTTCCTAGAAAATACACCAGTATTAAAAGACTCTGCTACTCAAGGAGTATTAACAGCTCCTATAGATGTTGATGGATTGGTGCGTCAGATTCCATTATTACAACAAACAGAAGGTGGGTGGGTAGCCTCATTTGGTACACAAGTATTAAAAATATTAGGAGGTGGTCAGACATATCAAATAAGAACAAACATAAATGGTATAGAGCAAATCAGAGTAAAAGGGCTACCTCCCATTTCAACAGACAGTCTAGGAAGAAAGTGGATTAGTTGGGTTGATACACCACAGACTACACTAGAGGAGATGAATGTACAGGATACCTTTGTCTTCGTAGGTGTTACAGCTAAAGGTATTATGCCCCAATTATCTACTCCAGTAGGACTATTAGAGCCTCATAAAATACAAGTTGCACTAGCTGAAAGTATACTAATGGAGAGTCCTAAAATACCAGACTACAGATTAGTCCTAGAGTTATCTTTATTTGCTATCTCAGGGCTTCTGGTTGCCCTTGTAATCAACTTTCTTGGTGTTACCATCGGAATGGCATCGGCTTTAGGTTTAATAGTCTTAACAGGCTTTGGAGGAGCTTACACGATACAGTCTAATTTACTCATAGATGTGACTTGGAGTATGATATCTATGATACTTGTATCTACACAACAATTCTGGCTAAACTTTAGAATACAATTCAAGTTAAGGCAACAGATTAAGAAACAATTTGAGCATTATCTAGACCCAAGACAAGTCAAACAACTACAAGATGATCCTTCTCTACTTAGATTAGGTGGTGAAAAAAGATACTGTACCTTCTTATTTACAGATGTCAGAGGCTTTACAGCTTTATCAGAGAAGCTAGAACCACAAGAAGTAACAGAGATTATGAACAAAGCATTAACTATACAATCATCTATAGTTCAAGATCTAGGTGGTATGGTAGATAAGTATATTGGTGATGCTATGATGGCTATCTTTAATGCACCATTAGACTTAACGGATCATGAGAACAGAGCTATATTAGCAGGACAACAGATGCTTCAAAAGATAAAGGAAGCTGACTTAGGTGTAGAAATAGGCGTAGGTATATCTTCAGGCGATGCAATCATAGGAAACATGGGGAGTGACACACGCTTCGATTACACCGCCATCGGAGATGCAGTAAATACTGGTGCTAGGTTAGAGTCAGCTACAAAAAATGTAGGTATTAATCTTCTAATTAGCGAAGCTACTGCTAAACATTCAACAATAAAAACTACCTTTATAAAAGAAATAAATGTAAAAGGCAAGTCTAAGTCTTTAAAAGTTTACACTACCCCCTAGAGTTTAAATCTTTTTGTAAAAGGCTATGTAATCCAATTAATTTTTCTTTGCCTTTTCTTAGAATAAATCTGACAATATCTCTTTCGCTTTCATAAAAAATATTATCTACTTCTTTTTCAGGTAACGAACTTAGTTCTGTAACTATTTCATTTTCTTTTGTTAATAATATTTTAAAACTTACTAAGTTTGCATCTTTAGTATTCTTTTTTTTCATTTCAATATTAGTACCACTAGTATAGCAAGAAGTAAAATATTAGTATTAAATAATAAAAAACAAAGAATCGTATGATACCATACCCAACGAGATGCATAGATCTCTTGGTCAGTATTATTACCCGCTCTCTTTGTTATTAGTCTATCTAATAAATTCATCTTAGTCCTTTTGTTGTTCCCAAATCCAATAGTTAACTACCATTCCTTTTGGTATAACCATTGGGGCATTTATGTGTTTACTATCTTTCTCATAGATATCTGTACACATTACAATAGCATCTTCTCTATCAGCTATTAAAAATCCTACTGTAGTTCTTCTAATCGGTTTTAATTTCTCAGAATCCTTCTTGAGATAATCATCTGTATCAATCCAAGCATCATCCCATTTAACTTCTACAATCTCCACTAGATAATCTCACAAGTGCCTGAAGTACAAGCTAATTCTTTAGTGTTCTCAGTCATATCTTCTGTTTCAAATTGTGATAGTAAAGACCAATCTACATGATCTGTTGTTTTCTTTAACCACTTTTTATATTCCTTCTCAGTTATCTCTTGATAAGGTGCTTGTCTATATGAGTGATCAGCATGTGGTAGAAATGATATACCTGAAATATTTTCAAAGTTATTTTTAACCCAAGCTCCTACATCTAACCATTCATTCTCTTTAACTGATACAGTAACTGAAGGTTTATGTTCACACCATTCCTGTTGATACTTCATCCATACTTTTAAATGTTGTATAGCTGTGATGTCATTTCTTGTAAAGGCACTCTCTGGTGCTTTAATTGGAAAGTAAAACACATAAGTATGTTCAGGTTTAGTTACATCATCTTCATAATACACACCTTGATCTACCATTAACTTAGCTAGAGGATCTTTCTTATCAGCTCTAATAGTTCTTAGATAGTATGGGCTATGTCTTGTATGAATACCTGAAGCACTATCTACTAATTGACTAACAGTTCCACTAGGCTTAACACAAGTAATAGCGGCTGATTGTGTGATCCCTAATGTTTTACTCCACTTTTTATTTACATCAATAGCTGTGTTCTTTAAAGTATCTAGATCAACTTCATCATGATAACTACTAGGATATAAAGATTTCATAACCATGTTCTTATTATCCATGATGCCAGTAAGAGATACACCTAGTAAAGATTCTTCTTCAGTATTCTGTCTCCACTTACTTCCTAGATATCTAAAGTTAGTTAAGGTAGCTTGGAAAGTTCCTAAGATTGTAGCCAGTTCTACTTTTCTTTTTAAAGTTTCATCAGTATCATTTTCTCTAACAACTACTTCAGTTAAGTTACAGAACTGTTTGTTCCTTAAAATAATTTCACTACAAGGATTAGTGCCAAAGTCTTTATACTCTTCTCTTCTTCCATTCTTCAGGGATTGTTTCTCAGCAGATTGTCTATTAAACATCCCTCTCTCACCACTCTTACTTTCATAAAGAGATAGCCATTCTTTCATAAAAGTACCCATGTCTGGAGTGTCTGTGTAGGCTACAGAGTTGTTGGATAATGCTCTTTGTTGGTTAGTTTCCCACCATGACCCGCTTTTGGCTACTCTCATTCTATCATCAGATAGATTAGACAAAGAAATAAGAGCAGACCTCCTAACACCACCAACCACCACAACTTCTGCAACCTTACACATTAAATCATGGCAGTTAATTGACACTAATTTATTTTGTCCTGCCGAGATTGCATCTTTAAATATATTAATCGTAAACTGAAATAAATCTTCTAATGGATCTGGTCCACTAGCTCTACCACCAAATGTTTTTAATCTAGCACCATAAGGTCTTACACCTGATACATCCCACTTAGGTATCTGTCCTGAGTATAGTAAAGATATTAATTCTTTATAAGCTTTAGACCAACCTATCTTTGAATCTGCAACTTTAATAACAGTATCAGTATCAAACAACGATTCAGGTAGCTCTGGAAGTTTATTAACATACTGTCGTTCAACACTAAAGCCTACACCTGTACCGCACATAAGTATGTAAAGTGTTTCATCAAATGCTCTTGGTGTATCAACAGCAAGGTAACTACAGTTAAATCCTGCTACATTATCCTGTTCTAAAGCTAAACCTGCAGACATTAAAGCTCTCATGCTTGGCATTATTTCTAGGTTTAATACAGCCTGTTCTAATTGTTTGCGCATATTGGCTGTCAATTTATAGCTATTATTCTCTTGTAAATGTTTTTCAAAAAAGTCAAAATATCTCTTGACAGTCTCTTCCCAAGTCTCTCTTCTTTGTTTGTCTTCATTCCATCTAGCATATCTACTGAGATGAATAAACTCTTGGTATTGTGTTGGTAGTTTTGTTGTCACTAATCACTCCTTCTTTTAAATGTTATTTTTTCTGACGGATCTATATCTACACTTATTGCAATGATAGCATAATGTATCAATTTTAGTAAGTCATCCTTGTTCTTACCATTCTTTTTGCCATACCTCATAGCATACTTTAGTATGTTACCCATACAGAAACCCTCTCCATGTCCTGTATCTATAATTACATCTGTTGCTTGATACTTTCCTTCAGCATAGTGTTGATTATATGTACCATCAATATGTTTTTTTACTTGTTCTAGTATCTCATCTTCTAAGTATTTATATTTAATTATTCTATTACTCATTTCCAATCCTCTGGTAGTGTATCTTCACTATACCATAAAAAATTATTCTTCTCAGCCCATTCTGCATGAGTCCTTTTAGTTCCATCTCTTCTTACTCTAGCTCCCGGCATTGGAGAGAAAGGTTTCTGAAATAAAAACACTAGCTCTACATTCTTCTTCAAAGCTTTTCTAAGCCAAACATATTTACTATACTCTGGATAATCCCAGAACCTACCTTTAGCTTCAAGTAAAATAGTTTTACCATCTATTACTTTAACGAAGTCAGGCTCGTAGCTTTTCTCAATAATATAATCTATACATTGTGCATGGTGCTTCCAAGACTTTAATGTCTCTTCATATAGATTATATTCCCATAGACTATCAAAACCTTTTGGGGCTTTGGGATCTTTAGGTCTAACTTTTCTTTTCTTTCTAGCTACCATTATAAAATTAATCCATCGTTACCTGTTTTCTGTGCTGAACTTTCAGTTTCATTTATGATCTCTTCTACTGTTAAGTTAGGATTTTTCTTTAGTTTTTTATTAAACCATCTTGGTGTGTACGCACTTAACCATACTCTACCATTTGCAAAGTAGTGAGTATCGTCAGGTAATAACTCATGCATATTTTTTAAAGTTAATTTAGAAGTATCTTCTTCATCAGGTAGAATAGTTTTAATCCACTCCATAAAAAATAACTTACTTTTTTTTCTAAGCTCTCTTGATTTTTTTTCACTCATTATGTTATCTCTGGTACTCTAGGTAATTTAGGTGTCTGTGTTAAGTATTTCCTTTTGTTACCTGCATATTGAAATACTCTTAATCCCTTACCTTCGTTAGTGTCTTTGTGACATTCAAACTTATGTCTACACCATTCACACTCTCTAGGTAATTTCATATTGCCTGATACTCCATCTGGTACAGGAGTATAACAAAATTCAGGAGGAGTTTTTTTCTTCATATAACTTTTTAATTTTTTAATCTTCTCTTTAATATTAGGTTTATCAAATGTAGATGGTTTAAATAATGCCAACTCTCCTGTCTCTTTATTAATTGCTAAGAAGCCACCATCTTTTGTACCTTCAGCTTCTTCGTATCCTGCTAATTGAGACATATAACCAAAGGTATCTTGTTCAGCTAGAGTTCCATCTTTAAATTTACTAAATGAAAAACCTGATGTTGTTTTTATGTCAACAACTTCTCCATCTATAATGCAGTCCATGTGTCCTTTTATTCCATCTACAGATACTTCTTTCTGTTCTCCTGTTACTTTATGTCCTGATAACTTTACTAAGAATAACATAACTTCTTCTAATAAGTGACCATAAAGAAACTTAATAAAAAGAGAAGGAGGTAATGCTTCTTGTTTATCTTTTGGTGAGTTCATATCAAACCATAACTGTCTAGGTTTTTTACCTATGTTAGACATTCTTAAAGATGGAGATCTATTATGTGCGTGTGGCTTGCACCATGATCTTAAACTATCTTTCATGGCTTCACCAAAATTTTGTATCTCGTCTTCAGATATTTTTAATTGCTTTCCTTTTCCTAAGACTGATAGCTTTTTATAAATATCATCAACAACATTGTCTAATTTATATTTCATTGTTTATGAGCTACAAATCTAAGTGATCTATAATCAGGATTAAACATTACTAACTGTACTCCTTTTTCTATTTGTTCTTTGCTTCTACAAGATTTATTTCTTTTTAATCCTCGTTTATTATCTGTGGTTTCTGTTTTAACATCTATTAGTTTTGTCTCTCCGTTTTTCATAGCTATTAAATCTACAATACCAGTACATCCTACATTCTTAAAAACTTCATAGCCGTTATCCCATAACCATGTTATAGCATATAGTTCAGCGAAGTCTCCTTTCCTACTCTTTTCTGTTATCTTTAAGTTCATTTATTTTTCTCCCTTTATAGTATGTCTGGTTTTTTTCGTATTGGTCTTTGTCCTTTCGCCAATATTTGTCTAGGTATATGTGCTTTTGGAAACACTTCATATGCTTCTTCTATGGTCCAACCATAATACTGCATCCTAGTAAGAACTGCCCTATAGTTTACACTCGGTTTAAGTTTATTATGAGCATGTTTTTTATTTTTATAAGTAACTCCGTTTATTGTTATAGGTTTAGTCTTATTTTCTATATTGTGATTAACAAAATAAAATGTATTGTCTTTTTTCTTATACCTTAAAATATCAACTCCTAGAATTTGTTGTTCGTGTGTTCTGCGTGCTTTAGCTTTACCAGTTCCTCCACATTTAACATCTAGTAATAGTTTAGTTCCTGTTTTAAGATTAACTACTACGCAATCAACAGGACCGGTAGGATATCTACAAGGGAAAACTTCCCATCCTTTTGTCTCTAGCCAGTCAAATGCTTTAAATTCAATTCGTCTCCCCACTCTAGCGGCAGATTCATTTAGAGGTGTAACTCTAGTTCCATTTTTGAATAGAGCTACTTCAGTCATAGTTAATCTCCTTAATGGGTTTCACTCCAGTCCTCCCCTATTTTATATTCACCAGTTAAAGGACAGCGTAATACAAAATGCTCTCCTGCTTCTTGTATAGCTTTTATTCCAAACTCACCTACAGCAGTAGCATTCTCTTTAGTAGATTCTGCTTCTATCTGCCATTCATCATGTATGTTAGCAACAAACTTAGCTTCTAAATTATTATCCCTAATATAATTGTCTAATAAACATAGAGCCTTTTTCATAATGACAGCACCTGCTCCTTGTAATAAACTATTCAAAGAAGCATGAGCAGTTCTTATATATATCTTTCTACCATCTAATCCTTTTAGGTATCCTTTCTTAGACGCTCTTTCAACTCTATCTCTAAGAAGCTTGAATGCTGGTTTATTATCAAAGAAATGTTGTCTAGCTCTCCGACCATCTGCTTCAGTTCCTCCGACCACTTTGCCAAGTTTTTTATCTCTTGCTCCGTACAAGAGTGCATAGATGAATGTTTTCGCCTTATCTCTTGATTTAAGATTTGCAAGTCTTTGATTAGCGGTGTGAATATCTCCGTTAGTGATTTCATAAGTAAACTCCTCATCGTTTAGGTAGTGTGCAAGCATTCTTAATTCTAATCCACTTGCATCAATACCAACCAATACATTACCTTCCTCTACTATCCAACAAGACCTACACTCTTTACCATAAGAAGAAGAAACAGCAGGTACTTGTGCCATGTTCGGTGATCTATGTGTCATCCTACCTGTTATTGCACCATTAGGAATGACAAAGCCATGTACTCGACCATCCTTTTCTATAGCATCAACCCATGAACTGACTTGAGCTATTCTTTTTTGTAATAATAAAAATTCAGAAATTAATTTAGCTTCATGTATATGTTTAATTTTAGATAAAGTTTTTTCATCTGCTACAGGCTGACCAGTAGGTGTAAGTCTTTCTGGCTTCCATCCTGCCTCTATTAATCTTTCTCCTATCTGTTGCCTACTTCCTAAATTAAACTCAGTAGTTAAGTATCTTGTCACTACAGAAGCTCCTGAATCTAGTTTCTTATACTCTTCTTCAGTTAATATGGTATTCTTTCTAGTCGTAGTATTAAATCCTTTCTTAGCCATTTTACCAGTTTGAAGAAAGAGAGGTTCAATCTTTATTTCTTCCGTTATAGGTTTAAATGTTTCTTGTACTTCTTCTTCAATAATTTTTTTCTTTTCTCTCAGTTCAGCTAGTAGTAGTAGTGATTTCTTTTCATCCAGTTTGAAACCATCTACTTCTTGCTTCTTCATTATCTTTGCGACTTGTTGTTCTAACTCAATAGATTGCTTAGAGAATCCTTTACTTTCTTGTCTTAGTGCTTTGAATAACATAGCATTTAATTGTACATCTCTAACACAATAATCTAGCATAGTCTTAGAATAATTTTTAAAATCTTCAAACTCTATTTTATTAGTTCCTAATTTATACCCCCATCTTTCTAAACTATGTCCTCCTTCTCTAGTTGGATTAAATAATCTAGAGAGAACTAAAGTATCTATTACAGGAATTTTTGATAGATCAACCTTACCAAACTTTTCTACCATAGGAATATCAAAACCAATAATATTATGACCAATTAATTTATCTGCAGTTGTTAGAAAATTATATCCTTCTTCTAGATTCTTTGGTGTAAACTTAAATATTTCTCCTGAATCAATATCTTGAGCAACTATACAATGAATTTTTGTAGCTTTAAGATCATCTGTTTCAATATCAAATACTAAATCCATATTTAAAAACCCTCTGTATCGTTATCTATTTCTAGTTCTGAATCTTTTAATTCTTGTAGTCTTCCTGTTTCTTTATTGTAAAGTAAATGACAAGCTAAACCAACATCTCCTGTATACCTTGATTTTAACACTCTAACTTTTGTTGTCTGTGCTTCTTGGATATCATCTGATTGCTGGTTTCTTTCTAAAGCTAATACACAATCGGATAGTTGAGCGATACTTTGTGAGCCTCGTAGATGACTGAGGCTAACTTCAATACCATTCTCATGTCCTTTGTTACCATCTACTCTTCGTAAATGAGAAACTAATATTAGTCCTGCTCCTGTTTCTTCAACAATACTTCTTAGCCTTGTCATAATACTATCAATAGCTCTACGCTCATCGCCCTCTGATACTGCACTAACTAGCATATGAAGATGATCTATGACTACCCACTTACATTCACAACCTATTATCATAAATCTAAGTTTAGAGAATATCTCATCAATACTATTTGTTCCAAAGTGAGCATGAACCCAGACTCTATTTTTATTTTCACCATCATAAAGTATGTCAAAAAATTTATCTATTTCTTCTTTAGAATAGCTATCTCTAACTTGATCTATATATAATCTTGCATTAGCTTCGATAGAAATAATACCATCAATGGTTCTTCTCCAATCTTCTTCTAAAGCTATGACTCCTACATTATCCTTTGTCTGTGTAATTAGATGATGTTCTAGTTCTCTAGTGACTGAAGACTTACCTAGTCCTGTACCACCAGTTAAAGTAACTAACTCTCCTTGTCTTAGTCCATAAAGTTTATCGTTTAATCCTTTGTATGGATAAGGTATGGAATCTTTTTTCTCTCTAGCATGGAACTTTTCTCTTTGTTCTGAAACATTTATAACGCCAGAAGGTGTATAAACTTTTGCACTCCACCAAGCTTCAACAAAATCTTTATGTCTATTGCCTCGCAACATATCATTAGCATCGTTCCATCCTTCAGGCAATGCTAATATTTTTGCCTTAGATGGTTTAAATAATCTTGCTACTTCTTTACTTGCTTTCTTTCCTGCCTTGTCATTATCAAAAGCAATAACAACATTTTCAAAATTATCAAAAAATTCTAAGTTATCTTTGATGTCTCTAACTGCTGACTGAGCGCCATTCTTTATAGATACTACTGCCCACTTACTACCTAGTAATTCGTAGGCGGACATAGCATCACACTCACCCTCAGTTATGGTGACATACTTACCTGATTTGAATAACTGTTGTCCAAATAATCCACCATCTCGGATACTTCCTCTAGCGTAAAACATTTTATCTGGTACGGATCTAACTTTAGTACCTGCTAATTCATGTCCATTATAGTAGGGATATAGATGTTTAATTATCTTACCCTGCTTATCTTGTACTGCTTTAACACCATACTTCTTTGCAGTATCCATAGAAATTTTTCTATCTGTAAGGTTAAGAAAGTCTCCCTCTTCTAAGTCTTTTAATTGTGGTTCTATTTGTATGTTGTTCTCCTCTGGTGATTCTGCATCTTTAGTATAAAGACCACAGCTAAAACAATAAGCTGAACCATTGCTATTTATACCTCTAGCATCGCTACTATTACAAGTAGGACAAGGTTGATGTATCTTAACAAACCCCTCTTTAGTTGCTTCTTCTGCCCTCATGTTTATTTCCCTCCTAATAAATTATTATGAAGTCACAACCTGAACTAAGGGAATGAAGAAAACCTTAGTCCAAGTTGTAACGATTGGCTACTATTTTTTCTTTTTTTCTGTCATTAATGCTTCTGAGCAATCACCTAATATTTTTTCTAATTGTAGTCTGTGTCCATCAATAGCAAACCTAATTGCCTCGCTATGTGTTTCTAAGTTTCCTACTTTTGTAACAATAATACTAGCGTCTCTTTTTGCATCATCATCTTTAATTTTAGATAAGTCATAATCGAGAACATCATCATCTTTCTTTATACTAACTATCATTTAAAACTCCTCGTTATCTAAATCTTCTGAACCACCATCATACTCGGCAAGTTCGTCAACTCTAACTGCTATTAGTTCAGCAAATTTACCAAAGTTATTAGAATAAGGTTTTATTTTTACAGTAACCTTTGAACCATTACCTACTGTTACATCTAAAGAATTACCATCTCCATCATAGAGCTTAGGTGCTGACCTTCTTTCAATGTCTCCTTTCTTTGTTTTAAATTCAGTAGTCCTATTAAAACTAAAAGCAGGTTCTTCGTATTTAGAGCCACCACTTTTATCCTTTACTTGTGATAGTCCAAACTCTCCTTCCAACTTATTAGCGGTTTCTGGATCTGTTAATACTGTAATACCATACTTAGCGGGACTAAACCTTGTATTAGGCGAAGAAATATACGCCCACATAGCCTTCCCTGATACATACTCATACATCTTTAATGCCTCCTTTGTTAAAAAACTGGTGGGTTTTATCGGTGTAAGACCCAAAACTTACTCTCGCCAAGAGAATGATAACATAGGTAAGGTATATAAGAAAAGTTTGAGGGCTAGACCTTACCAAATAATTAGGGGTTAGTGTTATCATACCAAGAAATGCCTCTTAACTTCTTCAAGTAACTCTCTATATTCTACAACCTTTTTTAATTCCTCTGTAATTGTAGCAACTTTATCTGGATGTTCTGCTACACCTACAGAATTATATAATAAATCTTCTACATTTGCAAGGTGTGCTTCCATATTACCTTCATAGTATTTTATTAATCTATTCACCATTATTTTATATTCCATCTTCTTACTCCTTTACCTGTAAAACAAATGATTCTCTATCGTCACAGTCCGTTCAAGATATTGTGACCAGTTAGGGCTAATGTAGTCTGCATGATACCACAGCGCGCCTTCTGTTAAGTCTGGATAGAAACCTGAGATAACTTGTCCCGCTAATTTTACTGCCTCCACCCAAGTCTTAGAATCTGTTGGTCTATCTGACTTACCATCACAGTACCAACTAAACTGACATTGACCTATGATAGGTACTAACTCATCCTTCCAATTAGTTCTTAACCTAGCTTGATAAACAACACTACATATATCATTAGGAAATTGATCATCATTAACTCTGTTCAAGGTAACATTAGCAACTGCTACTCTACCTACTAGAGGCTGATTAGCTGATTCAAAATAAATATTCTTTGCTAAACAATTTCTTTGTGATGATGTATCTAACCAAACAACTTCATTCTGTAAGACCTGATCTTGAGAATTAACTCTAGGTGAAAATAACCATAGAGTAAAAAATAACAATAATAAAGTTAGAGCAAGTAGTCTCAATCTTTTATCTCCCTTATAAAGTATTATAAAGTATTATAATATCTTTTAATATAATTAATAATAATTATTCTATAAAGTGTTTTAACATATTATAAAGTATTATAACATATTACAATACCCTTTGTCAAATAATTATTTTACTTTTTTTATATGATAAGTTTCCATATAGCAAGTAGCGCAAAAATTAGTACGACTTTCACTAGGAGGTGCTGTATTTTGCTTATGCGTAACATATACAACAGATGTAGCTTTCCCACAGCAATCACATGGTATTATTATCATTTGATACATCCTCCCCTTGTTGTTTTCTAACAACTTGTATGTCATTGTTTTCTAATATATTTATAGCATCTTTAAAAACATGGTGAAGATTATCACCATCTTTAAATATACCATACTTAGAGTACCAATGGTGTCCTATAAATTTCAACACCTTTGTAAAGTTTTTCTCATTAAGTTCCATGTAATGCAACATCCTTCCACCATATAGGTTTAGCTCTATTCTTATTCCATTGTGCATAGGTCTTTTCATTTATACAATAGGCTCTGTATGCTTTGATAGGATCTTTATTCTTGTATTGATCTGGCATAGCTTGTGCAACTGTTGTCATCTTACCACTCTTTATATTTTTAGGAAAATGCATTAAAGGTTTAGCCAACTTAGTAATACTTGCATGTTCCTTACCATATCTGTAAGTGTATTCCATTCCTAGTGCTAGAAAATGAGCATACAACCACGAGTAATTTTCATTACATTCTCTAGCCCATATCGTACAAGGATGATTCCAGTATGCTCGTTTGTACAATCCTACACTATCTGCATACTCATCACCATCTAACTCTCGGTGTGCAGTACACAACATCTGAGCTGTTTCTAATGGCATCTTCACTAGCATCTTATCAGGCTGTGCTTCTGCTGATGTAACAGGGCTATCATCAAAATAAAATATGTTCATGCTTCCTCCTCTTCTAGTTCATCAGGATTATCAATACATTCCCAGTCTCCACCATTAGCATCAACTTCATCTGTAACTCCACCGCCTGATAAAAATATATCAACCGCTTCGTCATAAGATTTAGCTTCAACTTGAGTTTCCTCAGTAACAGTAACTGTGTTACTAAACATATATAGTTTCTTCATGCTTCTCCTCCTGTATTTTTTGGTAAATATACCATTACAAATGAGTTACATTTAGGACAACTTAAATTAGTTTCCATCATATAATCTTCGTTTTCTTCTTCTATATCATGGTCTCCGCCCCATATTAATTGTTCGTTACAATGCCAACAGTTCATATTACTCAAGCTCATCATCTCCTATTACTGGATTAGATATGTACCAGTTAAGATTATTACTATGAATATCTTCAAGCAACTGATGCTTAACATTTTGGTGTGTTGCATCATACACACTTTCAAACTCAAGTTCTATCACTACTTTTGTTGTGTTCACTTATCATCTCCTTTGTTAATATATTTTTAATATTCTTATCAATATCTCTAAGTCTTTTCTCTAGATACTGCATATCAAATACACTAAAGTTTTGACCATCTTTTATTCTAAGATCAATATAGTTTAACATAGTTCGTATCTCATAGTGAGCTAACTCTGCGTTGGTTAGTATAGTATTATCCATTAGCATCCTCCAAATACTTTCTTCTCATGATCTATTTGTTTATCGTTCTTCTCCCTAGTCTCATCTAGTTGTTCTATCACTTCCTCTAAATCTTTTAACTCTACATATTCAACTACATGAGAAAAGTCTTTATCAGGAGCATGAAATAATTTTACAGTTCCATCTTCATTTGTAAGATAATTACCATCATCATCAAGCTTACAAAAAGTTATGTCCCATAGATTTATATGCTTATATATACTCATTCATTCCCCCTCTGAATTAAGTAGCCAAAAAGTTACTGAGGAACCTTCGTCAAAGTCAGCATGCTTAGTAACTCTTGGTGAGTTTTCCCAATCTACCTTAGGAAATCCGTGTTTGTCTTTAATAAGCCTTCCATTCTTGTGCTTTTGATAAACTTTCTCCACTTCATAATATTTCAATACTGAATGTTCTATATTCTCAGTATCAAAATCCATGCCGTAATCTCTTTTGATGTACTCGGCAATCGCTTGTTTTATTTCCCAATCGTATAACTTAACTATCATTAGCTTCCTCCTTTATTATTATATGTACCCATGTTGCCTACCCATCTTAACATAATCTTGGTCTGACATACTATTGGTACATTTTTTCTGAAAAAACACTATTGCTTTATCTTTTACATAATCTTTTAAGACTGTAGCTGTAGGTATTTCACCATAGATTCCCTTGTATATATCTTGGCATAGGTCAGCTCTCAAGTCTAGCCTATCATATAAGAACCAGAACTCATCTACTTCATCTTCTATAGCATCCATGATCTCATCATTTTGTTTATTACTCATCTGACACCTCCTCAATATCTCCATTGATATAAAGTTCACAATTCTCGCCATAGTCAATTCCTTGATAAGAACCCTCTATTTTGATTTTGTTCAAGATTTCATCATCCGTAAATCTCTCATCACTCCACTCAACATATCCCTCCAAACCTTTAACGACTTTTTTATCATCATCAAAAGCTTCAAGATATATACTTTGTATTTCATCCCAAGTCAATTTGACTGTAGATGAGATTTCAGTTGTCCTCTCATCCACGGACTGCTCCGTGACTGTATAGGTATATTTTTGTTTTTCTATGATCTCATCATTTTGTTTATTGCTCATTAACTTCCTCCTCAATAGGTGAACCATTAGCATCGTAGCTCCAATGTGTTACTACTTTAGGTTTCACCAAGTCCAGAAACCTTTGCTTGTCCTTCTTATAATATTTAGCCTTAGTAACTAGGCGACTATTACTAGAAGTACGGATAAAATTATTTAGTTGTTTGATACTCCAAGTATAGAATAGCTTGTCTATTCCTCTTGTTTCTATAGTCATCTTCATATTAATACCCTCCATTTATCTTATTGAATATCATAGCATTTATTTCTTTATTTTTAAAGACTTAGGATAGAAGTTTAATACCCAGCCAACGCTTCCATCAACGCCCCCATAATTTTTATTAGCTAAGTGGTTAAGTAACCCCCTAACAAGGATAATTAATTCTTTCCTTGCTATTGGTTTCGCTTTACCATGCCACGCCTTACCTAAAACTAGGCGCTGTTCGTCTGTTAATTCCACCGATATATTCGTTTTCATATTTTTTTGCCCTCCTGTATGGCTCTCTATCGCCTTATTTTAACCTACCCTATGGTCTAGCACCCCCTAATCAATGGATATTTCTTATTAGTTTTTTCTATTCTTCTTTTATTTTTATTAGCTGTGTCTTTCACTTTTAACCCTCCTATATTATGCCACCTCTTGTAAACAAGCATTGAAGCCAATAACAAAGCCTAGCAATTCCTGTTTAGCATTAAATCTTTTAATATCATCTTCAGCAGTAGAATGTAGCCTAATAGTTATACTATGATTAGAAAAATAAATACTTTCTATGTCTGAAGCTTTATATCTACCATATCCATTCTTTAAAATGTATTTTGTAAAGTCCCAACATTGATGAGCATTATAATATTTATCATATCCTGACAATCTAAAATGAATATTTTCTTTATTCCTTTTAAATTCTAACTCATTCCAAAGTTTTATTTCTTCACTTGTTAAATGTATATTTCCTCTAGCTTTTGCGTTTAACTCAGCTAATTTTACAGTTTCTTTTTTATTCATAATTTAACCCTCCTTATTTACATGCTAGATAAAATGATAACTCCAAAAATAATCCAACCCACTATCATAGTAACAACCATTGAGTAGATTGCTATAGTAGAATTGTCAACGCCTTCAAGCTTATCAGGTGAAGGATAGAATAATATCCACCTTATTGCAAAGCGCCTTAATTTTCTTTTAATATTATCTTTCATTTTTTCTAGCCCTCCAGTTAGATTAATGATGTAACTATTGAAACATATTTTAAAAACTTTGTAAAGTATTTCAATATATCTTTTTGTTATATACTATATAATCTTTTAGTATATGGTAATAGCCTACCATGCTTTTGAAATATTGTAAAGACTTTGTAAAGTTTTTAATATAACTTTTAGGAATAAAGATATACTTTACAAACTTTAAAAGATTTTACAAATCTCGTTTACTAGTGTTGGTAAAATACAACTAAATAATACTTGACAAACTTTGTAAAGTTTTATAAAATGAGGTAAGGAGATTGATAAACTTTACAAAGTGCTATAAAGTATTGAGAGGGCTTGGAAAACTTTGTAAAGTAGGGGGTGCAGGATGTACAGGGGTGGTACCTATATATATATCTAAATCTTATACATTTTACAAAGTTTTGAGGTGTATACTAGTCGCCCCTACACTTTAAAAAGCGCTATAAGATTTATATAAATATTGAATATGATATTCTATAGAGTTATAATAGATAGAAGATAATCTATTATCATTATTGGAGGGGTGATGTTAGATATAGTAACGGAGTTACAATTCTATTATACAAATTTTAAAGCCATTTGTCAAGTCTACTATGAAAATATATCTATGATTATTAATTATATCTATATAACTAAAAGTAATATGTGAAAATACTTGACAAGATGAGTAAAAAACAGTATAATGGAGGTTATTAATAGTAAAATAATATTATGAACTATTTACCTGAAAAGAAAGACAATAGAAAATTAACAGAGAAACAACAGTCTTTCCTAGACAACCTTGTAACAACGCAAGGTGATTTCAAAAAAGCTGCAGAACTAGCAGGATACTCAGGCAATCACTATCAAGTTTTAAAAAGCCTTAGAGAAGAAGTGGTGGATTTAGCCTCCGATGTACTCGCTCGTTCCGCGCCACAAGCAGCGTTTAAGCTGATTGAAATCATGTCTTCCGAAAGACCTGTTCCTCAAGCAACGAATAAGTTAAGCGCAGCCCAAACTATATTAGATAGAGTAGGTGTAGCTAAAACAGATAGAGTTCAGGTAGATCATAATGTAAAAGGTGGTATCTTTATTTTACCAGAAAAACAAACTATAGATATAACGGATTATGAAGAAAAAACGGAAGAGTACAGTCAATAAAGCTGGAAACTATACAAAGCCTACAATGCGTAAAAGGCTTTTTAATAAAATAAAAGCTGGAACTAAAGGTGGCAATGCTGGTCAATGGTCAGGTCGTAAAGCTCAGATGTTGGCAAGAGAATATAAGAAAGCTGGTGGAGGCTATAAATAGCCATGGATTTTGATAAACAAGCAAAAAAGATAGATAGAGGTATTTTATTTGTATATATAATACTTTCTATTATTTTTATTGCAGGAGTAATTTATAAATGAAAGTAAAAGCACCTAAAGGATTTCATTGGATGAAACAGAAAAATGGTTCATTTAAACTTATGAAACACACAGGAACTTTTAAAGCTCATAAGGGCGCTAGTCTTAGTGCAAACTTTGAAGTCCAGAAAGTTCATAAAGCTACGAAGTAATGGTTTTAAAGAAAAGTCAGAAGAGTCTAAAGAGCTGGACCAAACAGAAGTGGAGAACCAAAAGTGGTAAGAAGTCTTCTGAGACTGGAGAAAGATATCTTCCAGAAAAAGCTATAAAGGCTTTATCAGCTAAAGAGTATGCTGCAACGACAGCAAAGAAAAGAAAAGATAAGGCTAGAGGTAAGCAACATTCAAAACAACCTAAGAAGATTGCTGCTGCCACTAGAAGATATAGAAAACAAAGATAGGGGAAAATACAAATGTTAGAATTAATTAATATATTAATAGCAATTTTTAAAATAGCACCTTGGGTTATATCAGGAGCAGCATTGATTTGTTCAATGACTCCAACACCTAAAGATGATGAGTTAATCGGAAAGCTATATAAAATTTTAGATACTTTTGCACTAAACATAGGTAAAGCAAAAGATAAAGGCTAATCTATGCGTAAATTAAAAAAATTTATTGAATGGCATAGAAGCTCAATAAAGTGGTTTAAAAACCTTACAGGATGGAACAATTACACTTTATTATGGTTTGCCTTTCTAGAGGGTGTTATATTGACTCTTTTAGTTGGGTATTTTTTTTAACAAGGAGATAAGTACAATGATGAATAATGATAAAAGAAAAGGCATGATGTATGGAGGTTCTGGAATGAAAAGAAAGAACATGATGCATGGTGGCGATAGTAAGATGGGTATGGATTCAGCCAAAAGAAAGAAGATGGCAATGGGTGGAAGCGCTCAACCTTCTTATGGTGCTGGTGAAATGCCGAAAGCATCTGCTAATTAAAAATGGCTAGTGAAAGAGATCCTAGACTCAAACGAGCTGGAGTCTCTGGATTTAATAAACCTAAGAGAACACCTAATCATCCTAAGAAGTCGCATGTTGTTGTGGCTAAAGAGGGTGATAAAGTTAAGACTATTCGTTTTGGTCAACAAGGTGTTAAGACTGCTGGTAAGCCTAAAGCAGGTGAGTCAGCTAGGCAGAAAGCTAGAAGGAAATCTTTCAAAGCTAGACATGGTAAGAATATAGCAAAGGGTAAAATGTCAGCAGCTTTTTGGGCTGACAAAGTAAAATGGTAGTTCCTGATAGTTATATTAAAAGAGTTACATCAACTATTCCTTTTGGTTATGAGCTATCAGATATAGAGGGATACTTACAACCTGTTGATGATCAGATTGATAATCTATCATTAGTTGTTTCTATGATTAAAAATAAAGAAGCATCATTACAAGAAGGATGTGATTGGTTAGAATATAAAACAGGTAGGAGCTTAACTAAAGCTGGATTAAAAAAACATATAGATACAAAGCATGGCAAATCAGACATACGATTGGGAGACGAACCCACATCTTTACTTGCAAGATAAAGTAGGAAACTTTATTTTAAAAAAGGATGGTACTCCAAGAAAAAAAGGTGGTAGACCTAAAGGTTCAGTAAATGAGCTATCTTATTCTGATGAACAAAAAGCTAAAGTTTCTGCTAAGAAAAGTATTCTTCGTAAAGAAAAGAATATAAAAAAACTAGAAGAGAAACTTAACAACTCTCGTAAATCTTACAAGAAACAAAAAGAAACACTTGGAAAACTTGACAATGATGAAGATCAAGTTTTAACACAAGATGCAATAGATGAATTACCAGATACAATCAGAGAAAAATTAAATTCTTCTGATGTATTGTTTCATCCTAATGATGGACCTCAAACAGAATTTTTAGCTGCTGCAGAGAAAGATGTTCTCTATGGTGGTGCTGCAGGTGGAGGTAAATCTTATGCCATGCTTGTTGATCCTTTAAGATATGCCCATAAGAAAAATCACAGGGCTTTAATTCTTAGACGATCTATGCCCGAACTACGAGAACTAATAGATAAATCAAGAGAACTATATCCACAAGCTTTTCCCGGTGCTAAGTTTAGAGAAGTAGAAAAACTTTGGAACTTTCCAAGTGGTGCAAAGGTAGAGTTTGGTTTCCTTGAAAGAGATGCAGATGTTTATCGTTATCAAGGACAAGCATATAGCTGGATAGGGTTTGATGAAATAACTCACCTACCTACTGAATTTGCATGGAACTATTTAGCTTCTCGTTTGCGCACAACTGATTCAAGCATTGAAACTTACCTACGATGTACAGCTAATCCCGGAGGTGTTGGTTCTCAATGGGTTAAGAAAAGATATGTAGATGCACATGAACCTAATCAAAGTTTTGAAGGTACAGATGGATTAACCCGTAAATTTATTCCTGCGAAATTAGCGGATAATCCTTATCTTTCTGAGGATGGCGTTTATGAAAAAATGCTTGCATCTCTTCCTCCTACTCAACGAAAACAACTACTTGAAGGAAACTGGGATGTTGCGGAAGGTGCGGCTTTTACTGAGTTTGATCCAAGTATGCATGTTATTACTCCTTTTGAGCTACCTTTACATTGGGAAAGAGTCAAGGCTGTAGACTATGGCTACGCTGCAGAATCCTGTTGTTTATGGGGAATAATAGACATTAACGACCATACTTTAATAATTTATCGAGAATTATACCGAAAAGGCTTGACAGGAGAGGAATTAGGTGGTATAATATCAGATATGGAAATGGAAGATCCATTTTCTGTTAGTGGTGTATTAGATACTGCAGCTTGGGCAAGAACAGGAACAACTGGTCCAACTGTAGGAGAATCATTAATAAAGGCTGGACATAAGTTAAGACGAGCAGATAAAAATAGAATACAAGGAAAAATTCAAATACACGAATATTTAAAAACTACAGATGCAGGTAGACCTAAATTACAAATATTTAATAGTTGCCCTAATTTAATAAAAGAATTGCAAAGTATTCCGTTATCTAAAACTAATCCAGAAGATGTAGATACTCATGCAGCAGATCATGCTTATGATGCTCTACGATATTTAATTATGAGTAGACCACGATTAATGAATACTTTTCAAAGGATGAGACAACTTAAAACAGAAATGTTTAATCCTTCGGATAAAACTTTTGGATATTAAGGAGAAATACAGAAATGAATCAACATGCTAGACGAGTCATTAGAGTAACACCTACTATTACAGGAGTTACTTATGCTAATAATGATATATTATTCGATACAACAGAAATACCTTTAGCAGTAGGTAAAAAGGGAGAATGTTCTAAGCTTGTATCTGCTATGATTATTTCTAAATCTAATTCTGTATTTGATGCAGAAATATTCTTTTGTCAAGTGAATCAATCTGTAGGTACTGTAAATGCTGAAAGAAATGTATCTGATGCTGATTTTGCTACTGCAAAAGTAATGGGAAGTTTAACACTAGATGGATCTGCCGATGATTATAATTATGGTGGAGGTAGAGTCTTTAGGTTTGATAATAATTTAGAAAGTGCTGGATCAACTGATGGAGATCATATAGCTAAAGCAAGATTCCCTGTTTTATTACAAGCGGCTTCAGGAACTACAAGTGTTTTTTGTTTTGCATTTATTTCAGGAACAGATGTAACGCCTGATTTTTCAGTTGGAGATATAGAGCTAGTACTTGGCGTAGAATATTAATTCCTCTGTACAAGTTTCAGATATAAGGAGTTATAATGGCTGAACAAGACAATACTTTTTTAAGTGCTGACAATATCTACGAAGATGTTGAAGGTGAAACAGGTAAAACTTTAAATTTAGAATTTTCTCAAATATCTAATTTTGTAGGTTTGATTAAATCTCGTTTTGCTGCCGCAGAAGATAAAAAAGATTTAGATGAAAAAAGATGGCTTTCTTCTTATGAAAACTATAGAGGTCTTTATAGTAAAGGGGTAAAGTTTAGATCATCTGAAAAGTCTAGAGTATTTATTAAAGTTACTAAAACAAAAGTACTTGCTGCTTTTGGTCAGTTAGTTGATGTAATCTTTGGAACTGGAAAGTTTCCTATTGGAGTTACAGAAACTAAAGTACCAGAAGGTGAGTTAGGACAAGCCCATTTAGATATTGAAAATCCTTCTCCTGAAATAGAAACTTCTATACCAGATAATATTGGTAATAGAATGGAAGATGAACCACAAGGTAATCCTTATGATATTGGTTATGAAGGTGATGGTAGAACTTTAAAAGCTGGTGCAACTTTTAGTAAAGGAATATTTGAAGAAACACTAGAAGATGAAGTTGAGGATATGTTAGTTCAAGGATCTGATCCTAATCCACAAACAACAGAAATAAATCCAGCACAAAGAGCTGCAAGAAGAATGGAAAAGTTAATCCATGATCAAATTGAAGAGTCTAACGGATCTTCTGAAATTAGAAATGCTTTATTAGAATCAGCTTTATTAGGAACAGGAATTGTTAAAGGACCTTTTAACTTTAATAAAAAGTTACATAAATGGGAAGACAATGAAGAAGGTGAGAGAACTTATAAGCCTTTAGAAGTTAGAGTACCTAGAATAGAGTTTGTTAGTTGTTGGGATTTTTATCCAGACCCATCAGCTACAGCTATTGAAGAGTGTGAATATGTTATTCATAGGCACAAACTAAATAGAAGTCAATTAAGGCAACTTAGAAACATGCCTTACTTTGATGAAGAAAAGATAAGAGAAGCTATACAAGATGGTCCTAACTATGTTGAAAAAGATTTTGAATCTCAACTAGTAGATGATTATAGCGGTGAAGATTACGCTAATAATAACTTTGAAGTCCTTGAATATTGGGGAATCATGGATGCAGAATATGCTAGAGAAGTTGGCATTGAGTTAGGCGAAGAAGTAGATGATTTGGATGAGGTACAAGTTAATGCTTGGGTATGTGGTAATAAAATACTACGAGCAGTAATTAATCCTTTTACACCTTATAGGATACCTTATCATGCATTCCCATACGAAAGGAATCCCTATAATTTCTTTGGTATAGGTGTTGCAGAAAACATGAATGACTCACAACAAGTCATGAATGGTCACGCAAGAATGGCTATTGATAACTTAGCACTAGCTGGTTCGTTAGTATTTGATGTAGATGAAACTGCTTTAGTTGGCGGTCAATCTATGGAAATATATCCGGGTAAGATATTCAGAAGACAAACTGGAAATCCCGGAACAGCTATAAATGGTTTGAAGTTTCCAAATACTGCTCCTGAGAACATGATGATGTTTGATAGGTTTAGACAACTTGCAGATGAGCAAACAGGTATTCCAAGTTATTCTCATGGACAAACAGGAGTTCAGAGTATGACAAGAACAGCATCAGGTATGTCAATGTTACTAGGTGCTGCAAGTTTAAATATTAAAACAGTTGTCAAGAATCTTGATGACTTTTTATTAAAGCCATTAGGGGAGTCATACTTTCAATGGAACATGCAGTTCTTTGAAGGTGATATGGATGTCAAAGGTGATTTAGAAATTAAAGCATCTGGAACAAATAGCTTAATGCAGAAAGAAGTACGAAGTCAAAGATTGACTATGTTCTTACAAACTGCACAAAGTCCAGCTATTGCTCCTTTTGTTAAAATTTCTAAATTAATAAGTGAACTAGCCTATAGCTTAGATTTAGATCCTGATGAGATTTTGAATGATCCTGAAGAAGCAGCTATTATGGCTCAAATAATAGGAATGCAAAATGCTCAAACTACAGGCGAAGAACCTCAACCCGGTGGTCAACAATCCCCAATGGGAGAAGCTGAAGGAGTACCTACAGGACCGCAAGAACTTGGCACTACAGGAACTGGCGGTGGCAACATCGGAACAGGAAATGTACCGGTTGCAGGGGAAGATCAGTTCTCTGGTACACTTAGAGGAGCTGAAGGAGCGGGTTAATGAAGTTCTTAATAGAAACGAAGAATTATAGGAATTAGATATGGCAAGAAATCAAAAACTTAAAGGTGGTCAAGCAAAAATAGATGCTAATAAGGATGGTAAAATATCTGAACAAGACTTTGTACTACTTAGACAAAAAAAACAAAAAGGTGGTAAAGCTAAGAAAGATGTTATGGATCTAAAATATGCTTATCAAGAAGGTGGTGAAGCTGGAAAAAGAAATGGTTCTATGAAAGACCAAATGGAAGGTTTAGCTATTTCTGTATCACCTGTAGTTGTTGAAAAAGAAATGATGCCAGAAGATAATAAAGAAATGAAATCAGATAGTGTTATGGAAGATGACTACATAGACTTTGTAGTTTCTCAGTCACTAAATAACGATGAACAAGAAATGTTAATGAAAGAATTAGAAAGCAATCCAGAACTTAGTACAATATTTGACAAAGTTCTAGAAACTGCTTCAGAATTTGCAGGATCTGGTCCAGTTGAAGGACCGGGTTCAGCAGTCTCCGATTCCATACCCGCAAGGTTATCGGATGGTGAGTTTGTCTTTACTGCAAAAGCAGCACAGCAAATTGGCGCTGACAGATTACAGCGTATGATGGAAGATGCTGAAATGCAAGCTGACTCTGCAGGAAGACAAAACATGCAAGAAGGTGGAAAAGCCGAAGAAGAGAAAGATACATATGGTAGACCAATTATGGAGTCTGATAAAGACGAAGAAATTAAGAAAGCCATGTTAAGTGCTAATCCACGACTTGCGTAATAGGGATAGAGCTACCTTTTAATTAAGCCCTCTATCAATTTTAAATAACCGAAAGGCTACCTTGTCAAGACAAGCCCTGCGACACGCGCAAATTATAGCAGCTACCTTGTTAAGAAAGCCCTGAGTAGGAGTAAAGAAGATGACTAAAGTACAGAAAGAAGAAAAAGCAAATCCATATAATGCTAATAAATCATGGCATAATGTTAAAGAAAGTCAATTTGTATCCGCTGATAATGTGTTCTTTAAAGAACCTGAAGTTAGTGATAGTAATGACGAGAAAGTTGAAACAGAAGTAGTATCGCAAGCGAAACCTTCTAACAAACAAGGATCGAATTACAAAAAAAGATATGATGATTTAAAAGCACATTACGATTCTAAGCTTGAAGAGTTTAAGGCTAGAGAAGCAGAGTTAATAAAAGAGAAACCTCAATATAAAGCTCCAAAATCTACTGAAGACTTAGATAAGTTTAAAAAAGAATATCCTGATGTATACGAAGTAGTAGAAACAGTTGCTCATATGCAGAGTTCAGAGAAGACAAAAAATTTAGAAGAGCGTCTATCTGCACTACAAAAAAGAGAATCTGAATTAATACACAGAGATGCAGAAAAAAGATTAATGGAAAAACATCCAGATTTCGATAATATCAAAAATAGTGATGATTTCCATGGTTGGGCAAAATCTCAACCACAATCAATTCAGGATTGGATTTATAAGAATAGTAGTGATGCTGATTTAGCTAGTAGAGCTTTAGATTTATATAAGCGTGATAATGGATTAGATGTTCCTCAGAAGAAAACTAGGTCAACTTCTAGAAAGACTAAATCTGCTGCTGATATGGTTTCAACTAAAACAACTGCTGTTGAACCTAAAGAAGCAAAGATCTGGTCAGAAAAGGAGATTGCGAGAATGTCTACGGATGAATTTGATAGGTATGAAGAAGAAATTAACAATGCTATCACCGAGGGCAGAATCGCAAGATAATTATTAACTTTTATTTTACGAGGATAACACAATGGCAAGCAATACATCGGATCAATATTTTGAGCCAAGTACAGATACTAATGCTAACTTTGCTAACTCCGTAAGCACACAAACTAATAGTTACTTCCTACCTGCAGTCTACTCTAAAAAGGTTTTAAGCTTCTTTAGAAAGGCTTCGGTAGCTGAAGCTATTACAAACACCGACTATGCTGGTGAGATTACAGCTTATGGAGACTCAGTAAAGATTATCAAAGAACCTGTCATATCTGTAGATCAGTACGAAAGAGGTGCTGATGCTACGGCAACTAAACTAACAGATGCAGAAATCAACCTAGTTGTTGATACAGCTAATGCTTTCAAATTTATCGTTGACGACATAGAAGCAAATATGTCTCATGTTAATTGGAGAGAGGTAGCTTCTTCTTCTGCAGCTTATGCATTGAGAGATGCCTTTGACTCAGGCGTAATAGCCGTTATGTTTGCAGGACTTTCTGCTTCTAGCCCTAATCATGTGCTAGGTTCAGATAACGCTACAGACTTAGCTGCTGGCACATTTGATGGCACAGGTAATCTTGACATTGGCTTTGGAGCTAGTGAGCATGACCCAATAGATGTTCTGTCACATATGGCTCGTCTTTTAGATGAGCAAAATGTACCAGAAGAAGGAAGATGGTTTTTAGCATCTCCTGATTTCTATGAAGTTCTTGCTTCAAGTTCATCAAAACTTTTGTCAGTTGACTACAATGCAGGTCAAGGTTCAATCAGAAATGGTTTAGTATCTTCTGGAAAATTGCGTGGATTTAGTATGTACAAGACTAATAACATTGCCGACACATCAAATGCTGCCGGAAAATGTTTAGCTGGTCATATTAGTTCTACAGCAACTGCTCAGACTATTACCAGTACTGAAGTATTACGCGACCCTGATTCCTTCGGAGATATAGTACGAGGACTTCATGTATATGGAGCTAAAGTACTTAGAGACGAAGCTTTAGTAGGTGCGTTCTACGGAATTGACTAAAAACTAAAACGATTTGGGGAGTTATTCTTAGCTCCCCTTTTCTTTATTATTAACTTAGGAGAAAAATAATGGCGAATCCAGTATTTAAGATTAGAGATACAGGAAGAAACTCAGCAAGAGCCGCAGATGTACAAGAACTTGCAGATCATGTTGTCCAATCATGGACATCAGTAACAACAGGAACTATTGCAGTAACTGATGATACTAATACAGATGTAAGTTTTACACAACCTGCCGACACTATTATTAGGGATCTTATAGCCATACCAGCAGGTAACATTGTTACAGCAGGGGGAAGTGGTAATGATGTAGACTTTTCACTTGGAACTTCAGCAGGTGGAACTCAACTTATTGCAACTGAGGCTATTCTCGATGATGGAGGATCAGCAGTAACTTGGACAGCTAATGCACCTTTGTATATTATACAAAATTCACATGGTCATGCAGCTAACCAATTTGTAGGTACATCAACTACAGCGGGTGTTGTAGGTGGTCCAGCAACTTCAGAAGCTATTGCTATTGCAGCTACTTTGTATACTGCTTCAGCAAGAACTTTACATGCAAGATTAACTCCAATCGGAGCTGATTTAGCAACTGCTGCTACAACTGTAACTTACTTAGTTTGCTTCCTACATTTAGGAACTTTACCTGATTAATGGTGTATAACTTATGCCAATGATAGGTAGTGATAAGAACCCGGTGATCCTAAACGGCTCTGGTGGAAATAAAAGCACCAGAGTCTTAGGGTTATTAGGTAGAAGGTATTCTGGTTCTAGTAAAGAGAACTATGAAAAAAACTATGACAGGATATTTAAAAAGCAAAAAGGAGATAAGTAATGGCTACGACATACTTAAATCTTACTAATGAAGTTTTAAGAGAAATAAATGAAATACAATTAACATCTGGAACTTTTGCAGGTGCGATAGGTATTCAAGCATTTGTAAAAGAAGCTATTAATAGATCCTTATTTGATATAGCTAACGAAGAACCTCAATTACCTTTCTTTGCTGCAGCAGCTAGTGGAGGTACAGATCCTTTTTATGGAAATGTAACTGTAGCTAGTGTAGCAGGACAAAGATGGTATACTTTAAAATCTGGTAGTTCTAGTATAACTACAGATTATTCCTCTATAGATTGGGATGATTTTTATCTGACAACTATAAATGTGTCAGGTGAGTCAGCTCCTTTTGTATCTAGAAGCTTACATTATTTAGGATTAACAGATTGGAGAAGACACCTTAGAGATTCTGAGAATGCAGATGATGCAGATACACAAGCATATGGAGAACCTAGATATGTTCTTCGTAGTCCTGATCATAGAAAGTTTGGTTTAAGTCCTATACCTGATAAAGTATATAATGTTCATTTTTATGCTTATTCAACACCAACAGCTCTTTCTTCTCATAGTGATGCAATGGTACTACCTGATCAATATGGTCCAGTAATAACTGCAAAGACAAGATACTATGTACATCAATTTAAAGAACAATTACAACAAGCAGCTTTTGCTATGGATGATTATAAAAAAGGTATGAGGCATATGAAAAATAATCTTGTTAATCCAGATCCAGTAAGAATGACAGATGATAGGACATACTTCTAATGGCAGCAGCACAACCCTATTCTGTATCATTACAGGGTGGATTAGATAAAGCTTCTACTACTTTAGAACTTTTAAAAACTCCCGGTTCTGCTACAAAATTAGTAAACTTTGAAGTCTCTACACAAGGAGGCTATAGACGAATTAATGGCTATAGTCAATTTGGAGATGGTACAAGACCTAATAGCTCTAATGACATAGAAGGCTTAAAAATTTATGCAGATGGTGTTGTAGCTTGTTCAGGAACTAATATTTATTTTAGCCTAGATGGAGATAGTTGGTTACAAATAAATAGAGCAAGTGTATCTGGAAGTGGAGATAACTATAGTACTTTTACTGGAAGAAGTGCTGCAGCTAGAACTTCTCAAAGTAAAGCACACTTTGCAGTCTTTGAAGGTGATAGTATTTATGGAGAACTAATTGTTACTGATGAAGGCTCTGGAGCTAAACCTTTCTATTTTAAAATGACAGGTACTGGAGTATTAACTGGCAGAACTTATTTTGCAAAAGAGATAACAGTTAGTGGAACACATTACCCTAAATTTTGTGTTATACATGATAAGCACTTAGTAGTTGCTGGAGCTGCTACAGCTTTAAATACTATATTTTATAGTGGTACAAGTGACATAGATGACTTTACATCTTCAGGTTCAGGTAGCATTGTACTAGATGACCAAGTAGTTGGTCTTAAATCATTTCGTAATGAGTTATTTATATTTTGTAAAAACTCAATTTATAAGTTACAAAACATAAATGACGCTAGTAATATAGCAGTAGTACCTGTTACAAAAAATGTAGGCTGTGTAGATGGTAAGACAATTCAAGAATTTGGTGGTGATCTAATATTTTTAGCACCGGATGGATTTAGAACTGTTGCCGGTACTGCAAGAATTGGTGATATAGAATTAGGAGTTATCAGTAAAAAGATACAGCCTGTTATAGATACCATAATGGGATCGTTAAATAATCTTGAATTTAGTAGTGTAGTACTAAGAAAGAAATCTCAATATAGATGTTATTATAGTCAAGATGGAACTGCAACTGGAGCTTCAGAAGGAATTATAGGAACACTTACTTCAAGAGGTTTTGAGTGGTCACAAATAGAAGGAATACAAGCTCCTGCTGTTACCTCTGGATTTCTTTATAATGGACTAGAAGATACATTTCATGGTGATAGAGAAGGGTATGTTTATAACCATGATACAGGAAGTGATTTTAATCCTGCTGGTACTGCTACAAATATATCAGCCATATATGAATCTCCTGATTTTGATTATGGAGATTTTGGAACTTTAAAAACTTTAGAATATGTAAAGATTTCTTTATTTCCAGAAGGTGCATGTGAGCCTTCAGTAAGAACTAGATTTGACTATGATAGTACAGATAGAACACAACCAACAGACTCAAGTATTGTAGCATCAAAACCCTCTATATTCGGAAACTCTGATGCATTATTTGGAACAAGTATTTTTGGTGCGCAAGAGCAACCATTAGTTAGAACAACATTAACAGGAAGCGGGTTTAGTAATTTGTTTAAGATATTTAGTGACGACAGGAAAGCCCCTTATACAATAAACGGACTCTATGTCAGTTACAGACCTTCAGGGAGACAAGGATAATGGCAGTATATACACGACAAAGCTCATTCGCAGATGGCGATACAATAACAGCAGCTTTATTTAATAATGAATTTAACCAATTATTAGCAGCATTCCATGTAAGTACAGGACATACACATGATGGTTCAACCACAGGTGATGGCGGTCCTTTATCTACTCTTTTTAGTAATGCTATTAGTTTTGGTACAAATGCAGATACAGATATTGTTGTAACTTTTAATGCTAATACTGCTGATGGTGTATTAACATGGATGGAAGATGAAGATTACTTTCAATTTTCAGATGACTTATTACTTACAACAA